>JAEEGL010847126.1_pt1 | contig 18967 bp, 18 predicted proteins | sample 9134231 | NCBI WGS metagenome assembly JAEEGL01 (sample SAMN16246548, study PRJNA631951) | gut metagenome | biome: gut microbiome; feature: rumen; material: fiber-attached | host: Bos | place: Iran: Karaj | collected 2018-10 | reverse complement strand
TTTTTATCCTGTGCAGCTACAACGACCCATCCTGTATTGGGTTCCTGCACATAAGCCATCAGCTTATCATTACCGTCCCTTTTGACTTCATATGTGCCCTCGGGAAGACCTGAGGTCATGAATGTTGACTGACCGAAATTTTCCTCAGAGTCAGCATCGATCTCATAATTTGAATGTGCGAGAAGATCACCGTCTCTGTCAGCTATGAAAACTTCATAACCTGATGAAGCAAGGAAATCATGGAAAGCAGAGAGATTGTAGTTTCTCTGTACGGTTCCTATAGGAGAGCCGTTATCGCCGTTTACAGGTACGCAGATCGAAGTGATCCTGGATCCTGTTGATTTACTGACTATAAGATCTGAAGCATAGATCTTTCCGGCCATTGCATTCTGGAAGTAGTCTCTGTCTGCCACATCCACACAGTCGCCCTTTGTACGGACCTGCTGCATGCCTTCAGCATTCGCTATTGCTATACCGTTTCCGTCTCCGAAATAATTTTCATCGACATCCTTAATATATGAAAGCATCACATCTGCGGAAGGTGCATCGGGACTACCCGAAAGAAATGCTGTCGTAGCGGGCGATTTGGCAACACCCTCTACGGCTGCTACGTTCTGGTCGAGAATACCTGCGAACTCAGCTTCGATCTGTCTGCATGTGATGAGATTGGAATTGTTGGCATCCTCAACAGCCTTGCTCATGATCGAATTGTAGCTGATGATGAGCAGTACCACTCCCAATACGACCAAAGGAACTACAGACATGATCAGCAACTGTACTTTTACCTTGAATTTTGACATGTGATCTTACCTTACCTTTCCGAAAAAATATAGATATGTCATTCTGATGACACACAAAAAATTATACTATCTTTCAATTCTTCTGTAAAGAAAAACGAAAGGTAAACGAAATAATAAAATGACAAATAGACAAGCGGAATGAGCGGAAGTATAATAGTTCCATTATTTAAGGAAAATAAACGTTCAAGGAGCAAACAATGTTATACAACAGTACCAGAGACAACAGCCTGAAACTCACCGCCTCGGAAGCGATACTCAAAGGACTCTCGGATGACGGAGGACTCTTCGTCCCGGAAAAGATACCTTCTTTCGGAAGATCTCTTTCGGACATGGCTGAAATGGATTACAGGGAGCTTGCATATGAGATCATGAAGCTCTATCTGGATGACTTCACAAAAGAAGAACTCACCGGGTGCATAAAAAAAGCATACGGTGATAATTTCGATACTCCCGAGATCGCTCCTTTAAGCTATGCCGACGGCAGATACTATCTTGAGCTTTTTCACGGCCCCACTATTGCTTTCAAAGATATGGCTTTACAGATCCTGCCCCATCTTCTGACCACGGCTGCAAAAAAGAATGATATTAAAGAAGATATTGTCATACTGACCGCTACCTCCGGCGATACCGGAAAGGCTGCAATGGCCGGGTTTGCCGATGTTCCCGATACGAAGATCATGGTCTTCTTCCCTCACGGCGGTGTCTCTGACGTCCAGAGGCTCCAGATGGTAACCCAGCAGGGAAACAACGTCAGTGTTGTCAGTGTGGACGGTAACTTCGACGACTGCCAGACAGGTGTCAAAAAGATATTTAATGACCTCGAGTTCAGGAAAGAGCTTGAAGCAAAAGGCTTCCGCTTCTCAAGCGCCAACTCCATCAATATCGGAAGGCTTGTACCTCAGATAGTCTACTATGTGTATGCATACTGTACTCTGCTTCGTGAGGACAAGATACAGGAAGGCCGGAAGATAAATATCTGCGTTCCTACTGGCAATTTCGGGAACATACTTGCCGCATATCTTGCCATGAATATGGGACTGCCTGTGGAAAAGCTGATCTGCGCTTCAAACATGAACAATGTCCTTACGGACTTTTTCAAAAACGGTACCTATGACAGAAACCGTCCTTTCCATCTTACAATGAGCCCTTCCATGGATATACTGATATCCAGCAATCTTGAGAGGCTGATCTACTTCATATGCGGACGCGATGCTTCAAAGACCAAGACATTCATGGAAAAGCTCACAACAGAGGGCTGCTATACCATAGATGACGATATGAAAAAAGGCCTCGCATGTTTCGCTGCCGGATATGCGTCAGAAGATGATACTTCAGCCGAGATCAAAAGGATCTTCGATGATACCGGCTATGTGATAGATACGCATACGGCTGTTGCTTCCGCAGTAAGCCGCACTCTTCAGTCACAGGGTGTCTGCAAAGATGATGTTCCGCTGGTGATAGCATCCACCGCATCACCATATAAATTCGCAAGGAGTATTGTAAGTGCGATCAATTCGGATACCGATGCAGGAAACAAGAATGATCTCGAGATGATAGATGAGCTTGAAAAGATCATACCTGCAGACGGAAATATGCCCGAGCCCAAAGCAATACAGGACATCAGGGACGCAAAGATCCTTCATGACATACACATCGGGATAAACGGGATGAAAGAAACGGTGGCGGATTTCCTGAAATAAAGTCCTTATTCGGACTTTTCCCTTACCACGCGCTCCACTATGGATGTGATCTGCTCTAAAGTAGCGGGCTTCTGGAGAAAATCTCTTGCACCCGTCTTTACAGCCTCTCTGATATGCATCTGCGTGCCTACGGAAGAAACCATGACTGCCACAGCATTTGAATCAAACTCCACGATCTCTTTCAAAGCGGTAATGCCATCCTTTACAGGCATGATCACATCGAGCAGTACGATATCCGGCTTCTCTGCCTTGTATGTATCTACAGCCGCCTGACCGTCAGATACCTGGATAACGTTGTCCACTCCGCACTTTTTAAGTACGCCGGCGAGGTTTTTTCTCGCAAGCATGGAGTCATCGCATATCATTACTTTTAAGTCTTTTGCTTTCATGCGTATTATTATATACTAAATTAAAAATTTTTCAATCTTTGGGAGAATAAATGGGTAATATGGGTAATATGGACACTTTTGTTAATGCAATGATATTTCTCGGCGGCGGCTATATGCTCTTTGCTGCATACATGATGAAGTTTAAGGGTGAAGTGCCGAAATCCTTCTTAAGCCGTGATCTGAACTGGGATACAGCAAGAGATAAAGAAGGATATATCAGGTTCATGTTTCCCGCAAATATCATAATGGGACTGCTTATGATCATATTGGGGCTGTGCCTGACCTTCGAAGAAAAGCTCGGCCTTGTAGGGGACAAGGAGATGATACTCCTCCTTGCAGCCTTCATACTTGTCCTCATCTACGGCGTCATCGCCATGCATATGCAGACGAAATATCTGAGATAGATCCTCTTCTATCCTCTTGAATCCATCGGGATATAATCTCTGACAGGCTGTGCACTCTTGAATGCCGGCCTTATTATCTTGCCATTATTGGAGAGTTCCTCTATACGGTGAGCGCTCCAGCCGGCGATACGTGCACAGGCAAACAGAGGTGTAAATAGCTCCTTCGGCAGATTGAGCATGTCATACACAAAGCCTGAATAAAAGTCCACATTGGCACACACGCCTTTGTAGATGGGTCTTCTCTTTTCTATCTCTATGGGAGCGATACGTTCTATCGCATCATAGAGGGCAAATTCTTTTTCCAGTCCCTTTTCTTTGGCGAGTTTTTCGACGAAACTCTTGAATATCACTTCTCTGGGGTCCGACTTTGAGTATACGGCGTGCCCCAGTCCGTAGATAAGTCCCTGATGATCGAAAGCTTTCTTATCAAGTACATCACGCAGATATCTCGCAAGCTCCTCTTCATCGTTCCAGTCTTTTACTTTATTCTTGATATCATCGATCATCTCGATAACCTTCATATTAGCACCGCCGTGCCTCGGTCCTTTGAGTGATGCCAAAGATGCAGCCACGGTAGAATACGTGTCCGTTCCCGTGGATGTGACAACATGTGTGGTAAAGGTGGAGTTGTTTCCTCCGCCGTGATCTGCATGCAACACCAGAGCTATGTCGAGTATCTTGGCTTCAAGCTCCGTATAGCTGCTGTCGGGGCGAAGGATATAAAGCAGGTTTTCTGCCTGCGTAAGCTCCGGATCAGGTATATGTATGAAAAGGCTCTCGTTCTTCTGATAGTGGGCAAATGCCTGATATGAATACACTGAAAGCATCGGAAACAGCGAAATAAGCTGCAGGCTCTGCCTGAGTACATTCGGGATCGATATGTCATCTGCGGCATCATCATATGAATAGAGCGTAAGCACTGCCCTTGCCAGCGTATTCATCATGCTTGAGCCGGGTGCCTTCATTACGACGTCACGTACGAAATTCTTGGGAAGGGTACGGTATCTTCCAAGGATGGCACGAAACTCAGCAAGCTCTTCCTTATTCGGAAGCTTGTCAAACAAAAGCAGGTATACGGTCTCTTCAAAACCGGATTCCCCTCTCTCGCTGAATCCCTTTACAAGATCCTTTATACTGTAGCCTCTGTAATACAGATTGCCGTCTACGGGTACACTCTTGCCGTCCACAACCTTGACAGCCTGTATATCAGAAATATGTGTAAGGCCTGCGAGGACTCCCTTTCCGTTCAGATCCCTCAGACCCCTTTTCACATCCCATTGCTGATACAGCTCAGAGTCTATCAGAGTCGACTGATAGGCCTTCTCGGCAAGCCTCTGGATATCCGGTGTCACAGCAGAATAATCTATCACATCTGTCGTAATTGCCATTAAAATCTCCCCATAATGCTTGACATAACATTGCCATTATACCTTAGTTGCCTGATATTCGCAATCTTTGATAAAATACAGGCATGCGTGGAATATATGAAGCGAAAAAGCCGGACGGTACATTGTATTACAGAGCCTCCGTCACATACAGGAACAAGCATATCTCACTTGGAAGCTCCGACGACATAGAGACAGCCTCAAAGATGTACAGCATGGCAAAACAGGTCCTTTCAGACACAAGCCTGAAGCCTATTGACTATGAGGACACCATGATGCCGCTCACTTTCAATAAGTATATCTGTCTTTTGAACTTCCGCGACAACAATATATATATAAAGACACCTATCTATCTTCACAGACGTTTCTTCTCATATTTTCTTGACAGGAATACAGAGCTGAAGTTTGATATGGAGGATCTTTTTTATTACTCGTCACATACGATACAGAGGCGAGGCAGACATCTGTTCGTGGCTGATTTCGGCTTGCAGGAGCGTATCATGTCAAGATACGACATACCCGGCTTTGCCGTATGCGGAAGGGACTACAGATTTGTGAACGGTGACGAGCACGACCTTCGCTACTCCAATGTCGAAGTGATCAATCCGGTAAAGAACATCATCCGGGTAAAGGAAGGAAAAGGCGAGGTCTATGATGTGAAGATGCACATAGTGGGCGACTGGAAGATCGGCACTTTTCCGACTCACGAGATGGCTATCATAGCCTACAACAAAGCCCTGGATGAAGCCAAGAAAGTCGGTCTTAAAAAGCGGACCGAGCTGATCGATCCTCCCGACGGGCTCTCTCCTGCTCTTTATGCAAGGATATACTCATCCATAGAGCTTCCGAAGAAATATCTGGAGTATCTCCAAAACTACGGTAAGCAGAACACTCAGGCCTGAATCATATCATTTGTCGGCATATGATATCAGGCAGATATCGTAATTTACATTGTTACTGCTGATGCCGTCTACCTTCCCGTCACTTGCATACTGTCTGATACAGTACCTGTAAGGGTATTCAGTCTTCTCTCCTTCATCGAGAAGCCATACATCATAGCCAGTCAATGCCTGCAGGTCGAAGTGCTTTGCAAGCTGTTCCTTCGTTGCACCGACCATAGGCGTATATCCGTACATCTTTACAGTGTCCGCAAAGGCCTTGAATATATTGGTCAGCTCTTCACTCGTCAGGTTTTCCGTACGATAGTTGTCATTCACTATGGCTTCACTGTCAAAGATCACAGGATACCTGATCTTCGTTCCGCCGAGAGCCGCTACGCAGTAGTTTGCCTCCTCCACAGCCTCATTGGTCGTGATCGCCTGTGAGAAGAAATATGCACCCACGTCGATCTTATTTGCTACGCATCCTTTCAGGTTTGCCTGGAAATTCTCATCCAGGATGATGGATCCGGATGAATAACCTCTTGCACCGACTCTTATCAATGCAAACTCCACTCCGTCCTTCTTCACCTTGTTCCAGCTTATGGTACCGTTGTATTTAGAGACATCTATACCGAAATGGGATGAGGCACGGCCACCCTGTGAGTAAGTCAGCCTGCCGTTTTTCATGGAGAAATTCTCATCAAGCAGCTGATTTTTGGGTATCACTGCATTGATCGAGACATACTCGGGTTTGGCTCCGAGAGGACTTACATTGAACTTGTTTTCGGATATTGAATCATCCGAAATACCCCGTCTCATTCTTTCAGCTTCGCTCTTGCTGACAGTTGAGGTTTTCTTCTCCTTGGCCTTATCCTTTTCCTTGTTTTCGGAAACAACTATAGGCTCCTGCTTCTCTTCTTTATCGTACATATTCCAGAAGGAAAGCTCATCCGAAGTCCTTGTCTCCTTATCCTTCAGTACTTCGGTAGCTTCCTCCGTTTTCTTCTCGTTTGCTGCAGGATAGGGATTGTTGTTGTTCTGGTGCTTTCCGTTCTTTCCTGTATTGGCAAGTACCGTGATGGCAAGGATACCCAGCACTGCGACCGATGCGATCACAGACCCGATCGCTATCCTGCGTCCGACATTCACGCCTTCATTATATGAATCATCATTAAACATCGACATTATCTGACTCCATATCTTTTGACATAGGTGTATTTCAGTTGATATTATATCATATATTAAAAATTTGCTTATCGCATGTATTTTCAGAAATACGCTACGAATATGATAGCTTATCATCCACAACAGGAAAATAATACATATACACTATGAAAACACCTGAATATAAAGAAAAAGATATAATCCTCGGCTACCCGATAGACAGGCTCGGCGATCCCTTTAAGATGCTGTTCCTGGATATAGAGACCACCGGTCTCTCCCCTTCGGATGCTGCAGTCTATATGATCGGCTGCGGATACTTCGGAAGAGACGGCATGTATATAAAGCAGTTCTTTGCAGATGATCTCACAGAGGAACAGGCAGTACTGGATGCATTTGCTTCCTTCCTCAAAGGATACGATACACTCATAACTTTCAACGGCAACAAATTCGACATACCGTTCCTCGAAAAGAGGGCTTCCCTGTACAATATAGATCTTGATCTTGCAGGTAAGAAAGGACTTGATATCTATAAGAGGATACGCCCTTACCGGGCTCTTCTCTCACTTCCCGATATGAAACAGAAGTCTCTTGAGAGATTTCTCGGTGTCAGCCGCATAGACAGGATGAGCGGCAGGGATCTTATCACGGTTTATAAAAAATACTCGACAGACAAGAGTGATGAAGGATGTCTCAAACTGCTCCTCGAGCATAATCACGACGATGTGGCGGGACTTCCTCCCCTCATGTCACTTCTCGCCTATCCCGATGTTGTAAACGGCGAGATAAAGCCCGAGCGTGCCGTAAAGAACAACTATAAAGACTATGAAGGCGTAACAAAGACTGAGCTTATTATAGAGTTTACTTTCGATGTTCCCGTTCCGGAGCCTGTATCTACAGGGTTCTCAGATTGCTATATGATGCTCGGCGGTAAGAAGGGAAAGATACGCGTAGCTATCCTTGACGGTACCCTGAAGTTTTTCTATCCCGATTATAAGAGCTACTATTATCTGCCTGCTGAAGACAGAGCAATACACAAGTCCGCCGCCAGATATGTGGATGAGAAATACAGAGAGCAGGCTAAAGCCGAAAACTGCTATGTCAAGGTTACCGGACAGTTTCTGCCCGAATGGCAGGAACTCATCACTCCGGCCTTCAGGAACGGCCTTAACGACAAAACAATGTACTTTGAGCTTTCCGATGAAATAAAGAATGACCCGGACGTCTTCAGACGTTACGCGGGCCATCTCATGGATATCATATTAAAGGAACGCGGCTGATCCGCTTTTCATCCTTCTTTTCTGTAATAGAATGAATTCTCTCTCTTGAGTCCTATATCCCTGTAATTCATTATCTGCTCGGTAGAACCTATGAAGAGCAGTCCGCCGGGCTTCAGGCTGTCGGTAAACTTCTTGAACACCTCACTCTTTGCCTCCTCGGTAAAGTATATCAGCACATTACGGCATATGATGAAATCATAGTTCTTCTGATAGGGATCCTTCAGGAGGTTGTGCTCATGGAACTCGACTCTCCTCTTGATCTCGTCAGATATCTGATAAGAAGGTCCAACCTGAGTGAAATACTTCTTTTTGAAGTCTTCAGGCACGCCCGCAATACTCTTTGCATTGTACAGACCGACCTTTGCCTTGCCCATGACTGTCTTGTCCAGATCAGTTGCATATATCTTTATCATATTAAGAGGAATATGCCTCGAAAAGGCCATAACAAGTGAATAGGGCTCATCACCTGTAGAGCACGCTGCACTCCATACCTTTAGATTCTTTCCGAACCTTTTGATCAGATCCGGTATGAACTGCTTGTCCATCAGCTCCCACTGATCGGGATTCCTGTAGAACTCGGAGACGTTGATCGTAATATAGTTGATGAACTCATCAAAAATGTCGGTATTTGTCTTAAGGGCATTGATATAATTAGGATAACCCTTTATTCCGTTCTTGGCGATGAGCGAATCGATCCTGCGTTTCATCTGAGCCTCTTTATAGGCGTTCAGGTCGATTTTTGTCATCTTCATGATCTCAGCCTTGAAATCATTGTAATTATCCAACATTTGATTGTACCCTCCTAAAAAAACACCGGAGCCTCTTTTTCTGAAGCTCCGGCATCATAATCCTTAAAATCTTATTCCTCTGTCGGTGCGGCTTCTTCGGTTTCAGCTGCAGGTGCTTCAGCCTCGCTGTCACCGGGAGCCTCCTCCTCGGCATCGGGAAGGAGTGCCTTGATTGAGAGACTGATCTTTTTATTGTCTTCGTCGAAATCAACGATCTTTGCAGTCACCTCATCACCCTTCTTGAGGACATCTGAAGGCTTGTTGATATGCTCCCTGGATATCTGTGATACATGAAGCAGTGCATCTATTCCGGGCTCGAGCTCTATGAAAGCTCCGAAATCAGTCATACGTGCTACCTTTCCTGTGACTTCGCTTCCGACTGTATACTTGCCCGCAGCTCCGATCCAGGGATTCTCGTCATCGAACTTTCTGGAAAGAGCTACCTTGCTTCCGTTGATATCCTTGATGATGACCTTTACGGTCTCTCCTACCTTAAATACATTCTTGGGGGAGTCGATATGGCCCCATGACATCTCTGATATATGGAGCAGACCGTCTACTCCGCCAAGGTCTACGAAACATCCGAAGTCTGTGATGTTCTTTACAACACCCTCTACTATATCGCCTACACCGATACGCTCGAAGAGTTCCTTCCTCTTCTCCTCGTTCTCAGCCTTCACGAGCTGCTTCCTGTCACCGATGATCCTGCGTCTTCTGGGATTGAACTCGGTGATAACAAACTCGATCTCCTGATCCATGTACTTCGTGAGATCTCTCTCGAAGCTGTCTGATACCAGACTTGCCGGGATGAATACCCTGCTGTCCTCTACGACTACAGAGAGTCCGCCGTCAAGAACCTTGATGACCTTACCCTTGAGTACGGTACCGTTCTCAAATGCTTCCTCAAGCATCTTGTTGCCGCGATCCTGAGCCAGTCTCTTGTAGCTCAGCACCACCTGTCCGTCTCCGTCGTTCAGCTTGAGCACCTTAGCATCAAGCTTGTCACCAACATTCACTGCCTCTGTAAGGTCTATCGAGCTGTCGTTTGAATATTCGTTCTTTGTGATGATACCCTCTGACTTGTAGCCGATATTGAGAATGATCTCATCAGGCTTTACATCTATGATAGTTCCTTCAACGATCTCTCCTGTGTGTATGGTTTTAAATGTTTCATCCAGCATCTGGCCAAAATCTTCTGACATAATTTTGAACCTCCTCAATAATTTTTTTGGGGGTGGACGCCCCGGCGGTGATACCTACACAAGAAGCCCGTCCTGGAATTTCAAACTTCCCTTTAACCAGGTCGTCAAGTGTCTGTACAAAAAATGTGCGGTCACATCTGCTCCTTGCAATGTCGTATAGCTTTCGGGTATTTGAACTATGCGCTCCGCCTATCACGATCATAGTATCTACCCTACCGGCCAGCTCCGCCGTTTCATTTTGGCGCAAAGCCGTAGCATTGCAGATAGTATTTGCAACTTTTACATTGTAACTTTTTTTATTAAAGATTTCAACAAAATAATTAAAAAAGTTGCTGTTAAAAGTGGTCTGAGAGACCATAAAGAGCTTTTTACCCTTTGGTGGGATAAAATTCTCGGCATCCTGCTCTTTTTGTATCACCGTTACATTATCGCCGGCAAAGCTCAAAATCCCTTCAACCTCAGGGTGAGAGGGGTCTCCCGCTATGATGATATGGTATCCGTTTCTCGCGGCTCCTTCCACAAGCCTGTGTATCTTTAAGACAAAAGGGCAGGTGGCATCTATATATTTGAGCCCGTTGCGCTCAAGGATACCATATATCTCCCGTGTCACTCCGTGAGAGCGTATGATGACCGTGCCGCTTTTAAGCTCCTCAAGCTGTCTCGGACTATCTATGACTTTCACTCCCTTTGCGGCAAGCTCGTCGACCACGCTTTCATTATGTATTATCGGGCCGTATGTATACAGCTCATCCGTTTCGGAAAGAGCCTTGTATACGGTATCTACGGCTCTTTCCACCCCAAAGCAGAATCCGGCCGTTTTTGCGGTGATGACTTCCATGATTCAGATAATATTAACGGATATCCCGTATCATCCCTTCTATCTTCTCAACTACCTCTTCTATGGTCATATATGAGGAATCGATCTCTACGGCATCATCTACCTTCACAAGCGGTGCTTCCTTGCGGTTCATATCACGCTCGTCCCTCTCCCTGATCTCGCGTTTGATCTCATCAAGATCCGAATTCATGCCGTTCGAGATGTTTTCCTTGTATCTTCTCTCAGCCCTGACATCCACGGATGCAGTAAGATAGATCTTAAGGTCGGCATCGGGCAAAACTGCCGATCCGATATCTCTTCCGTCCATGATCACATCGTGCCTGGAAGCTATTCCCCTCTGCAGTATCAGCATCTTCTTTCTTACCTCGGGTACTACAGCAACCTTTGATGCGGCATCAGAGATTTCATCTGTCCTGATGCTGTCATTGACGTTTTCTCCGTTCAGGATCACACATTGAACACCTTCGATATATTGGATATCTATCTCGGCATCATCCACGTTTGCGGCAATTGCCGCAACATCATTCAGATCAATGCCTTTTCTTGTCATGAAAAGCCCCAAAGCCCTGAACATGGCTCCTGTATCCACATATATGTAGTCCAGATCCTTTGCGACCCGTTTTGCTATGGTTGATTTGCCTGCACCTGCAGGTCCGTCTATTGCTACGTTTATCATTTCCTACCTCCCGTCATTCTTTTTTCAAAGCTTCGATGGCAGCGTGTCTGCCTGCGGCATATCCTGTACTCCAGGCTATCTGCAGATTGTATCCGCCCGTATGAGCATCCACATCCAGCACCTCGCCTGCGAAATAAAGACCCGTGACCTTCTTTGACTCCATGGTCTTTGGATCGATCTCTTTAACAGAGACTCCTCCTCTGGTGATGACAGCCTCTTCATACCCCCTGAGGGAGGAGAGCTCTACGGTAAGATCCTTTGTCAGTTCGACAAGCCCTGTCCTCTCCTCCTTTGTTACGGAGTTTACCTTCTTGTGCGGATCGATGCCGGACAGGTCTATTATAACAGGGATCAGCTTGGAAGGAAAAAGCCGGTCGAGTGAATTGGCAAACTCCTTATTGTTCATTTCCCCAAAATCTCTGAGTATCCTGGCATCCAGCTCTTTATGATCCAGAGCCGGCTTCAGATCGATGTGAAGTGTAAGGCCATTTACCGCTTCTTTATATGCTATCTCGGATGAAGCAGTAAGTATCAGCGGGCCCGAGACGCCGAAATGTGTAAAGAGTATCTCGCCGAAGCCTGTATACAGGCTTTTCCCTTCACCCCTTCCTGTGATTTCAACACTGATATTCCGAAGCGACAATCCCTGAAGCCTTGCACATATATCACCTTCCGCATTGAAAGGTACAAGTCCCGGAGCCTGAGGCACAACCTCCATACCACAGGACCTCGCAAAACCATATCCGTCTCCTGTAGAGCCGGTTGAAGGATAAGACCTGCCACCGGTCGCAACTATCACGCGGTCTGCAGTTATCCTTGTCCCGTCAGTGAGGAGCGCACCTTTACAGATACTGTTTTCGATGATAAGACTTTTTACCTGCGAGTGCAGTCTGATCTTCACCCCGTACTCTCTCGCACCCTGCTCCAGTGCCCTGATGATATCAGAGGAATGGTCCGAAACCGGGAAAACCCTTCCGCCTCTTTCAGTCTTAAGCGGTACGCCAAGCTCCTCAAAGAAGCTCACGGCATCTTCGTTGCTGAAGCCGTAAAGTGAAGAAAACATGAATTTTGCATTGGAAAGAATATGATCAGAAAACTCTTCTCTCGGACAGGTGTTTGTAAGATTGCATCTGCCTTTACCGGTGATATAGAGCTTCTTGCCTGTCTTTTCGTTCTTTTCGACGACTATGACACTGACTCCGAGCTTTGCCGCAGCTATCGCAGCCATCATCCCGGCAGCGCCTCCGCCTATGATAAGGACATCTGCGAACGACTCCTTGCGGGAAGAGCGCGGCACCTCATTCATGGAAGTTTATCTCCGGATAGTTGTATATCTGCTTTGCATTCATCTGCTCAAGCACATCCCTGCCCTCGGCATCATACTCGGCATACACCTCTTCTATGCCTGTGATGTTCCTCATAGCCCTGTCTCTGTTCTCAGAGAACACCTGGGCGATCAGAGCGGTAGCAAGGCTCATCGGAGCTGCCATACTCTGAGCTATGGATACTTCCTCGGTAGCCGCGCAAAGCAGAATATGTGAATACATACGGCATGGTGAGTCGGGACTGTCAGTCAGAGCAATGATACCTGCATTTCTCTCATTTGCATATTCCATGGCTCTGAGAGTATGAACAGAGTATCTGGGGAAGCTGACGCCTATCAGGCAGTCCTTCTCGTTGATATGGTATATCTCGGACATGATGTCCATGGAGTCGGAGTCTGAGATATACAGCACATCCGCTCTCATTATCTTGAGGTAATAAGCCAGATACATAGCGACCGGACTTGAATTTCTGAGTCCCACGATATAGACATGCTTTGCCTTGTGAATGAGACTTGATGCCTCGCGGAAAGATATCTCGTCCACTATGCTCAGGGATTCGTTCATCTTCTCCACATCTGCCTGGAAAACAGAACGTATTATTGCATTCTTTGTTTTGGGAGCGTCTTCGAGCTTTCCCGCCGTAGCGAGCCTTCCCCTTACAAGGGATACAAGCTCCTTCTGGAACTCGGGATATCCGTCGAAGCCGAGATACATGGCAAACCTGACCACCGTCGACTCACTGACCCCGCAGGCCTCTCCCAGCTCTGCGGCAGTCATAAATGCCGCCGTGTCGGTTTCCTTATTGATATATCTGGCAAGAGCTTTCCTGCCTTTACTGAGGGATGCGAAGTTTTCGTTTATCTTCCTGAAAAGATCAGATCCATTACTCATAGAAAGCCGTGATGGTGTCCTCAAGCAGACTCACAAGATCAGAGTCGGTCATATCGAAATCATCCTTGATCACCATACATGCAGCGCCGTGTATGAAGATCCAGACCTTCATGAAAAGAAGTGAGAAAGCATCCTGTGACATACTGCCGAGCTTCCTGAACTCCTTTGTCACAAAGCCGTGCTCTCCTCCGTTGATGAGATCATACATATTCCTGTCCGTACCGTTGTCACGTACGAAGATGACCTCAAAAAGGTGGGGATACTTTCTTGCAAATCCTATATAAGACATGCCAAGGTTAACAAAAGGCTTCTCGGACACAGACTGGAACGCTGCGACATACTGTGAAAAGAAGTCGAAGCACTTGTCCATAAGATCTGCCTTCATCTCATCCATGGTATTGTATATCCTGAAGATGGGCTGTGTAGAACATCCGCAGAACTTAGCCAGATTCCTTGCCGACATAGCGTCTATTCCCTGCTCCTCGACAAGCCTGAAAGCTCCGTCTATAAGTCCTTCTTTAGATATAACCTGTTTCCTTGACATCAGTGATCTCCATTCAAACGATATTAGCGAGTAACGAGTGATATTTTAGTAGAAAACAGAGCAAATGTAAAGTAAAAAATGGATTGTTTTTATAATAAATCACCGGGTCATTATAAGACCCGGTGATTTCAGTGATCCTGCTAACTATTAAAGCTTAAAAATCAAACGGGATATGCCTTTGCATCCTTGTTTCCCTTGGTAAGGTCAACGCCTTCCTGCTGAGCCTTCCTGTACTTGAAGAAGTCTGCAGCCACCTGAGGGAACAGTGCATATGAAAGCACGTCTTCTACAGGAGGGTTGTCCACCAGCTTGCTGGTCTCTTCCCTGAAGTGATCCATCTGAGGCTCGATCAGGTCTGCAGGCCTGCAGGTGATAGGTGTCTCTCCGGGTATTATCTTTGCTACGACCTCGGGATTCATGGGCTTTACGGTCTGACCGTATTTGCCGCGGCAGAGATCCTTTGTCTGCTCTGTAGCAACCTTATATCTCTCACCCATGAGCACGTTCATGACGGCCTGAGTACCGACAATCTGTGATGAAGGTGTAACCAGAGGCGGCTCACCGAGATCCTTACGGACTCTGGGCACTTCCTCGAGCACCTCGTTAAGCTTGTCGCTCTTACCCTGCTCATCAAGCTGCTTTATCATGTTTGAAAGCATTCCGCCGGGCACCTGATATCTCAGAGTGTTGATGTTGACGCCCATGACCTTCGGTGAAAGAAGCCCGCTCTTGAGGACCTCCTCCCTGTAAGGCTCGAAGTGCTTAGCGACCTTGATAAGAAGCTCCATGTCAAGACCTGTATCATAGGGCGTACCCTGCAGAGCCTTGGCCATAACCTCGGTAGCGGGCTGTGAAGTACCCATAGCCAGAGGTGATGAAGCACAGTCGATCACATCTACACCTGCTTCGATAGCCTTCATGTAGGTCATGGAAGCAACACCTGAAGTATAGTGAGTGTGAAGCTGTATAGGCAGGTTGGTATTTGACTTCATGGCTGTCACGAGCTCATATGCGGGCTGAGGCAGCAGCAGACCTGCCATATCCTTGATACAGATAGAATCTGCACCGAGGTTTTCGATATCCTTTGCGATCTTCTTCCAGTAGTCAAGTGTGTAAGCATCTCCCAGTGTATATGAAAGAGCTATCTGAGCATGTCCGCCCTCTTTCTTAGTAGCCTTGACTGAAGTCTCAAGATTTCTCAGATCGTTCAGACAGTCAAATATACGTACGATATCTATACCGTTTGCTACAGACTTCTGAGCGAAGTACTCGACCACATCATCTGAGTAATGGCTGTAGCCCAGGATGTTCTGTCCTCTGAAGAGCATCTGAAGCTTGGTGTTGGGCATACCCTTTTTGATCTTTCTGAGTCTCTCCCACGGATCTTCCTTCAGGAATCTGAGGCATGAGTCAAATGTAGCTCCGCCCCACATCTCTACTGAATGATATCCGACCTTGTCCATGGTATCGAGTATGGGAAGCATCACCTCGGTAGGCATTCTGGTAGCTATCAGAGACTGATGAGCGTCACGCAGTATGGTCTCGGTAATGCCGACTTTCTTTGCATTTTCTGCCATTTGTTTATCCTCCAAATATTATAATTAAACGATTCCGAAGACTGCCATAAAGGTTCCCGCAACGACCGCGGTTCCGATGACGCCTGCGACGTTAGGTCCCATGGCATGCATCAGAAGGAAGTTTGTGGGATCTTCTTCGGCTCCGACCTTCTGCGATACACGGGCTGCCATAGGCACAGCCGACACTCCCGCAGATCCGATGAGCGGGTTGATCTTGCCCTTTGTGGCGATGCACATCACCTTGCCGAGCAGTATACCTGCTGCGGTACCGAACATGAAGGCCACCAGACCGAGCGCTACTATCTTAAGAGTCGTGGCATTGAGGAACGCCTCGGCACTGGTCGTAGCTCCGACAGATGTACCCAGCAGTATGACGACGATATACATCAGAGCATTGGATGCTGTCTCCTGCAGCTGGCGTACCACACCCGACTCTCTGAAGAGGTTGCCGAGCATGAGCATACCGATAAGAGGAGCAGTAGTGGGTAGTATAAGTGCCACTACGATGGTGACTATGATGGGGAAGAGGATCTTCTCAAGCTTGGAGACCGGACGAAGCTGCTCCATCTTGATCTTCCTCTCCTTCTGGGTAGTCAGCGCCTTCATTATGGGAGGCTGTATGATAGGCACCAGCGACATATAGGAGTAAGCTGCCACGGCTATGGGACCCATGATGTTCGTCTGTCCGAGCTTGGAAGCAAGGAAGATGGATGTAGGTCCGTCAGCTCCGCCGATGATGGATATGGCAGCTGCTGCCCTGTCGTTGAAGCCCATTGCTATAGCGCCGAAGTAAGCGGCGAAAATACCGAACTGTGCAGCCGCACCGAGCCAGAAGCTCTTGGGATTGGCGATCAGCGGTCCGAAGTCTGTCATGGCTCCGACGCCCATGAAGATGAGGGAAGGCAATATAGCCCACTCATCCAGTTTGAAGAAGAAGTAGAGCAATCCGTTCTCTTTCATGATATCCGGATATATATTGACCAGCAGCATGCCGAATGCTATCGGTACCAGAAGCAGCGGCTCAAACCCCTTTGCTATGGCAAGGTAAAGGAATACACATGCCACGGCTATCATTATGAGGTTGCCTACACTCATGGTAGCGAACGCTGACTGTGCGGCCAGGTTGCTCAGAGTATTTGCAATATATGACATATCTTAACCTCCGGTGTCTTATCAGTTGAGAGTTGCGAGTACCTGTCCTGACTCGCAGGCATCTCCTACAGAGCAGTTGATGGAAGCTACTGTGCCGTCCTGAGGAGCAACAACAGGGATCTCCATCTTCATAGCCTCTATCGTAACAACGGGATCACCCTTCTTTACGCTGTCGCCAACCTTGGTATCAAGCTTGAATACCTTTCCTGCTGCTCCGGCCTTGACCTCTACGCCGCCTGCTGCTCCTGCTGCTGCCTTGGGTGCAGGTGCTGCTGCCTTAGGTGCGGGAGCTGCTTTCTTCGCTGCAGGTGCGGGAGCTGATGCAGCCCCTGTCTCCTCTACAGTGACATCATATGCTGTTCCGTTTACTGTGATAGTATAGTTCTTCATTTCTTTTTCTCCTTCCGGGATAAATGATCAATAATGTCTTCTGATGGAGCGGACCACAAAACCGTCTCCGCTCGAGGAGCCTGCTGCTCCGCCTTCGTATGCTGCGATAGCTGCGGAGATCACTGCTACGAGTGCATCATCTCCTGCGAGCTCTTCACGCTCTGCTATCTGGCTCACCGCGTTGTCCACCGGTGTGCTCTTTTCTGCTTCAGCTTTCTTCTTGCTGCCGTTACCGGGCAGGAGTTCGAAGAGGCTGATGATCAGTGAGAGGAAGATCAGTATCACAAATGTGGTACCCATGCCGAGGACCGTATTGAGTCCGGCCTTCTTCATATTCTCTCCTACTGTGTAGTCAGCACTTGTGGTGATGGATGTGATCTTGTTGTTCTTGTCCATGACCACTACGATCTTTCCGTCTCTGGTGCTGCCCTTTACGATAAATAAAGCCGTGACCGTATCCTTGTCGGATGACATCTGAGGCTCGGATATGCTCTGCAGCTGTCCGAATTCCTCCTTCAGACCAAGCCATCCGTCCAGTCCGTTAAGGAAAGTCTTGCCTTCTATGGAATATCCGTAATCCTTGAAGAAAGCTTTTACATCCTCTTCTTCCATGGAGTGGAGCTCAGCCGAGCTGGCATCATCCGTATTGCTGATACCGGATACAATGCCTTCTGCCTGGGCTCTGGCCATGTCTGATATAGGAAGAGGACCCTCATCCTTAGCACATCCGATAGCCGTCACGGAAAGGGCTGCGAACATCATGAGCACTATGGCTTTTTTGATATTTTTCATCATTTCCGTTTTCCTTTCTTTCAGACAGCTCCGTGCTTCTTGTCAGGTCTGTCTTCCCTCTTGGTGAAGAGCATCTCGAATGCTCCGATCACATACTTCCTTGTGTCTGCAGGATCTATGAGCGTATCCACATATCCTCTTGCTGCAGCTGACTCGGCACTGATCTGCAGAGCCTCATACTCTTTGGTCTTGGCACTGATAGTAGCCTCATCAGATCCGTCATACATGATCTGTGCTGCATGCTTTGCATCCATTGATCCGATCTTAGCGTCATTCCATGCATATGCATAGTCAGCTCCGATAGACTTCGAGTTCATGACAACGGCTGCTGTGCCGAATGCCTCACCGATATATACATTGACCTTGGGAACGGTTGCCTCAGCAAATGCAGCTGTAAGCTTTGCCGTCTCTCTTGCAATGTTCTTTTCTGCGCATTCGCATGTGCAGTAACCCTTTACGTTCGTAAGTGTAAGGATCGGTATCTCGAAGGCATCGCAGAATTTAACGAAATCATATGCCTTCTTCACGCCGCCTACCGTAAGGACCTTGTCAAACTTCTCTGCAGGCTTGCCGTCCTCTCCTGTGATCTCGGATCTGTTGGCTACGCATCCGACTGTAGCTCCGTTGAGTCTGATGAAGCCGATCGTCATGTTCTTGCCATAGTCCTTCTTGATCTCAAGATATACGTTGTCATCTGCGATCTCGGCAAATGCTGCTGCTGTATCGCCTGCGCAGGCTGAAATTGCTGCCGATGCTCTGTTGAGATCATCATCGCAGTCAACAAGTGCTTCT
>JAEEGL016286494.1_pt1 | contig 18968 bp, 17 predicted proteins | sample 9134231 | NCBI WGS metagenome assembly JAEEGL01 (sample SAMN16246548, study PRJNA631951) | gut metagenome | biome: gut microbiome; feature: rumen; material: fiber-attached | host: Bos | place: Iran: Karaj | collected 2018-10 | reverse complement strand
ATGAAGCACCTCAAGGGCGGTGTCGCCAAGGGCGCATTCAGCGAAGCTGAAGCTCAACGCAGATTCGAAGCCTGGAAGCAGGAGAAGAACTCCAAGCTGAAGGATGTCGAGAATGCAGAGCGCGAAGCGAAACGCAAAGTCGTGAAAGAGCGTCTCGCCGCTGAGACGAAAGTCAAGGAAGCCATCTCCGCGAAAGTGGCCGCCAAGGCTGCTGAAATCGCCGCTGCCCAAGCGAAGGCTGCTCAAGAAGCTGCCGAAGCCGCCGCCGCAGAGGCTGCCGCCGAAGCCGCTGAAGAAGCTCCCGCTGCTGAAGCAGAACAGGCTGCTGAATAGTTTTCGCCTGCATCATGGCAGACCAAAACTTTTACTACTTAGGCACACTAACGAAACCTTTCGGACTGAAGGGCGAGTTGTGTGCCTTTTTTGATGTCGATGATTGCGAACGCTATCTCGGCCTCACCGCCGTCTTTGTCGAGACTGACGGCGAAATGCTGCCCTATATGATCGAAAAACTGCAGTATAGGGGCAATAACCAGTTCATCGTCAAACTGCAGGACGTGGAGATGGACAATGTGCGGGAGTTTGTGCAGACCGACATGTATCTGCCGATTTCGGAGTTGCCGAAACTCTCCGGCAACCGTTTCTATTTCCACGAGGTGATCGGATTCAAGGTGGTGGACGAGCGGCTCGGTGAAATCGGGGTTTGCAAGGATTTCATGGAGCTGGCCAACAACCCGTTGATGCAGGTGGACCACAACGGTTCGGAAATCCTCATTCCCGCATCCGGACAGTTTGTCACGAATGTCGATCGCGAGAACAGAATCCTGCACGTCACCACCCCGGAAGGCCTGGTGGAATTGTACCTTTAATCCATTCCGGAGGGTGGAGACGCGCCATGGCACGTCTCTACCTTCCGGAATGGCACGTCCCCACGGTTGAAATTTCAGGTTGTTTATTTTTTGTGTTCCATGAGGAACGTTTTCAGTTTTTGGATGGCGCGGCCGCGGTGGCTGATGCTGTTTTTGGTGGTTGCGTCCATCTCCGCGAAGGTCTGGTCGAAGCCGTCGGGCAGAAAGACGGGGTCGTAGCCGAAGCCGTCGGTTCCGCGCTGTTCGGTCAGGATCCGGCCGTCCACACGCCCTTCGAAGAGATACTGCTTTCCGTCAAGGATCAGGGCGATGACCGTCTTGAAGCAGGCCTTGCGGTTGGTCTTGCCGTGCATCTCGCCCAGCAGTTTGAGCACGTTGTCCTGATAGGAGCAGCCTTCGCCGGCATAGCGTGCGGAGAAAACCCCGGGGCGGCCGTCAAGGGCCTCGACTTCCAGGCCTGTGTCGTCGGCGAAACAGTTGAGATGGTAGTGATCGACCACGTACTGAGCCTTCTGCAGGGCGTTGCCTTGCAGCGTGTCGGCGGTTTCGGGAATGTCGGGGCAGCCCAGTTCGGGCAGGTTGCGGACAAGGTAATCCGGACCGAGAATGGCGCGCACCTCCTCGGTTTTGTGCAGATTATGGGTGGCAAAAATGATTTCCATAGTACTATAAACTCAAAAAGATGACATAATCGCTTATGTCATCCATGTTTGTCGAAAACATCGCAAAGGATGTTTACTCAGCGGCGTTACCGATTTCGATGGCTTGTTTGCCTCTGTAGTAACCGCACTCAGGGCATACGCGATGGGTGAGGATAGGCGCACCGCAATGGCTGCAAGTGGTCAGCTGGGGAGCGGTGATGAAATCGTTAGCTCTTCTCTTATCTCTTCTGATAGCAGAATGTCTTCTTTTCGGATGTGGCATATCTATTTAATTTTTATTGTTATTAATCCAGTTTTATATGTTTGAGCGCATCCCATCGGGGATCCGTTTCTTGTTCATTGTCCATGTTCTCCGTGTTCATCTCTTCCAAGCGGCGCATCACCTCGGGGTCGCACGTCGGATTCCCGTCGGCGTCATCCTCATGCACGATGCGGATGGGCAGCGCGAGCACGATAGACTCGTACACGAAATGAAAGAGGTCGATTTCGTAGGTGTTCTCATCCATCATCCAGATGTCATCCTCCTGTTCCTCTTCGGAATGGTAGTTTTCGGACACCAACTTCACGAGCAGTCTTTCATCGAAGTTCATCGGCAGGCTTACGGGAGCGAGGCAGCGGTCGCATTCGGCCACGACTTCACCCTCGAAGTGACATTGGAAATCGACCATTTTCTCAGATTTTTCCATTTCAATCCGCAAATTCAAACGGCCGTCCATCAGTTGATCAATGCCTGCCAGTTCAAAGAACTCTTTATTGCAATCAATTGAAAAACAATGCTTTCCGAGTTCAATACCTGAGATTCTGATCTTAAATTGACTACGCAATTGCCTCTCTTCCATCGCAATAATTTTTGGGGTGCAAATATACTCTTTTTTCTGTAACATACGTATGGTTTATTTTTTTATTTTTGCAGCCTCAAAGTTGAATAGTTGATGAAAGAATTTTTAAAACGATATTTTGAGCCCCAATTTATCCGCTTTGTGCTGGTCGCCATGTTGAACACGGCGTTCGGGCTGTTCATCAACTATGTTTTCCTTTTCATCTTCGAGCATCTGCTCAGATTCAGCCATGCGTATATTGTCTCCAATTTCATCGCGACCATTGTCAGCATCTTGTTCAACTTCAAGACGTATGGGATTCTGGTCTTCAAGAACAAAGACAATGCCCTGTTGTTCCGGTTTTTGGCGGTGACCACCTTCACCTATCTCGTCAATATCGGCGGCATTGCGCTTCTGGAGCACTTGGGCAGCCACAACAACTATCTTAACCTCACGATAATGGCTGTTCCGGTCGGTCTTTTGAACTATGTGCTGAACAGTGTCTTTGTCTATAAGAAGAAGGCCAGGTTTCTGAACATCAACCGGAAATCGGCGCGCAAATCCCCGGAAAAGGATCCGGAGGAGAAACAATAGCGGTCACTTCAGTATCCGCACGAGCTCCTCGACCGAGCAGGGCGTGGGGCAGGTCAGGTGTGCCTGAAGGTACCAGGGCTCCCTTACAGGCAGGTTTTTCCGGACATAATCCCGGAGTTCGGGCTCGCTCAGAAGATGGGTCAGCGGACGTTTTTTCTTGGAAGTCATGAGGCGCTCCACCAGCTCCTCTTCGCTGAGTTGAAGGTAGATGCTTTTGGCATTCGCGTTGATAGCTTCCATCGCGCCGGGGTGGCAGGGGGTGCCTCCGCCCGTGGCAATCACGCAGTTGTCCATCTCCAGCACTTCTCGCAGTGCGGCAAATTCCAGCGTGCGGAAAGCCGGTTCCCCGTACCGTTGGAACAGCAGGGGAACGGCTGAATGGTATTTTTCTTCAATGTAGAGGTCCAGGTCGAGGAAGGTCATGCCCAACCGGTTGGCGAGAAGCTTGCCGAGGGTGCTTTTCCCCGCGCCCGGAAACCCGACAATGACGATGTTGTTCATTGGAGACTTGGGACTTAAATCACATCGCTTTAAGCATCGCTTTCACCAGGTTGTCGGCGCAGTCGGCGATGTCGCCGATGCGGGCGGGCAGCATGTAGCAGGGGGTGGTGAAGACCTTGTTAGCTTCGTCGGCGCACACCTCTTTCTGGACGGTGATTTGGTGTTTTGTGCCGAAAGTCTCGACGTTGCGGATGGTGCCGGGGTCGCTGCCGACGGTCACGGTGACGTCACCGAGCACCTTGGCGATCATCACGGGCGCGATGCAGAGGGCGCCCACGGGTTTTCCGGCCTTGTGGAAGGCGCGGATGACCTTGGCAACATCTTCGCGGACACTGCAGTTTTGGCCTTCCAAGGCGTAGGTGAAGAGGTTCTTGGCGGAACCGTTGCCGCCGGGGAACACCACCGCGTCGAAATCCGCGACGTTGCACTCCTCGATGGGTTTCACGTTGCCGCGGGCGATGCGGGCAGCCTCCAACAGCATGTTACGCTTCTCTTCCATCGGTTGGCCGGTGACGTGGTTCACCACATGGTATTGCCAGTCGTCGGGCGCAAAAATCTGGTACTCACCGCCATTGCGGTCGATGGCCAGCAAAGTCATGACCGATTCGTGGATTTCGCTGCCGTCCAATGTGCCGCAGCCGCACAGAATCACTGCAAATTTTTTCATATTGACAAGGGTTTACGTTATTCATTCGGGTGCAAAGGTAACATTTTTTAAAACATGTAGAGACGGTGCGCGCACCGTCTCTACAGAAATATTGAATGAAAATACGGTATCTTATTTTTCAGCCGTTTCGCCACCGGCTTCCTCCGCAACAGGTTCCGGTTCGTCCATTCTATTGTAGAATTGGCGGAAACCGGCGCCCAGCTCGGGAGCGGCATTGCTCAGTATGTCGATTTGGGAGAAAGCAATGTCCTTGATCTTCTTGGCGGTTTCGTTGTCGCCGATCTTCTGGGCGACGGTCTGCATTTGGTGCAGCTCTTGGAAGAGTCCGGCCAAAGTCCGCTGGTCGATCTCGGGTTTGCGCAGTTGAGCGGAGATGTCGGCCTGCAGCGATTTTGCATAATTCATCGCCACATTGTTGATCTTCAGCTCTTTGTAACGGTTCTGAATGCTGTTGTCAGGATAACGTATATTCATCAGGTAATCGAGGAAAATGAAGTCGTAGTGGATGTCGCTGCTGCGGTAATTCAGCGTCCGTTCGTCGCAATTGTTGTACCAGTTGAAGAGCTCCACCTGGTCGTCCCAAATCTGGTTGGCCATCTTCATGCCCTCTTTGTTGGCGGCGTCAGTTCCGATACGGAAGAAATCTTCCATATAGGTCATGCAGCTGTGGGTGTAGCTCCAGATGTAGGACATGGTAGCCACGTACGGGAAGTTGAAATCGGGCAGGACCTCGTTACCGTGGACCAGCACTTTGAGGGCTTTCTCTTTGTCGCCTTCAGCCAGCAGCTGATTGGAGAGGCGGCTGTAAAGTCTGCGAATGAGCGTTGTCATACGGGTGTTGTCTTCGCTATGATAGACGTTCGGGTCGTTGAAACCGCCCCAGAGGTATTGATAAGGCGCCTTCTGCGGAGCATCGGGATGGTTGACACGGTCTGTACGGCTGTGGTCGTCAAACACATTCATCAGTTTGTCGTATAGGATGTCGGAATTGATCCGGCCGACTTCCATGGAATTGTTGTTGTTGCGGACAGGCACGAGACGGTAGGCCAAACCTTCCAGCTGGAAGTAATCTTCCAAACCGAGGTAAGCCTCCGAGCCGGCGGTGGCGGCGTAGTAAATCGGGCGTTCCCAGTTGTTGGTCACCAGAATGTCCATCATCACGATATAAGCCTTGGTCAACGGGTTCACGGCGTTGGTTTTGAGGTTCCACATCAGGCGGTCCACCACGAGGGCGGAGTCTTTTTCGGAAACCGTACCATTGGCAAGCACTTTGGCCTTGTCGACGGGTAACGAGAAACTTGCGGGGATGGCGCGGCCGTTGCTGCGATAACCGTTCTTGGGATTCAGCAGCATGAGGTGGCGTTCGTGGTCGAAGGTGGGCGACTTCACATAGTCCATCACGGCTCTCAGATCCACATATTGGTTGTTGGCCGGTTCCAAATACATCACGTCACGGGTACCGTCCTTATACTGATCCCAAGTCATGGAGATGGGCAGCGGGTCGGATTCGTATGCTTTACGCTTCATCTGGTCCACATACCAACTGGTACTCAGCAACATAAGGTTACAGACGCGCACGTCGGTGCGGTAGCCTTCCACCTCTTGGGCGTACCAAAGCGGGAAGGTGTCGTTGTCGCCGAGGGTGAACAGAATGGCGTTCGGTTCACATGAATCGAGGTAGTTTTTCGCGATAGCCAGGGCGGTGTAGCGGTTGGAGCGGTCGTGGTCGTGCCAGTTTTCCTTGGCCATCACGCAAGGCACCAAGCCGATGCAAATCAAGGTGACAAGCACTGCGCCGGCCGTCTGGGCACTCTTGCTTTGCATTTTTTCAAACAGACGGTAGATGCCTAACACGCCGAAGCCGACCCATATGGCGAAGGCGTAGAAAGAGGCGGCGAAGGCGTAGTCACGCTCACGTGGCTGGAAGGCATACATATTTAAGTAAATGGCAATGGCGAGGCCGGTCATCACGAAGAGCATGAAGACCACGAAGGAGTGTTTGCTGTCGTGTTTGGTTTGGAAAACGAGGCCGACAAGACCTAACAGCAGCGGGAGCAGGTAATATTTGTTGTGGCCCGGGCGCTCCATGGCGGAGGGCATCTCTTTCAGATTGCCGACCATCGGGTTGTCGATGGCGCCGATACCGGTGATCCAGTTGCCGTTTTGGTAGTCGCCATGACCTTGAATGTCGTTTTGACGGCCTGAGAAGTTCCACAAGAAATAGCGCCAGTACATGTATCCGAGCTGGTAGGTGTGGAAGAATTTCAGGTTCTGCTGCCAGGTGGGCAGGTTGCCGCGTGAAAGGGAACGGCGGTTGTCCTTGTCGGAAGGACTGTCGGAATTATAACGGTTGTTCAACCATTCAATGTATTGGGACTGTTTTTCGGAAGACCACATTCTCGGGAAGAACATACAGCCTTTGGGGTCGTATTCGGGGATGTCGCCCTTGCGCGGGTTGGAGACCTCGTAGCGTTTGGTCTCCTCGTTGCGGTAATAGACGGGGCTACCGTCTTTGGAGCCGACCACGCGGGTGTTGTAGCTTTGGCCATACAGCAGCGGGTTGGAGCCGTATTGTTCGCGGTTCAGGTAGGAGAGCAGGGAGACAGCGTCTTCAGGGCTGTTCTCGTCGATGGTCGGGTTGGCGTTGGAGCGGATCACCAGCGTCATGAAGGTGGAGTAGCCGATAATCAGCATCATCAAGGAGAATGCGCTGATGGTATAGACCGGTTTGTTCCGTTTGTGCCCGTGCCACATAGCCCAACCGATGAGGGAGGCGATCAGCAGGAAGAAGAAGATCACGCCGGAGTTGAAGGGCATGTGGAGGGTGTTGACGAAGAAGAGGTCGAATTTGCCGGAGAGGTTGACCAGTTGGGGCACGATTCCCCAGAGGATAAGGCCGAGCAGAGCGACGGAAATCAGCAAGGAGAGGGTGACGCCCCATTCGGCTTTCGAAGTGAGCGTACCACGTTTGCCACAGAGAATGAGCAGCGGGGTGGTGACGAACAGCCAGATGAGGATCATCCACATCGGCGAGCAGATGATACCGAATGCAAAGGAGAGGAGTGCGAAAGCGAGCACTGCGCCCATGCCGGTGGCCTTCGGGGAAAGACGATAGTAGATGATCAGTCCGATGGCCGGCAAGGTCAGCAAGTTCAACAGGTGAACACCGATGGAAAGTCCCACCAGATAGGCAATCAAGACAATCCAGCGGTTGGGGTTCACGTTGGCTTTCGGGTGTTCGTACTCTTCGTCCCATTTCAGGATGCACCAGAAGACGAGGGCGGTGAAGAAGGAGGACATGGCATAGACCTCGCCTTCCACGGCCGAAAACCAGAAAGTATCTGTAAATGTGTAAGTCAGAGCGCCGACAAGAGCCGTTCCAAGCACGGCGATGAAGCGCGGAGTGTTCAACTCGCCCCATTTGGCCACGAGCTTGCGGGCAAGACGTACAATGCTGAAATAGAGCAACATGATGGTCATGCCGCTGCAAATGGCTGAGAGGCAGTTCACGCAGAAGGCCATTTTGGTGACATCACCGCCGGCAAACAGGGTGGCGATGCGACCGAGAATCTGGAATGTGGGGGCTCCAGGCGGGTGACCGATGAGCAGTTTGGATGTTGTGGCAATGTATTCACCACAGTCCCACCACGATACGGTAGGTTCGGCGGTCATGATGTAAACCGCGGAAGCCACGATACCGATGATCAAACCGATAAGGTTGTTGATTCGTTTTTGTGTTTTTGTCATTTTTATAAGTTTACTGTTTACTATTTACCGTTTAGGGTTTAAGGGGGCAGCCGTCAGGCGTTATTTCGTGGCCGCTTTGAATTGTTGGAGGAATCGGACGTCGTTTTCGAAGTAGAGTCGGATGTCGTTGGTGCGGTATTTGAGCATGGTCATGCGTTCGATACCGAGGCCGAAGGCGAAACCGCTGTATTTGGTGCTGTCGATGCCGCAGTTTTCCAACACGTTGGGATCTACCATGCCGCAGCCGAGAATCTCCACCCAGCCGGTATGCTTGCAGAGATTGCAGCCGGCGCCGCCGCAGATGTTGCAGGAGACGTCCATTTCGGCTGAGGGTTCCGTGAACGGGAAGTAGGAGGGGCGCAGGCGGATGCGCACCGAGTCGCCGAACATGCGTTGCGCGAAGTAGAGCAGAGTCTGTTTCATGTCGGCAAACGACACGTTTTCAGCCACATAGAGACCTTCCACTTGATGGAAGATGCAGTGTGCGCGGGAGGTGATGGCCTCGTTGCGGAACACGCGTCCCGGGCAGATCACGCGGATGGGGGGGTGCTGTTTCTCCATGGTGCGCACCTGCAGGGAGGAGGTGTGCGTGCGGAGCAGCACGTCGGGGTGCAACTCTATGAAGAAGGTGTCCTGCATGTCGCGGGCGGGGTGCTCTTCCGCGAAGTTGAGTGCGGTGAACACGTGCCAGTCGTCCTCGATGTCGGGGCCTTCCACGGCGGAGAAGCCGATGTCCTCGAAGATGCGGCGCACCTCGCTCATCATGATGGAGATGGGGTGCATGGAGCCGACACTCTGTTTCGTTGCGGGACGGGTGATGTCGGGAATCAAAGCCGCCTGGCGGTCGGTCGCCGCTTCGATGGTGGCTTTGAACTCGTTATAATGATTCTGGGCGAGGTCGCGCAGCTCGTTCACCAATTGTCCGAACTCCTTGCGGTTTTCCTGCGCCATGTTCTTGATTTCGCCAAACAGAGCTTGGATTTCGCTCTTTTTGCTCAAAAATTGCAAGCGGAACTGCTCCAGATTCTCTGAATTCTCAATTTGGAAACTCTCGATTTCCGCTCTGATCTCGTCAATGCTTTTCATTATCAATTATCAATTATCAATTAACGAATTATAGTTGCGCTGATGATTTTGATGTCCTCCAAAGGCCTGTCGTTGCGGTCTTTCTGCTGATCTGCGATTTTGTCCACCACTTCCATGCCTTTGACGACCTCGCCGAACACGGTATAGTCGCCGTCGAGCCACGGGGCGCCGCCCACGGTGGTGTAGGCTTGCACCTGCTCGGGGGAGAAGGTCTTGCCTGTGCGCTGCGCAATCATGGTCATTTTCTCGTTGTCGTAAACGGTGCCGTCAACAATGTAGAACTGGCATCCGGAGGAGGCTTTCTGCGGGTTTACTTGGTCCGGTTCGCGGGCCGCGGCCAATGCACCGCGTTTGTGGAAGCGGGTCGGAACGAATTCCGCGGGAATCGTGTACCCCACATCGCCGTTGCCTAACTGCTGGCCGGCCTTCGCGGTTTTGGAGTTGGGGTCGCCCCCCTGGATCATGAAGCCCTTGATGATGCGGTGGAACAGCAGGCCGTCGTAGAATTTGTCGTTCACCAGCTTGATGAAGTTCTCCTTGTGTTGAGGCGTGTCGTCGTACAAGGCGATGGTGATGTCGCCGAATGTGGTTTTCAACAGAACTTTGGTCATCTTTTGTGTATTATTGTTTTGGGATGTCTGCTCAGTGGCGCCCGTGGTCGCGGAGTTCTCTTCGGTTTTCACCTTTTTCGGAGACGAACACGAGGCTAAAGTTATGATGCTCAATATGATACAGCTGTAAAAAATTCTTTTCATACAGAATATGCCATTTTAGAAACAAACGGCAAAGATACATTTTTTTCGTAAATGGCGTTTTGGCTGCTAATGACCGAGATTGAGATAGGGGTTCTCGCAATGTTTGTAGAGGTCGCGGTAGTCTGATTTCGCTTTCTTGGGCAGTTCGATTTCATAGGATTTGCCTGTCGCGACAGTCAGTCTGTTGTTGCGGATCCAGGGGTTGAGGTTGCGCAGTTCGCGGTAGGTGACATGGTGCTCTTCGGCGAAGCGCGGCAGACTGGCGATGGAGGAGGTCACCTTGACCGTCTTGGTTTCGACGGGATGGTACATTTGGGCGGGACAGAGCTTGACCCCGTACTCTTGCGGGTTTTCAAAAATCAGCTTGAAGGAGAGGATGCGATAGAGGTATCGGGAGGTCTCGCTGTTGAGCCACAAATCCCAGTATTCGCGTACTTTCTGGTCATCGACCGCTGCCTGCAGCCCGCCGTCGCCGCGGTTGTAGCCCGCCGCCGCCATGGTCCAGCTGCCAAACTGGTTCTTCATCTTTTTCAGATACTTGCACGCGGCACGGGTCGATTTTTCCAGATGACAGCGCTCGTCCACGTCGTTGCTGACCTCCAGGCCATACACCTTGGCGGTGCCGGGGATGAACTGCCAATAGCCGCCGGCGTTGGCGGGCGAGGTCACGTTCTCCAGGCCGCTCTCCGCCACGCACAGGTATTTGAAATCGTCGGGCACACCCTCCTCTTTCAGGATTCTCTCGATTGTCGGGAAGTAACGGGTCGAGAGTTTGAGGATACGCAGCGTTTTCGAATGCTGGTAGCAGTTGATGATGACTTCGCGGTCGAGCGCCTCGCGCACCCAATAGACGTCCAACGGCACCTCTTCCCCCGCGAAGGTCATGCTTTGCGGCAACGGCGGTGCCGTGAGGGTGTTCGCATACTGGTTTGGAGTCGGGTCGCTCTCCGTGTTCTTTTTCGTGATGGCCCAGCAACCCGTCACCGTCAGAACGGCGAGGAGCAGGCACGCAAGGATGATGAACAAATTCTTTTTCATTATAATCAATGGGTTTGAAATCAGGCTTTTATGATGTGAAAAATAGCAGGTTCCATAGGCAGTGCAATACGAGACGTATGAGGCGTTGACGAAAATGCAAAAGTACATTTTTTTGGGATAGGGTTTCCGTGTTTTGTGAAACATCCCTCTTTGGAATTGATAAAACAACGGAATAGTTATACAAAACATCTGTTTTCGGCTTTTTTTACACCCCTTTCTGAGAAAACAAATAAAACAATTATTAGTTTTGCGGCATGAAAGATTCAGGTAAAAATAAAAGGCATATTTTGCATTACGCTTCGCTCATCGAGGCGGAAGGGATTGTTGTGATTGACAATATCACGACAATGCCCGTGTTTAATGAACCTTTTATTTCCGAATACATGGTCTTCGGGGTTTGTAACAGTGGCTCGAATTACGCCAAGTACGGGATTAATTCGGGGGATCTTGTCCAGAAGGATATGTATATCATTTTCCCGAATCATATCATAATGGCTGATCGCGTGTCGGAAGACTACAACACCACATTGGTGGTGGTGTCTAAAGGCATGTTTGAGGAAATCACTTCGCATTTCTCCTTCCAAAGACGTTTTCAGTATGAGCAAAACCCCATTTATCATCTGAGCGACAGTCAGTATGAGGACATTTTGAAAATCATTGCTGCCATGAGGGTCCTGGGCCGCAGCGGCATGCCTTCGCGCAAATATCATTTGATTGCCATGTTTGTGGCCCTGATTAAACTGTCTGATTTCTTTCGTTGTTTGTCCAGTTCCGAAGAGGATTCGGTTGTATCCCGTCACCGAATCAGCGCCCAATTCTTCGATGCCATCGTCAAGCATTACCAGCAAGAGCATTCGGTCGCCTTTTATGCGGAGTTGCTCTGCCTTTCCCCCAAGTATTTCAGCGATGTCATTAAACAGGAGACGGGACATGGAGCCAAATACTGGATTGAATCATACATTATCATTGAGGCCAAAAGGCTGTTGCGCACCCAAAAGAATCTTAACATGCAGGAAATCAGCGTTTTGTTAGGATATGACGATCAAACCACATTCAGTCGGAGTTTCAAAAAAGTTGCCGGCGAAACCCCTTCTTCGTTTCGCCAAAGGCACAAATAACCGAATTCCCCCTATTTCTTTTTTTGTTCCCGCCGGTCGTGCCACCACAGCTGCAGACTGTTGAACAGGTTCTGCCATATAATGTAGAATGCTAAGAACACGGAAGATAGCGGTTGCAAGTAGGTGTTGGCCATCCAAATGCCCATGGCGGTGTTCTTCTGCCCGAGGAGCTGCCCGCCCGCCACAGTGTCGCCGTAACGGTGCCCGAGCCATTTGCCGAAGCCGAACTGGAGTGCGCACATCAGCATGGAGAAGAGGGCTGCCAAGACAATGACATGCTCATTTCCACTTCCTTGCAGGAAGATGTAGTCGATGGTTCGGCCCAAAGTGATGAAGAGTGCGACGGCCCACAGGTAAAACGACAGGTTGCGATAGCGGCAGAGCCAGTCGTTGGCCTTGGGAGCCCATATTTGCAGTGCCAGCACCGTGAAGAAGGGAAAGGCAAGCGTCGGGGTGATGCGTCGTAGGATCATCAGAAACGACTGCCAGAAGGTGAGTTCCGGGTGTACACCGATGAGGGTGAAATAGAGGGGTGCGGCCACCGACATCACCAAGTTGCAGAATATGGTGTAGGTGGTGGTCGTCATGCGGTCGGCACCGAGCATGGAGGAGATGACCACCACCGATGCCGCCACGGGGCAGAGTGCACACATCATGAACCCTTGTGCCATGGTCTCGTTGCCCGAAACGGCCCGCACCATCAGATAGAGTCCGGCACTTACCGTTAACTGAAAGAGTATCAGCCAGAAGTGCATCCTGGAAAAGCGCAGATGCCGCAGATCCACGGTCACGAAATTGAGCAGCAGGATGGTGAAAATCAACCACGGCACCAACGACGACAGAAGTACGCTGACGCCGTGAAACAGCAGTCCCAACAAGATGGCGGCAGGGAGGACGTAACTGCGGTATTTTTGCATGCAGAGGGTTCAGGGTTTATGGTTTAAGGTTTATGGTTTAAAGGGCGTGCGAGGGGAATGTCGTATTGTGGCGTTTTTACAATGTGGCAAACGGTGCTACCGCCCTGTCGAAAATTCCGTTCACGTAGGCGAGGACCATGCCGTAATTGCTGACGGGGATGCCTGTTTCGATGGCGGGGCGCAGGCGCTCGCGGAGCTGTTTGCGGGTGACCATGCAGCCGCCGCATTGGATGACCATCGCATATTGCCGGATGTCAGGGATTTGGTTTAATCCCGACACGAAATCGAATTGCAGTTTTTTGCCCGTGAACTGCTGGATGAGTCGCGGCAGTTTCACTCGCCCGATGTCCTCGCAGGAGGTGAGGTGGGTGCAGGATTCCAACATCAGGATGCGGTCGCCGTCGCGAAGGTTGCGTAACTGCGGCGTGCCTTTGACGTACGCCTCGAATTCGCCTTTGTGGTGTGCCAACACCACGCTGAATCCGGTCAGCGGGATGCTTTCCGGCACCTCTTTCTCTACTTTGTGGAACGCTTGGCTGTCGGTGACGACCAATTTCGGGGCGCGGTGGTTTTGCAGGTAAGGGGTCACCTTGTCCTCCTTCAATACGATGGCAATAGCTTCATTGTCAAGCACATCGCGTATCATCTGCACCTGTGGGAGAATCATCCGGCCTTCGGGGGCTTCCGAGTCGATGGGGGTGACTAACAGCACTTCGTCGCCCTCGCGAACGAGGTCGCCGAGCAGGGATCGTGAGCGGTACGCCGACTCGGGCATGATCCGTACGATTTCTTGCAGCATCTCTTCGATGCCGGCGCGCGTTTTCGTGCTGATATTCCATACTTTGCAGCCGTCCACCTCCATTTCGCGCATTGCGTTGCGGTCGCATTTGTTGTTGACAATGAGGTAGGGAAGTTCGAATTTGCGGAACTGTTCCAACAGCTCGCGTTCGGGAAGGCCCACTTCGTAGTCGGTGATGACAAGGATGGCCAAATCGATGATTTTCAAGACCTCCAGTGATTTCTGCACTCGTTTCGCCCCGATTTCGCCCACATCGTCGATGCCGGCGGTGTCGATGATGATGCAGGGCCCGATGCCGAAAATCTCGATGGCTTTGCGCACGGGGTCGGTGGTGGTGCCGGCCGTGGCGTCCACGATGGCGACCTCCTGCCCTGTGATGGCGTTGATGAGGGAACTCTTGCCGTTGTTCCTCCGCCCGAAAATGCCGATATGCGGCTTGCTGCTCATAGTGTTAAACCGCCACATCCGCTTTGATGTGCGGATGCGGGTCGTAGTTTTCTAACGTGAAATCTTCATATTGAAAGTCGAAAATGCTCTCCACGGCCGGATTGATGCGCATTTGCGGCAGGGGACGCGGATCGCGCGAGAGTTGCAACTTGGCCTGCTCCACATGGTTGGAGTAGATGTGCGCGTCGCCGAAGGTGTGCACGAATTCCTTGGCTTGCAGTCCGCACACCTGAGCCACCATCATTGTCAGCAGGGCGTAGGAGGCAATGTTGAAGGGTACGCCGAGGAAGACGTCCGCGCTGCGTTGATAAAGCTGGCACGAGAGCTGTCCGTCGTTGGCGTAGAACTGGAACATCGTGTGGCACGGCGGCAATGCCATCTGATCGACATCTGCGGGGTTCCATGCGCTCACGATGAGCCGTCGCGAATCGGGATTACGCTTGATCTGCTCTATCAGATTGGTGATCTGGTCGATAACACGGCCGTCGGGAGCTTCCCACGAGCGCCACTGTTTGCCATAAACGGGGCCGAGGTCGCCGTTCTCGTCCGCCCACTCGTCCCAAATGGTGACGTTGTGGTCGTGCAAGTACTGGATATTTGTGTCGCCGCGTAGGAACCACAGCAGCTCGTAAATGATGGAACGCAAGTGCAACTTCTTGGTTGTCAGAAGCGGAAAGCCCTTTTGCAGGTCAAACCGCATCTGATAACCAAAAATGCTGTAGGTACCCGTGCCTGTGCGGTCGGCCTTATAATGACCCTCTTCAAGGATCGTGTGCATCAGATCAAGGTATTGTTTCATCTTTTAGTGATTGGTGATTAGTGAATAGTGATTGGTGATTGGTGATTAGTGATTGGTGAATAGTGAATAGTGATTAGTCTTAGGTTTCAGGTTTCAAGAGTCAAAGTTCACAAGTCACCTTTACGCCGGGACTTCCAAGCTCTCCAGCACATCCAGCACATTTTCCAAGCGAGTATCTTTGACCTTCTCGATTTGGCCCTTGTCGCAGAGTTCTGCCATTTCAGGATCGATGGGAAGTCTATCCAACAGTTTGATATTGAATTCTTTGGCTACCTCTTCGGCGTTGCTTTTGCCGAATACGGAAATCTTCTCGCCGCACTTGGGGCAAATGATGTAGCTGTAGTTTTCGATAAGGCCGAGGACGGGGATGTTCATCATGCCGGCCATGTTCACGGCCTTGCTCACGATGAGGGAGACCAGCTCTTGCGGGGAGGTGATCATCAAGATGCCGTCGAGGGTGATGCTTTGGAAGACAGTCAATGGCACGTCACCGGTTCCGGGAGGCATGTCAATCAACAGAAAGTCAATGTTTTCCCAAATCACTTCGGTCCAGAACTGCTTCACCATGCCGGCAATCAGCGGTCCGCGCCATAAGACGGGGGACTTCTCGTCAGCAATCAGCAAATTGCTGGAAATCACTTCGATGCCGGTTTCCGTGACGGCGGGATAGACTCCTTGCTCGCTGCCGCGCACCATTTCGTGGAGGTTGAACATTTTCGGGATGGAGGGTCCGGTGACATCAGCGTCGAGGATACCCACACGGTAGCCTTTGCGACGCAGCGCCACGGCCAACAGCGAGGTGACGGAACTCTTGCCCACGCCGCCTTTGCCGCTTACCACGCCAATCACCTTCTTGATGTTGCTCAGCGCATTCGGTTTCTCGTGCAAATCTCTGCTTCCGCAGTCTTTCTGACTGCATTCCTGACAGTTATGATTACATTCGCTCATACAATGTTATTTTTTAAATGGTCGCAAAAATACAAAATATTATTTCCCGATGATAGCTGCCAATTCATCCACACCCTTCGGCAAATGCGGTCCCAACACGCGGTGGCCGGTTTCGGTGATCAGCAGGTCGTCTTCGATACGGATGCCGCCGAAGTCGCGGTATTTCTCGACCATATCGTAGTTGATGAAGTCGGCGAATTTGTTCTCCTTCTTCCAGATGTCGATCAAATGCGGGATGAAGTAGATGCCCGGCTCGATGGAGACCACGAAGCCCGGTTTCAGCTCGCGGGCCATGCGCAGCGATGCCCATCCGAAGATGTTGCTCGGACGCACGGTGTCGTCATAACCGACGTAAATCTGCCCCAAGCCTTCCATGTCGTGCACATCGAGACCGATTTGGTGACCTAAGCCATGAACCATGAACAAGGCGTGGGCACCCAGCTCGACAGCCTCTTTCACGTCGCCTTTCATCAATCCCAAATCTTTGAGTCCCTGAGCGATAACTTCGCAAGAGAGGCGGTGCAGCTCTTTGTTGTACATACCCGGATGTGCGGCATCGATGGCGTCCATGTTGGCTTTCAGCACGATTTCGTAGATTTCCTGCTGTTTTTGGGTGAACTTGCCGCCGACGGGCATGGTACGTGTATAGTCGGAGCAGTAGTTCATCAAGCCCTCCGCACCGGCGTCCATCAGCAGCATATTGCCGTTTTGGAGGATGCCGTTGTGCAGGTGGTTGTGTAACGTTTCACCGTGCTGAGAAAGAATTACAGGGAAGGAGATGCCATTGCCGAACGACAAAGCGATACCTTCGGCCAAGCCGGCCAATTCGCGCTCGGACTCGCCCGCCACTGCGCGACGCATCACGGCGGTGTGCATCTTCACACCGATTTCGCAGGCTTTGTCCATCTCGTCGATTTCGCACTGTTCTTTGGCGGAACGCAGGTTCACGATGCCCTTGATGAGCTCCACGGAGGCGTGCTCGCGGATGTGGTTGACATCGATGCCGGTGAGGTTGGCAAGCAGGATCTGGTTGTCGCCTCGGTAGGGCGGCACGAAATGGACCTTGCGTCCCTGCTGCTGAGCCTGTTGGATGAAATCGGCAAGCTGTCCGAACGGACGGGTCTCCGTCACGCCCACCTTTTCAGCCAAAGAGGCAATCGTCGGCTGGTCGCCCATCCAGATGATATCGTCGATGGTGAAGTCGTTGCCGAAAATCACCGACTGGTGCGCGTCAAAATCGATGACGGCGGCGATGTCGGCGATGGAAAGTCCGAAGAAATAGAGGAAGTCGCTGTCCTGACGGAAGTTATAAGTGTTGTCGGGATAGTTCATCGGGGCTTCGTGGTTGCCGAGGAACACTGCGATGCCGCCATTCACGGCGTTCATCAATTTCTCTCTTCTGTTTTTGTAAATTTGGGGTTCGAATAAAGGGTTCATATTGTTTAATATTTATTGTTTGTTCGAAAATTGGCTTTAATCTTTATTAAAAGAATATCGTTTCTGTTTTACCCATTTGATCTTATGAATGCCATCTGCAATTTTTTTGCATCCAAATAATATTGCTGGAGTGAACCTCTTTCCATATAATGGTGAAATCAATATGGTGCCTATACCTTCCATGATATTTAAACGTCCCTCTTTTTGACGTTCTTTAGCAATGGCATCGATGTGATATTGTGTGGAAATAGCGATCATATTGCAAGCATCAGCGTTTGTAACTTCAAATGCATTGAGAAATTCCTTCACTTCGTCTTCTTTTTTTTCTTCTACAATGAACATATAATTAATAAAATCGTACACCTTTTGCTCAGATCCTTCCTGCCGTTTCCAATAGTTGTCAAGAATATTTTTTATAGATGATTTAGTATAGGAATCGCCGAAATAAGGACAGCGCTCTTTTCTGAAATCCTTTTTTCTTTTACATCTGTTCTGATATTCACAACGATAGCACTGTTCTCTCATGGGTTCAAAGTCAAAGTTCAAAGTCAAAGTTCAAAGTTCATAGTCAATGATTCCGAATGTAGTTAATGGCAGCATCCAATTGCGGTTTGAAATCGCCGTTGTAGTCTTTGCGGAGCACAATCTGGTCGGGGGTGTGCCCGATGCCTTCCCACACCTTGCCGCCGATTTGCGCCTCGAAAGAGGAGGTATAGACGTAATGGCCGGTGTTAATATCCCCGAAGGGACCGCCGTAGTTGAGGTCAATGCGGTTGGCGTCCTGCAACGGGCCGGTGCCGCCGTGCGTGCGCTCGCCGATGGTGTGCGCGGTAGGTAGCACAGCTTTGATGGTCATCGGCTCGATTTCGCCCATGCTCACCGAGTGAATGTCACAGAGAATCACGTATGGGATGTTCTCCGCCGTGATGTCGCGATGGTATTTCTGGTTAGGATCGATATAGTACGGTGTCCACACAGAGTGCTCCAACCGGCCCGGTCCCTCTTTGTAGCGGGTCTTCAAGATTTCTGTCCGTTCGTTGAGATAGTTTCCGATGAGGTAGTCGAGGTCGTCCTGGTAGCCGCCGCGGTTGCAACGGTTGTCGAGGATGATGCCGGCCAGCTGGTTGCGCGGGGTCTCCACGATAGCCTTGAAATAGTGGTCGAGAAGTCCCGCCGCCTCGTCATTCTGAAGTATTATCGGGGTAATGCCGGCAGAAGATTGCCACAAATAAGGAATCTTCCGCCCGTCGGGAAGCTTGAAAAGAACATAATGGTACGTGACATACATTCCCAATTCCGGGGCGTATCCCACACTGGACTCATGTGTCTCCACCGTATATTGTGACTCAATGTTTTGCAAAAAAGCCTGGAGACCAGCATTCTCATCCGAGGACGATTCAATATAGTAGTCGCGGGTGGGGATTTCCAAATTGGAAGGAGTGACAGAAACGACACTGCTCATGTCGTCGGGTGCGGGATGAAGGTTCCTCACCCTGAAAGTCAGATGGTGATCGCAAAGCCCGCCGATGATGTTAGTATAGAGTTTCTGCAAATCCTCCGTCTTCACGTATCCGACCTGCTCGTACTGTTGGTCGAGCTTCTTGAAAGCGGGAAGATAACGGTCGTACATCGCGTCCCAATCCGTGGTATCGACATCCCAGAAGACATATCCTGTGTTGAGGACTTTCCAGAGGTAGTCGAACTGTTCGGCGTAGGTGCTGTAGGCTAACTCGCCGTTCTCCCCGATATAGGGCATGTAGTCGGCT
>JAEEGL011926358.1_pt1 | contig 18968 bp, 13 predicted proteins | sample 9134231 | NCBI WGS metagenome assembly JAEEGL01 (sample SAMN16246548, study PRJNA631951) | gut metagenome | biome: gut microbiome; feature: rumen; material: fiber-attached | host: Bos | place: Iran: Karaj | collected 2018-10 | reverse complement strand
TTCCTGCATGAAGATTTCACGGGGCGTTCCGTCAGCAACGACTTTTCCGTCGCTCATGACGATCAGTCGGCTGGCCAGGCGGGCCATATCATCCATGCTGTGGGAAACCATCAGGATGGTAACATTTTCCCGGGCGTGGAGTTCTTCCAGCATGCCCAGGATTCTGTCGCGGCCGCGGGGATCCAGGCCGGCGGTCGGCTCATCCAGAATCAGAACCGAAGGCTTCATGGCCAGAACTCCGGCAATGGCAACACGACGCATCTGGCCGCCGGACAGCTCAAAGGGGCTGCGCTCGGCATATTTCTGATAATCCAGATGGACGCAATCCATGGCATAACGAACCCGTTCATCAATTTCAGCAGCAGACAGCCCCTGGTTTTTCGGACCGAAAGCGATATCTTTCGCAACGGTCTCCTCAAAGAGCTGATATTCAGGATACTGGAAAACCAGGCCGATCCGTTGACGCAAGGCACGACGATTGACATGTTCACCGTTCAGATCCTCACCGTCGATCAGAACCTGGCCGGAAGTGGGCTTGAGCAGGCCGTTGAGATGCTGTACGAGGGTGGACTTGCCGCTGCCGGTATGGCCGATGATCCCGACAAACTCACCATTTTCGATCCGGAAAGAAACATCATCCAGGGCTACAGTCCGCAGGGCGCTTCCCTCGGAATAGCAATGGGTCAGGTGGCTGACTTCAATGGGCATAGTCTTTCCACCTCCTCAACAAACTCATCCACGGTCAGAATACCGGGTTTCAGGGGCATACCCTCCGCACGGAGTTCACCCGCGAGCGCTGTCATATGGGGAACGTCAAGATGCATTTCCCGCATCTCGTCCACCCGGTCGAAAACCTCTGCAGGAGTGCCGGAAAGACGGATCTTCCCGTCGGTTACGACCAGAACACGGTCAGCCAGGGCAGCCTCTTCCATGAAGTGGGTGATCCAGACAACAGTGATGCCCTTCTGGCGGTTCAGGGTGCGGATGGTTTCGAGCACTTCCTTACGGCCGGAAGGATCCAGCATTGCTGTTGCTTCATCTGCGATGATCACAGAAGGTTCCATCGCCAGGATGCCGGCGATGGCAACACGCTGCTTCTGGCCGCCGGACAGCAGATGCGGAGCCTTGTCCGCATATTTGCTCATGCGTACGGCGGAAAGGGCGCTCTCAATGCGGGGAAGCATATCCTCTGTGGGGACACCGAGATTCTCCAGGCCGAAGGCAACATCTTCCTTGACGACAGTGGCAACAATCTGGTTGTCAGGATTCTGGAAGATCATGCCTGCACGCTGGCGGATTTCCCAGACGTATTTTTCCTCACGGGTGTTGTAACCGCAGACCAGGACATTGCCTTCTGTCGGGATATACAACGCATTGAGAAGCTTGGCCATTGTGGATTTGCCGGAGCCGTTATGGCCCAGCACTGCGACGAATTCTCCCGGCTGAATGACCGCAGAGACGTCGGAAAGAGCAGGCGCAGCCTGCTCTTCGTAGGAATAGGATACATCGTTCAGTTGAACGCGGGTATCGGAGCGCATGTCAGTTCCTTTCTATCAATCAGAAATCAGTAAGTAAGCGTAATGCAGTGAATTGTCGGGAAGCAGAAAAGCCTGCCAGGGAAAACAGAGGTTCCGATACCGGGGGAAATCAGGAGATCCACCCGGTTTTCCTTCAGCCAGCCGCTGCGGTATCTGTCCGGAACATCTTCCGCAATATTCAGCACGGAAGAGAAGAAAGTCATCTGGCCGGCGTGCGTATGGCCGAAAAGCCCCAGATCAAACCAGCTGAGGTTTCCGGAAGCATCCACAGCAACCTGGGCTTCCTGAATAACGGAAGGGTTGTGGCAGAGCAGAATCACATAGTCACCGGCATTGACAGATTTGGCGATTCCTTTAATATCCGGCTTGCCGGTAATCTTATCATCCAGACCGGCAATGAAGATCTGCCGCCCTGCGATGTTTACAGGGGCGACTTTATTGACCAGCGGGACAACGCCGGCATTGGTCATGGCCTCTGTCAGCTGCTTACAGGTGGTGTCAGATTCTCCGCGGTCAGCTTCACCGATGACACCGTAGATGCCGTAACGGGAGTGTATAGTACCCTGTTTCTGCAAAGCGCGGAAGAATTTAATGGCAGTTTCGTTATCGGTGGCATAGTCTCCGCCAAAGAGCAGCAGGTCAGGACGGAGGGAATTGATCCGACCGATCAGACGGCTCAGATCCGCGTCAGAGAACCAGAAACCGTAATGAATATCACTGAGATAAACTACCCGGAGGTTGTTTGCTTCTATCGGGAAATCATCACTCTGAAGGGTTATGTTTTCCGTCTGGAGAAGACGTGCTTCCACCAAGGGATAACAGATCATCAGAACAAGCAGTATTAAAAGGAGGATCAGCCAGCGCCGGCGATGACGGTTTCGCACCTGATGACGGCCGCGGCGTAAGGAGGGACCGGTACGGCGGGAAGCGGAAGAAACATGTTTTCCACGGTACGCGTTCATCCCTCATCATCTCCTTCAGCAAAATTGACTGCATAACAGAAATATTATACACTAAATCCATGAATCTTCAAGGAGTGGAAAGAGATTATGGATAAGTACAGCTATCAGATTCTGCCGCCTTCCACACTGCTGAATCCTGCTCCTGTGGTGCTGGTCAGCTGTGGAGATCCGAAAAAGCCGGAAAACCGCAATATGATTACCGTTGCCTGGGCGGGAACGGTCAATTCCGATCCGCCGATGGTATCCGTCAGCATCCGGAAGGAACGTTATTCACATGGCCTGATCAGCGCATCCGGTGAATTTGTTGTGAATCTTGTGGATGAAAAAATGGCCCGTCCCGTGGATCTGTGCGGCGTTAAAAGCGGCAGGGACACGGACAAGGCAAAGGAAACCGGATTGAATTATATTCCGGCGGAAGGACTGGATATTGCTCCGGCAGTAGAAGGCGCACCGGTGAGCCTGTGCTGCAAGGTACGGCATACACTGGAACTGGGCAGCCACGATATGTTTGTAGGCGAGGTTGTTTCCGTTATGGTACGGGAGGATCTCCTGGACGCCGGCGGAAGCCTGCATCTGGAAAAGGCCGGGCTGATTGCGTACAGCCACGGCCTGTATCAGAAACTGGGTGAAGTGATGGGATTCTTCGGCTGGTCGGTAGCCAGGGAAGACGTCTTCAAGCGCCGGATGAGCGCTTACCGCTGACTCTTTTCCCAGTCTGAACGAAGAATGGAGTAAAGTGCGGTATCGATATATTCTCCTTTGTTCATAATGCGGCCCCGCAGGACACCCTCCTGTGTGAGGCCGCATTTCTGCATTACCCGGCCGCTGGCCGGATTGCGGACATCATGCTGGGCTTCCAGACGGTTCAGGGGCAGGGAAGAAAAGAGACAATCTATCACGGCATGCAGGGCCTGGGTGGCATAGCCTTGATTCCAGTATTCCCGGGAGAAACTGTAGCCCAGTTCTGCCGCATTGTTATCGGTGGAATACCAGACGAAACCGATAGTGCCGATGACAAGGCCGGTTTCCCGAAGAGAGACAACCCAGGAAGAAGGGTAGCCCGCACGGATCCGGACGCGCAGATCCCGGACAAATGAAGCGGTTTCGGAAACACTGCGGTGAGGTTCCCAAAGGACATAACGCGCCACTTCCGGATCTGAGGCATAACGAAAGATATCCTTTGCATCCCTCATACGAGGCTTGCGGAGGATCAGATCTTCAGTTTCCAACTCAGGCAGACGGTAAAAGAAGGCCGGCGGAGACATAAAACCATCAGGATTCTTCGGCACTGCCAGGAAGCGGCTCCATAAAAAACTCATGCAAATAAACCCCTTCGGGAATGAAACGAACGGACGTTCCGTTTCTATAATTGGTTACGTCCTTCTTCTTTCGACGGTTCCCGCAGCTTTTCCTTCCGGAGAGCAAAGCGGCCAACGGCGCCCGGTTTCATTGACATGGCAGACTGACGGCAGTACAATATCCGGGAGCTGTTACATTCATCACATACAATTCAGGAGGACCGGATTATGACGATCAAGCATCAATGGATCCTGAAAAGAGCGACAGCACTGCTGGCAGCTCTGCTGCTGGCACTTTCCGCACTGCCCATGGCATCAGCTGCAAGTGATGACTGGGCGGCACTGCAGATCAGCCTCAGCTGGTATGACAGCATGGGTGTTTTGCAGAGTGCTGCTGCCTTCCCGGCCACAGAAACTGAGGCAGGCGAAGGCTGCTTCTGGGTGCTGCTTCCCGCGGATGCCCCGCTGGACGGACTCGCTTTTTCAGCAATCCATCCTGCGCATGAATATCAGTACTCTCCCGAACCCGGCACCATACTGACCGGTGTAACGGACGCAGGAGAATATATGGATGGCGTCAGCTACATTCCTGTATCCGCAACGGATCCGGAAACCGGCATGACGGAAGCATTTTATCTGTATATTTCCACAGTAACAGACCAGCCGATGCCTTTGCCGGATGAACAGGAACCTTACACGGAGCCGCAGCCCGAGTCGGAACCCTACACCGAGCCGCAGCCTGAACCGGAACCCTATACTGAGCCGCAGCCTGAAGCGGAACCCTACACCGAGCCGCAGCCTGAACCGGAACCCTACACCGAGCCGCAGCCTGAACCGGAACCCTATACTGAGCCGCAGCCTGAACCGGAACCCTACACCGAGCCGCAGCCCGAACCGGAACCCTATACGGAGCCACAGCCCGAACCGGAACCCTACACCGAGCCGCAGCCCGAACCGGAACCCTACACCGAGCCGCAGCCCGAACCGGAACCCTATACGGAGCCACAGCCCGAACCGGAACCCTACACCGAGCCGCAGCCCGAACCGGAACCCGAAGTGCAGACAGGAGTGCCTACAGAAGCGCCTGTGATGCCGATCGGGGAAATCATTAACCGTTACGGCAAGACGACTGCCAAGGTCAATTATCGCCAGGAACCGAGCAAAAATGCCGGGAAATACGGAGAACTTGCTCCGGATACGATCATTTACCTGATCTATACCGACGTCAACAGCGCCGGAGAAGCATGGACGCTGGTTGAAGCAGAAGGTCATACCGGCTATCTGATGAGCGAATTCATCACTGTGCTGACGAATGAGGACAGTGACGCATATAACAATGCCCAGCCGATTCCGGCACACATCTATACATACGAGGAAGTATTCCCCACGCCGGCCGCTGAACCGGAACCCGCCGCGGAACCTGCTCCCGCAGCTGAACCGGAACCGGCTGCAGAGCCTGTGCCTGCTGCTGAACCGGAACCTGCTGCAGAGCCTGCTCCCGCAGCTGAACCGGAACCTGCCGCAGAGCCTGCTCCCGCAGCTGAACCGGAACCGGCCGCAGAGCCTGCTCCCGCAGCTGAACCGGAACCGGCCGCAGAGCCTGTGCCTGCTGCTGAACCCGAACCGGCTGCAGAGCCCGTTCCCGCAGCTGAACCGGAACCTGCTGCTGAGCCTGCTCCCGCAGCTGAACCGGAAAAGGAAACTTCCACAGTTACAGAAGCGCCTGTGATCACAGACGGCGAGATGATTAATCGCTACGGCATCACTAACGTCGGGAAGCTTGCGCTTCGTGAACAGCCCAATAAGAAAGGCAGAGAACTCACACGCCTGGACAGGGGCGTTCACGTGTATATGTACCGCGCGGATCAGAACAGTGCCGGCGAAAGCTGGACATATGTTGAAGCGAACGGGCGGAGAGGGTACATCAAAACTGAGTTCCTGGATCCGTTGACACAGGAAGACAGTGACGCCTGGGACAATTCTCAGCCGACGCGCGTTCCTGTGCTGACTGAAGAAGAACTGTTCCCGCGGACTGAAGAACCTGCCGCGGAGCCTGCTCCCGCTTCTGAACCGGAACCCGCCGCGGAGCCTGCTCCCGCTGCTGAACCGGAACCGGCCGCAGAGCCTGCTCCTGCTGCCGAACCGGAACCTGCCGCGGAGCCTGCTCCTGCTGCTGAACCGGCACCTGCTGCGGAACCTGCTCCTGCTGCTGAACCGGCACCTGCTGCGGAACCTGCTCCTGCTGATAAACCGGAACCCGCCGGACCTGACACCAACAATCCTGAAACCGAAAAATCCGAAACTGACCAGCCTGCTGCCAGCCAGCCCGATGTGGAAACACCTGCTCCGGAAATCCCTGTGGGCGAGATGATGAACCGTTACGGCAAGACAAACAGCAAGGTGTTCTTCCGCAAGGATCCCAGCACAAAATCCAGCAAGCTGAGCCAGCTGGGCAAAAACACTTATGTGTATATGATCCATACCAAAGAGTATGACAATAATGAAGTCTGGACATACGCACAGGTGAACGGGAAAACCGGATACATTATGACAGAGTACCTTGATGCGCTGACTGAAGAAGACAGTGCAGCATGGGATAAAGCACAATCCAGTCCTGCTCCCATTTATTCAGGAGAGGAATTCTTCGCGACGGCCACACCTACCACGGCGCCGACAGCGACACCTACCACGGCACCGACAGCTACGCCGACTACTGCTCCGACGCCTACGCCTACTACAGCACCGACAGCTACGCCGACTACTGCTCCGACAGATACGCCGACCACAGCGCCGACAGCTACACCGACTACAGCTCCGACCGATACGCCTACCACGGCCCCGACAGCAACGCCGTATGTAGCGACCGATACCCCTGCGCCCGCTCCTACACCGGTTGAGCCGACACAGGAGCCTCCGCAGCGCAGCGGATATGGAATCACCATCGGTGACGGTATCCCGGTACGTGAAAGGCCGACAGCCGCAAGCGCAATCAAGGAAGAGCTTCCGGTCAACAAGATCGTGTATGTGTACGGCCAGATCTACCAGGATGGTATTGCATGGCACGAAATCGAACATGACGGACGCTGGGGATTTGTCCGGGCAGACCTGATCCGGATTATGTCTTACGGAGAAATGGCCGCTTACGAAGAAAAACTGCAGCCACAGGACACGCCGATTCCCAATGTGACTATTGCACCCTATACATATGATCCGAATGAGCTGAGCTGCTACGGTTATGTGACAACAGATGCGGTGAATTTCCGTACGGAACCCAGCTCCAGTTCCAGAAGGATCCGCCTGATGAAACGCTACGCGACATTCATTGTCTATGGTTCTGTACAGGCCGACGGCGAAACCTGGTACAAAGTCTCCTATGACGGCCAGATGGGTTACCTGAACGGCAAGTACTTCAAACAGATGACTGTCAGCGAAGCTGAACAGTTCCTCCAGTCTGACAAGTACAGAGAGGGACTGACCAACAACAGCACCCAGAGTACAACAAACAATAATACAGGATCTTCACCGACTACAACCGGAAGTCCCACAGGTATCGTAACCGCTGAAGACCAGAAGGTCAGTGAATGGGTGAATCCTGCCGCGGGAGCTGCTGTAAGCTATAAACCATTTGATCCTTTTGCCACTCCCGAACCGCTGCCGGAAAACGAGTTTGAGAACAATGAATTTGTCAACTCCCTGATCGATCAGGTGAAGGCAGGAACTATGAAGCAGGAAGAGCTGAAGATGGAACTGGAGAAGTTCTATAAAGACGCTGCTGATCCTGCTGCGGTTGTGGACAGGGCCATGGCCTATATTGAAGGCAAGACAGGGCTGGCTACTGAAGAGCCTTCCCAGTCTCCTGAACCGCTGGCAACAGAAGAAATCACCGAATTCCCGCAGGAACAGAGCACAGGCGGCGGAGCCGGATGGGTTGCTGCCGGTCTGGTGCTGGCTGCCGGCGCAGGCGGCGGATACTACTGGTATCTGCAGCGTGAACGCAAACGGAAAGCAGCCCAGAGAATGGCCCAGAAGCGTGTTGCACAACAGAACAGGGCAGCACAGCAGAACAAGCCCAGAACGGCGGCACAGCCCGGTACCGGAAACGGAACAGGAACAGGTAATGCTGCTTCCGCACAGAATGCTGCCAGGGTACGGACCGGAAACTATACGGGCAGCGCGGGCACAACAAAGCCCAGAGTAACGCCGACAACGCCTTCTTCCGGAACGGGTAACGGAAAGACTTACGGAACCGGTACAAAGAATCCGTACGGACGTTATACCAGATCCGGATCGGATGAAGAATCGGCTTACACAGCCAGTTTCAAACCGGAAGGCGGAGAACCCAGACCCCGCCGCAGCAGAAGCGGTGATTCTGACCAGACACCCGAAGCATAAACGGGAACCGGTTTAAGCCGGTATTCAATAAGGGGAGGAGACCGCGGAAAACGGTCTCCTCTTTCCCTTTTCAGGGTGTCATGATATAATCGTTGCAACTGCTGCAGACAGGAAGGAGCATATATCACCATGACGAACAAAAAGCAGAGTACAAGAACCAGGATGGCCAGAATTGTAGCCCTTGCGACAGCAGGCGTGCTGCTTTTTTCCATTATCCTGACGTATGTGCTGAGATAAGGATACATTGATATTGACATCAGATCATTGACCGATACGAGGAAAGGAGGGACAGGACATGGGACGCGGACAGATACAAAAACGGAAGTTTTCAGCAGGTACCAAATTCATGGTTGGACTGCTGGCAGTTGTACTCCTGGGCTCCGCGGCTGTTCTGGGAAGACTATCCTCCGGCGCAACGGTGGATCTGAGCAAGCTTCAGATGAGTGTTCTGGAACTCCAGGAGACATTTTCACGTGACGACGGGATGAAAACAACGGAGACCAGAAAGCCTGAGCAGGAAAACAGCGTACAGACCGCAACAGTGACAGTAAAACCTGCGACTGAGGAGAAAACGGTATCTGAAAACGCAAACGCATCCTGCACCATGACGTTCGGCGGAAGCATATCGCTGTCCGGCGAGGTTCGGAAAAACAGCTGGAACGCAGACGCAAAGATGACCGACTATTCAGATGTGATGATGCTGTTGAGACCGTATGTAACGGCAGACATCAACTGTGTTTTCCTGGAAAATATTCTCAGTGACGAGCATAAAGCCAATGACAATGTGGCGCCGGACTCGGCAGTATCCCTGCTGAAGGAAGCCGGGTTCGGAATTGCTGCCTGCGGATTTTCACAGGCATATGCCGCCGGAAAAAGCGGCATGGAAGCCACACTGAAGGTGCTGGATGAACAGCAGATCCAGGCAACCGGTATCGGCAGGACAGAGGACAGCATCTTTACGACAACAAACGCAGGCGGCGTGAAAGCGGCATTTCTGCAATATACGGATACGATATCCTCCAAGACGCGGAAAAGCATGGCCAAGGACGGAACAGAAGGACTGATTCCGGCGGCGGAGCTATCGCGGATTACAGAGGATATTGCTTCTGCCAGAGCGCAGGGGGCTGAAGCGGTGATTGTCATGCTGAACTGGGGAAAGACCGGAAAAGATCCTGACAGCAAACAAAGACAACTGGCTGAAGGCATTGCCCAGGCCGGTGCAGACCTGATCATAGGGAACGGAAGCCATGTGCCACAGACGGCGGAATACATTACAGGCAGTAACGGAAAGAACGTTCTGTGTATCTGGAGCCTCGGAACGCTGCTGGCGGGAGACCGGACCAATACCAAAAAAGTTTCCGGATACCTGCTGCATGTGACTGTACAGAGCGACGGACAGGGCGGCGTTGATATCCTGCGGCCGGAATATACTCCGGTATATACCTGGAAGTATAAGCAGGACGGAAGATATTATTATCACTGCGTCGCCTCCAATAATACGATCCCGGACGGCATGGACAATGACCAGCGGAAGAAAATGGCAGATTCAGCCAATACAGTGGAAAGCGTCCTGCAGGGCTCTCCTGTGACTGAACGGAGACAGTAACAATGCGGATGAATGCCCTGAGAAAGGAACTGCAGGAACTGATGCAGATTCCACAGACAGCCAGACAGCCGGCGCTTCGCAGAAGCCTGTCGGAATACTGGCTGTATTCGACGGATTTTCCGGCTGTCAGCGACAATGAAAACCTGACTCTTTTCCTGAAGGCAATCAGGAATGCAGGATGGGAGTTTACAGAGGAGAAAGGCTGGATCCTGATGAGAAAACCGGCTATGGAACCGCCTGAAGGATGGTATGACGGTTCGTTTGGCACGGAAGCAGCCTGCTGCCTGAGCCTGCTGGACAGACATGAGAAAAAGGCGGCTGAAGAGCCGGAAACTGTACAAAGAATGCTGATTAAAGCAGGAGAAGAGGGAGAAAAGAAATATGAGGCGGCCTGTGCCTGTCTTCATCGGGACTGGGCCGCACGTCTCAGGCGTGGCGAACCACTTCCGGAAATAAACCGGATGTATTTTACAGGACGAAAGGAATGAGAAACCATGCTGATTCAGCACATCGGACACGCGGAATTTCTGATTATTACGGAAAGCGGCGTGAGGATTGTGACCGATCCGTATGACGCATCCTGCGGTTATCCGCTTCATAGAACAGCGGCGGATATCGCGCTCGTTTCCCATCACCATCATGATCATGACGCTGTGGAGAACCTGAAGGGGGAACCAAGGGTTATCGATAAGGCCGGACAATATACGCCGGAACCTGATGTGAAGGTGACGGCCATGAAGGGCTTTCATGATGATGAGCAGGGAAGCAAACGGGGCGAAACCCTGCTGTTCCTGATAGAGACAGAGGGGCTGCGGGTTGTGCATCTTGGAGACCTGGGCTGTCTGCTGGATGAGGCGCAGCTGGAGCAGCTGAAGAACCCGGACGTGCTGATGATCCCTGTAGGCGGCTTTTATACCATTGACGCTGACCAGGCAAAGCAGATTGCCGATCAGCTGAACGCGCGCCTGATCCTGCCTATGCACTATAAGACGGAATACAACCAGGAATGGCCGATCAGCGGACCGGAGACATTCCTGGAGCTCTATGATACAAAAGAGATTTGCCAGGGCGCTGAAGCGGTCCGGGTGACAAAAGAAGATATGGAATGCCAGGCGAAGGTAATGCTTTTCAGCGCGATGCGGTGAAAAGCATTACCAATGAATAATGAAAACTTAAGACTTAAAACTTAAAAATGGTGGATAAAACTCTTCCAGAAATCTGGAAGAGTTTTTAAGTATTTAGGTTAAGAGTGTAAAGTGAAGAGTGAAGGAGTGTAAAAAATGTGCAGAACTAATGAACTGCACATTTTTAAAACTGCGCCTTTTTATTGAAAACTCTGCGAAGGAGATAGCGGAGACGGGCTGGACGGGAAAGGTCGCCCTTCAGGAGAACGGCGGTATCCCGGAGAATGGCGGTCTCAGCTTCAGTTACCTCGGCAGGTGAATAACGAATCCATGAAATACATTCTCCCACAGGATTCAGGGAAACATTGAAATGGGAGGCACGGTCAATCCGACGGCCATAGGCCATGGGCGTTTCGCCGGAACGGCGGGAAAGGTTTTCTGCATATAACAGGTCTGCAATTTCTCCGGACCAGATGTCAAAACGCTGGGATTCTGATTTAGCTCGCTTATCGCGAACGGCAGGGTTTGTCAGACGGATCCTGAGGATCAGCGCGGCCAGAAGCAGCAGTAGAAGCAGGAGAAGCCAGGGGAATGAACCGGGGGATTCAGGTGAATCTGTATCCGTATCGGGATCGGATGAAGGCGGGTCAGAATCAGGATTGTCAGAAGGATCATCGGGATTCTCGGGCGGTTCCGGTTCAGGCGTAGGTTCGTTTTCGTCCGGGGAAGATTCCGGCGGTTCCGGTTCAGGCGTCGGAGCAGGATCAGGAGAAGAAGGAGAATTTGCATTGTCCTGGCTGCCGCTGCTGCTGTGCCTGGGAGTAGCGTCAAAGGTGAGCCAGCCGAAGCCTTTAAAATAGACTTCCGTCCAGGCATGGGCTGAAAGACCCGTAACAACGGCCTGGCCGTTTACATCGGGTTCAGCCACATATCCTTCCACATAACGGGCCGGAAGGCCGATCATACGGCACAGGACCGTCATGGCGGAAGCAAAGTAGGTGCAGTAACCCTCCTTAGTGTCCAGGAGGAAAGTGGTGACAAAATCCATATCCGGAGACTGGGACTGTACATCCAGCGTATAGCGATAACTGCGACTCAGCCAGGAACGGAGCGCCAGCGCTTTGTCATAGGGAGAAGCGGCAACGGAGGAAGCTTCACGCGCCATGGAATAAACGATCTCTTCCAGATGAGCAGGAAGCGTTGTATATGTCTGGACGATTTTTTCGTATGCGTTGTCCTCCATTGTGGAGCATACTTCTATCAGGGTACCCAGACCTGAATCACCGGCAAGGAAGATGGGCGCGGTTACGGTGTAAGTATCACCGGGCTGTAGATTCCGGGTGACAAAAAGTTCAGAAGAGTTATTAAAGTACGGTACGAGATCTCCACCTGGGATCAGGTCCCTGACCCGCTGGGGAACGAAGAGGGTAGAGGAAAACTGGGTGGAAGTATTACTGTCATCATCACTGAGCATCCGTACAGAAATGGTAACGGGATCACACAAGGCATTTCGAATGTTCAGCGGCGGAAGTTCTTCATCGAACAGCGCAGCACGAAGATCGGCAAGCCTGGAAGACTGCCGGAGATAACGGCGTCTGTCAGTTGTGTTTATCCAACTGCGTCCGGTATATTCGTTCAGGATAACGCCGCGCAGATAAACTGTGCGGGGTGTTGAAACCTTCATGACAGGATGATTGGACGGATTCGGTTTGCCACCCAGCTGATCCTGTCCTTCAGGATAATAGTTTTCAGAAGAAAGGGAGAAAATGTCTCGCGGTTCGGTGAAAAACAGCCGATCCAGAACTGCCTGACGCAGTTCATCAGCTTTCTGGCGGAGCGGGTTTTGACCGGCGCCATTACCTGCGAGCAGGAAAGCGGCCGCAACAAGCAGTACAACAAGCGGAATAAGCTGCGGAAGCGACGTCTCCGGGAAACGTTCTGTCATCAGAATCAGGAGCAGCGCAATCAGTGCAGGCAGGAACCAGGGAATCAATTCACGGGCTCCGGAAAGATAAATCAACAGTATCATCCCGAAGCAGAGGACTGCTGACGGAAGGAAGGATGCGCCGCGCAGGCAGGCAAAACAGCAGATCAAGGTCGTCAAAACTGTCAGCAGGGCAGTAACAGAGGAGGCGACCAGGGGAATCGCTGTACGGATATTGTTACAGCGAAGGACAATGGCCATTGCTGCATCTGAAACTGTAAGCATTCCGCCCATTGCAAAAAGCCAGAAGAGAAGAAGGATAAAGGCGGCTCCAGCCGCGGCAAAACTGATGACGCGTTTGAGAGATGCCAGCTCAAACAGCAGGATGATGACCGAAATCCAGAGGATCAGGACGGGAGACGGTAAAGCCGGATCCAGAATACCCAACAAAGGCAGCAGGAGACCGACTGACAGCAGAAGAGACAGAAGAGCGTGAACCAGACGGGGACGAAGGGATTCTGTCATGTCAGGGGGCTCCTTTCCAACCAGACGAATCTTTGATTCGGCCTGATTAACTGATTAACTGATCGCTCTTCAATGGTCACTGGGAAACTCAGAAGTGAAGAGTGGAGAGTGAAGAGTGTAGAGTTGGAAGTGTCTTACGTGTCCGGAGTCACGTAAGATACTTCCAAACCCGCTTCACGCAGACGAGCAATAAGAGGCAGAACATTTTCATCATCGGGGGCAAAGGTGACCAGGTAGAGGCGGATATTCGGGCCGGCCCGATGCATACGGATCATGATATCCACCATGGGAATATTCAGCCTGGCGGAGATGATGACAACACAGCCAACCTTCCGGAGACGGCTGCTTTCCATGGAAAGAACCCGCTCAAAACGATCTGTTTCAGAGAATTCCACACGGGCCAGATAATCCATGGCAATAGGCAGTCCCATACTTTTATCCACATCCACAGGATGCTTCCCCGGGAGCGGCATGCGGATCTGATGATCCGTAACTGTCTGGGAGGTAACGATGGACGCAGCTGTTTCGAGCATTGCGTCACGGATATCCGCTCCTGCCCGGGCATGTCCCCAGGAGGGCGGCGGTGAACAATCCATGAGAACCAGCACATCCTGAAGAATCGGTTCGTCAAATTTGCGGACAACGAGTTCACGCTTGCGCATGGAAAGCTTCCAGTGGATTTTTTTCATAGCATCCCCAGGCTGATAACTGCGGATGTCGGAGGGAGCATTCAGGTCTTCCGTAGCCCTGGACATGAGTTCACTGCCGGGATCCCCGGGAGCCAGCTTCAAAGGCTCCACGTCGAAGGTCTGGGGAAGAACCACCAGCTCAAAGGCGGTTTTGCGGAGCACAATCCGGCGCTGAACCAGCCCAAGCAGATCCTCTACAGTACAGGAATGAAGACCGACAGAGAAAACGCCCACATGGGAAGCGTGAATCGGCAGCTTCATGCTCTGCAGACGATGAGGCATATTTTTCAGACGGACATCCCTGTCACGGTTGCCGACAGGATCCGACAATTCCAGAAGCAGCGGCGCAACCGGAATGAGACCGCGATGGCGAACCCGCAGACTCAAAACCACATCATCGCCGCGCCGGACCGTTTCTCCGGAGAGCGCGCCTTCCACTTCCAGCGTGGCGGAAGCCCAGAGCACCGCAACGACAGCGCCGGCCAGGATGAGCAGGATCAGGATGGAAAGCAGTAAAAAAAGCTGACTGCCGGTGCAGAGCGCAACCGTCAGCAGCGTCAGAAATACAGCAATGGGCAGGGTAAGCTTCAGTTTCATAATTTTACGGGAACAGAGGTATTCTGCAGGGTTGTCAGCAGAAACTGCTCCGCAGGAATTCCTTTCATCTTGGCTTCAGGGGAGAGAATCATCCTGTGGGCCATGACCGGAAGGAACATATGCTGTACATCCTCAGGCAGGACAAAATCCCGGTCATCAAGCATGGCGCAGGCCTGGGCACCGCGAATCAGGGCAATTGCCGCACGGGTGGAAGCTCCAAGTGAGAAGGAGGGATCATTTCGTGTGGCAGCGGCGAGGGAAGCAACATAATTCCGGATTTCCGGAGAACAGTAAACCGTAGTAACCTGCTCCTGCATGGCCAGTACGTCCTGGGCTGAGCAGATGGGTTCAATCGTTGTCATGGGAATGACGGAGCCGCTGTAGCGTTCCAGGACGTCCATTTCCTGCTCGACAGTCGGATAACCGATAGAGATCCGGAGGAAGAAACGGTCCACTTGCGCCTCAGGCAGGGGATAAGTGCCGACAAACTCACCGGGGTTCTGGGTGGCAAGTACAATAAAAGGCTGGGGAAGCGGATGAGTAACGCCGTCCACGGTCACCTGATGCTCTTCCATGACCTCAAGCAGGGCGGACTGGGTTTTGGGGCTCGTACGGTTAATTTCATCTGCAAGGACAATCTGGCTCATCACGGCGCCCTCTTTGAATTCCATTTCGCCGGTCTGGAAATTGACCATGGTGAAACCGGTAACGTCAGAAGGCATCAGGTCAGGTGTGAACTGAATCCTGCGGAAGGAACAGTCCAGGGAACGGGCGAGGGCGCTGGCCAGCGTGGTTTTGCCCACGCCGGGAACGTCTTCAATCAAAACATGACCTTTGCACAGCAGAGCGATGAGGGCATATTCAATGGCTTCTTCCTTACCGACGACAGCTTTGCTGATATTCTGCTGCAGGGCCAGGACCATTCTGCCGGGATTGATCATAGGAAACCTCCCAATGAAATACTTAAAACTTAAGACTTAAAACTGAAAAATTAAAAATGATGAGATCAGAGACTCACCACCGAAATTGCGGTTCGTACATCTCTGAAACATACTAAGTTATTATACCTATAATTGATGAAAACCGCAAGGTGTGGTATGATTCGGATGAGTTGGCCACGGAATGCAGTATAGAATGTCCGTATGCATGCAGACAAAGGAGAGAAACAGCATGATCAAGGGACTGGGCCTGGATTTGTGTGAGATATCCAGGATGGATAAACTGCTTGAGAATGACCGGTTCCTGAACCGGTTTTTTACAGAAGCAGAAGCCGGATATATCCGGTCAAAAGGGAAAACAGCCGGCCAGACGGCCGCCGGGATCTATGCAGCCAAGGAGGCGCTGGCCAAAGCCCTGGGAACAGGTATCACATTTGATCTGAAAGAAATAGAAGTAGTCCATGATGAAGCCGGAAAACCCGGATACAGACTGACTGGAAAAGCCGCAGAGATGAGCGGCGGCGATCACTTCCTGCTGTCTGTTTCCCATGACGGCGGCATCTCCGCGGCAGTTTGCGTAAGGGAACAGGAACATTGACGAATAAGTCGATGTTCCGTTTTGTTTCTGCTGTTTGCGCTTGTCAAGAAGAGAGAAAAAAACTATAATTAACATGCGGTTTTCCGCATATATGAAAGTAACTGAGAGAACCGGTCTGAATAAAGGAAAGGCGGTAAGAACATGACAATTCGTGAGAACTATGAGCAGTGGCTGCGGGACTTTGCGGATGACCAGGATACGATCCGGGAGCTGAAAGCCATCGGTGAAGACGAAAAGGAAATGGAAGACCGCTTCTATACGGAGCTGAGCTTCGGAACCGCGGGAATGAGAGGCGTGCTCGGAGCCGGCATGAACCGGATGAATAAATACAACGTCCGGCGCGCAACCAAAGGTCTGGCAGGATATCTGCTTGAGAACCCGGAGGAAGCGAAACGCGGCGTAGTTATTGCTTATGACAGCCGCCGGTGCAGCGCAGAATTCGCAAAGGATACAGCGCTGGTGCTGTGCGCAGAAGGCGTACCGGCTTATCTGTTCGACGCGCTTCGTCCGGTGCCGGTGCTGAGCTTTGCGGTGCGCCATCTGCACGCTAAGGCAGGCGTGGTTATTACAGCCAGCCATAATCCGCCGCAGTATAACGGCTACAAAGTGTATGGCGAAGACGGCGCACAGGTGGGGCCGGAGGCCGCTGAAGGCATTACCCGGGTGATCCGTTCCACGAAATATACAGACTGCGTACTGATGGATGAACAGGAAGCGCTGGACAAAGGCCTGCTGAAAATCATCGGCAACAAGGAAGTGGACGATGACTATATCGAGCGGGTCAAAACACTGAGCATCAATCCGGAACTGCTCCGCACAGAAGGCTCGAAGCTGAATATCGTTTACACGCCCCTGCACGGCAGCGGAAATGTACCAGTCCGCCGCCTGCTGAAGGAAATCGGCCTGACCAATGTTGCGGTTGTGAAAGAACAGGAAATGCCTGATCCGAACTTCAGCACAATCAAGGTTCCGAACCCGGAAGATCCCGGAGCCTATGAACTGGCGTTCAAGCTGGCGGCTGAGGTGAATGCGAACGTGATCTTTGCCACAGATCCGGACTGCGACCGCCTGGGTGTGGCTGTCAAGGACGGACAGGGAGAATGGCATCTGCTGAGCGGAAACCAGATCGGATGCGTGCTTCTGCATTACATTCTGTCCAGCCTGAAAAAGGCCGGAAAGCTGCCAAAGGACGGTGCCGCAGTCAAGAGTATTGTTTCCACGAGCCTGGCGAACAAGATCTGTGAAAGCTTCGGGGTATCCATTTTTGAAACCCTGACGGGATTCAAGTTCATCGGCGAGAAGATCCAGCAGTTTATGGACAAGGGAGATCACACCTTCCTGTTCGGATTTGAGGAAAGCTATGGATTCCTTTCCAGCACCTTTGTGCGGGACAAGGACGGTGTGAATGCGAGCCTGCTGGTCAGCGAGGTCGCCTGCGCATGCATGGCAGAGGGAATCACGTTCTATGACCGGATCCAGGAGATTTTCAAGGAATACGGATACTATGCCAACAGCGTGGTTTCCACAACGCTGCCCGGCAAGGACGGACTGACCAGGATGAAGGAAATCATGAGCAACCTGCGTGCTCAGCCGCCAAAGGAAATTGCCGGACTGAAGGTAACCGCAGTCCGGGATTATCTGAAGGGAATCCGCACAGAGAACGGACAGGAAACACCGACCGGTCTGCCAGTATCCGACGTGCTGTATTTTGAACTGGAGAAAGGCAACTGGGTTTGCGTCAGACCTTCCGGCACAGAACCCAAAATCAAGCTTTATATCAATGCCAATGCTGCCGGGAAAGCAGAAGCGGAAGCGCTGAGCGAAGCCCTGTGCGAGGCAAGCAAACGCCTGATGAACTAATCCATAAGAAAAAGAAATCCAGTATCTACAGATTGCAAGGGAGATAGAAAGACATGTTTGGTAGAATGATGAACAACTACTATTACGGGAAGAGCGGAAAAGGCGATTTCCGGAAAGAAGATCTGCCTCAGAACAGGCGCCAGCTGTTCAGGGACACACTCAAAACACGGCTGAGCGCACTGTGCAGGATTAATCTTCTGTATATGCTCATCTTTCTGCCGGCGATGCTGGTGATCATGTTTTCCTTTACCAATATCCTGTCCACAACCAGCAACCTGATGATGGTTGAACAGAATGATTATGCCGGTTTTGTTGAACAGGTGACCCAGAACGAACAGGAAGTTACCATTACTGAAGAGCAGTTCAATGAACTCAAGAATGCTGACGTAAATCTCGGGGACATGCTGGACAGCACGGTGTTCCGTATGCTGCTCCTGCTGATTCCCTGCATTGCCATTACCGGGCCGTTTACGGCAGGCCTTAGCTATATCACCCGGAACTGGGCGCGGGATGAGCATGCATTTATCTGGACGGATTTCAAGGACGCAGTCAAAGCAAACTGGAAGCAGTCCCTGGTGCTGTCTTTGATTACTTCTGTCCTGCCGATCGCTGCCTATGTCGGATGGCGCTTTTACGGACAGCTGGCGCAGAACAATATGATTATGATTGTTCCGCAGGTACTTGTGGTCCTGGTTGGAATGATCTGGTCGATCAGCATTACCTATATGCATCCGCTGGTGGTCACCTATGAACTGAAAACAAAGGACGTTATCAGAAACGGCCTGCTGCTGGGTGTAGCCCGTCTTCCCATGAGCGTTGCAATCCGGCTGCTGCATTGTGTTCCTGCCCTGATCGGAGGACTGCTGATCTGGTTCTGGAACCCGATGATCGGCATGCTGATCCTGTTTGCCTATTAT
>JAEEGL017457090.1_pt1 | contig 18969 bp, 12 predicted proteins | sample 9134231 | NCBI WGS metagenome assembly JAEEGL01 (sample SAMN16246548, study PRJNA631951) | gut metagenome | biome: gut microbiome; feature: rumen; material: fiber-attached | host: Bos | place: Iran: Karaj | collected 2018-10 | reverse complement strand
GCTTCGAGAATTATGTCAACCAAAACAGAACCTCATAAAATACTAGTATGGAAACGTAAAAACTACTGTAGTATAACCTTGCAACGCTGATTTGTAAACCTGAAACTGAAAAAACTCCTTGTGTTTTTTACATGAGACTATATAATCTTAACAGATAAATCAATTTAACGGACGGAAGTATGTTATGGCTGATACACTATCACTTATAAAAGCTTTGGTCGCCTATGCAGTATCTGCTCAACTGATAACAGAGGAGGACAGGACATTCTGCATAAATACACTGCTGGATATAGCACATGCTGTCCCGTCTGAAGACAAAGTTGACATTCCGGAAATGGAGCTGCCTCGGATCCTTGGAAGCCTTGTTGAAGATGCTGTAAGAAGAGGCGTGATAGAGGACGATACAGAGAGCCGCGATATCTTTGATACGAGGCTTATGGCTGCCCTCACGCCCTTCCCGCACGAGGTCAGAGACAGGTTCCGTGAGAAATATGCAGTGAGTCCGCAGGCTGCCACAGAATGGTATTATTCATTTTCCAAAGCAACCAACTATATCCGTACTGACCGAATAAAAAAGGACAGGAAGTGGATATATGAGGGAAAGTACGGAGCGCTCGATATAACAATAAATCTTGCAAAGCCGGAGAAAGATCCGAAGGCAATAGCTAAAGCACGCAAAACCTTGAGCACTAATTATCCTGCGTGCCAGCTGTGCATGGAGAACGAGGGCTATGCCGGGAGGATCGGGCATCCTGCGCGCGGTAACCACAGGCTCATCCCGCTTGAGCTCAACGGTGAGGACTGGTTTCTGCAGTATTCTCCGTATTCATATTACAATGAGCACTGTATAGTGTTCAACAGCAGGCATATTCCCATGAAAGTGGACAGGGCGGCATTCCGTAAACTGCTGGACTTTGTGACGCTGTTTCCGCACTACTTCATCGGCTCCAACGCTGATCTTCCCATTGTAGGAGGCTCTATACTGAGCCATGATCATTTCCAGGGGGGAAGATATGAATTTGCAATGGCACGGGCAGAAGTTGAAGAGGAATTGAATTTTGAAGGCTATGAGGATGTTCGGGCAGGGATAGTGGCATGGCCGATGTCGGTTATCAGGTTGCGCGGCAAAGAAGCGGACAGGCTGACGGACCTTGCAGATAACATACTTAAAGCCTGGAGGGCATACAGCGATCCCTCCGTCTTTGTATTTGCAGAAACTGACGGAGAGCCGCACAATACGATCACGCCGATAGCCCGAAGAAGAGGCTCTGACTACGAACTTGATCTCGTTCTCCGCAACAATATTACGACAGAGGAGCATCCTCTCGGTCTGTTCCATCCGCATGCGGAGCTGCATCATATAAAGAAAGAGAACATTGGCCTTATCGAGGTCATGGGTCTGGCGGTGCTGCCATCAAGGCTTAAGAACGAGCTGGAGGAAGTGAAGAAGACACTTGTGTCCGGCGAAGAGCCGAAAAGCAGTATTGCATTGCATGCCGAATGGATGAACATGCTTCGTGAAAAGTATTCATTCACTGAAGATAATGCTGATCAGATAATACAGAATGAGGTGGGCGCCGTTTTCGAAAGGGTGCTGGAGGATGCCGGCGTATTTAAACGGACACCGGAAGGAAAAGAGGCTTTTCTACGATTTACAGCTTCTGTGAGAGCATAAAACAAAAGCAGTACCTTTGAGGTACTGCTTTGTTTTTTTATTTTCCTATCTTCATCCCGAAGAGAGTGGGTTTGAAGCCTTCCATGTACAGCTCATATGTTCCGATCTGATATTTCTCCTTGGGATATTTTTCCCCATAGAGCCGGCAAAGTTCGTCTGCAAGGATCTTACCGTTGGGAGAGGCAACATCCATAGCCATCGGATTGAAGAACATGCAGATAAACATCTTGTCGTTTTCTCTGGCAAGCTTTATCTTTCTGTTTCTCCCGGCGGATGCCCAGTCCATCTCAAGCCTTTCCAGAAGCTCTGCCGCCGCAGCCGCGGGATCATCCAGCGCTGCAATTACCGGTTCTCCGGCTTCCTTATATTCATGGAAATGGGGAGAGAACTCCTTCCTTGTAAAATACCTGAGCCAGTCCCTGTATCCTGCAACAAGATCATATAATTCCATCATCAATCCTCATCATCGGAGTCATCGGCCCACATAAGCGCGCACTTGACTGCTTTGTGCCAGCCCTTTAAGAGCTCTTTGCGGCGGTCGTCCTTCATCTTTCTGGTGAACACATGATCAACTGCCCAGTTGCTGCGGATATCGTCAAGACTTGTCCAGTAGCCGGTGGCAAGTCCTGCAAGATAAGCGGCGCCGAGAGCTGTAGTCTCTATGCAGTCAGGACGGATGACGGCGCAGTCATTTATATCGGACTGGAACTGCATCAGAAAATCATTTGCGCATGCTCCGCCGTCTACCTTCAGAGTTGTGATCTCTATTCCGCTGTCCTGCTCCATTGCCTTGCAGATATCATAGGTCTGGTAGGCAAGGCTCTCAAGAGTGGCGCGGACCAGATGCGAGCGGCTGAAACCGCGGGTGATGCCGGTTATCATACCGCGGCAGCGCTGGCTCCAGTACGGCGCGCCAAGACCGGTGAACGCCGGTACGACATAACCGCCCGCTGAATCATCCACACTTTTAGCAAAGCGCTCGCTGTCACTTGCAAGAGATATGACCTTAAGTTCATCACGGAGCCACTGTATTGCAGCCCCTGCCACGAAAATACTGCCTTCAAGAGCATATTCCACGTGGTCCTCAAAGCCGACGGCTATGGTCGTAACAAGGCCGTTCTTGCTCTCAACCGGTTCTTTTCCCGTATTCATAAGAAGGAAGCAGCCGGTGCCGTATGTATTTTTCATGTCGCCGGGTTTGAAGCAGCACTGTCCGAAAAGAGCGCACTGCTGGTCGCCGGCGGCGCCTGCAATGGGGATGTTCCCGCCGTACAGCTCGAACTCCGTCTTTCCGTAGACGCAGCTGGAGGGCTTTACCTCCGGCAGTATGCAGCGCGGAACATTAAGCATCTCAAGAAGCTCATCATCCCAGCTGAGGGTGTGGATGTTGAAGAGCATTGTACGGCTGGCGTTGGTAACGTCTGTTACGTGTACTCTGCCTGCAGTAAGCTTCCAGATGAGCCAGGTATCGATCGTGCCGAAGAGAAGCCTTCCGGCCTCTGCCTTCTCTCTCGCACCCGGGACATTGTCCAGCAGCCATTTGATCTTGGAACCGGAAAAGTAGGCATCCGGCACGAGGCCAGTTTTGTAACGGATAGTGTCGCTAAGGCCGCGCTTAACAAGATCATCTATAATTCCGGAGGTGCGGCGGCACTGCCAGACTATGGCGTTTGCAATGGGTTCGCCGGTAACCTTATCCCATATAACAGTAGTCTCACGCTGATTGGTTATGCCTATTGCCTCTATATCCTCGGCCTTCACCTGCAGCCTGTCCATTGCGGACCGGGAGACTTCCAGAGTAGTATCCCATATTTCCATTGCGTTATGTTCCACCCAGCCCGGTCTGGGATATATCTGGCGGAATTCCTTATGGACCTCGGCGCATATCTTTCCGGATCTGTCGAAAAGTATGCAGCGGGAACTGGTAGTGCCCTGGTCGAGAGACATGATGTATTTCATGACAGTTTCCTTTCATGTGTATATTCAGTATGTTTAATATAATAAGTATACTCGCTAAATGTTACACAGTCAATCAATGAAAAACTGTAGTGTTATTTGTGTAATAATGCTATAATCGTGACAAATACGAAGAAACTGAAAAGGAGAAGATCATAATGCTGATGACCGATCTTATTGCTGCCAAGCGTGACGGCAGAGAGCTTTCCACAGAGGAGATAGAGTTCTTCGTGAACGGATTCACCTCCGGGCAGATCCCTGATTACCAGATGTCTGCAATGTGCATGGCTATACTTTTCAGAGGTATGAACGACAGGGAAATATTGGATTTGACGCTGGCCATGGAAAGATCCGGAGATATCCTTGATCTGTCAAAGATAAACGGGATAAAGGCTGATAAGCATTCCACAGGCGGAGTTGGTGATAAGACAACGCTCGTCCTCGGACCGATGATAGCCTCTCTCGGCGTGAAGTTTGCAAAAATGTCCGGTCGCGGTCTCGGACATACCGGCGGAACTATAGACAAGCTTGAAAGCTTCAGTGGTTTTTCCACTGCTATAAGCGATGAGCAGTTCATCGAGGATGTGAACAGCATAGGCATAGCTATAGCAGGACAGACTGCAAACCTTGTGCCGGCGGACAAAAAGATGTATGCCTTGAGAGACGTTACCGGCACAGTTCCTTCCATCCCGCTGATTGTCAGCAGTATCATGTCAAAGAAGCTGGCCTCCGGTGCAGATATAATAGTTCTGGATGTCAAGTGCGGGGAAGGCTCTTTCATGAAGACTGAAGTGGAAGCGCAGCAACTGGCATCACAGCTGGTGCGGGTCGGGAAACTGGCCGGCAGAAAAGTGACCGCCGTTATTACCGATATGGACGAACCGTTGGGATATGCTGTAGGAAATGCGCTGGAGGTGAAAGAGGCTATAGCCGCTTTGAAGGGCGAGGAGTGCGGTGAGCTCATGAACCTTTGCCTGACGCTTGGATCATATATCCTGCTGGATGCAGGTATTGCGCAAAGCGAGGATGAAGCGCGCCAGATGCTGAGCCTTACAGTGAAGGACGGCAGTGCCTTGGACAAGCTTGCGGAGCTGATCAAAGCCCAAGGCGGTGATGCTGCGGCAGTGTACGATACTTCGCTTCTGCCCGATGCCCCGGTAAAACTGGATGTGGCGAGCAATTGCCAGGGATATGTGGAGCATATAGCGGCTGAGGAGGTAGGCCTTATTTCGATGCATCTAGGGGGCGGAAGGATAACCAAGGACAGCGTTATAGATCTTTCGGTCGGAGTAGTCCTGAACAAAAAGGTGGGAGATCATGTTGATGCCGGTGAGGTTATCGGCACGATCCATGCGGCAACTGCCGAAGCGGCAGCCGAAGCCGCTGATGATCTTCGCGAGTGCTACAGCATCACAGAGGATAAAGTTTCAAAGAAAGCATTCATAAAATCTGTAGTCAGATAGTTTTATGGATGATGCAGATACGGCATTTTGATTTGATACAGAAAAAGACCGGGACGGCAGTATAACCGTTCCGGTCTTTTATAAGCTTTTTTCAGTACATCAGGGGATGCAGTGGGTGCAGAGATAATCGAACACAGCGCTCACTCCGGCTCCGTTGAGGCTTATGCCGTCTGAAGAGGCGTATTCAGCCTGAAGCATGCCGTCTTTGCAAACTTCGGAAGCGGTATCGGCATACCATACAGCCTTGTCAGTACAGACTGACTTTAGCCAGTTATTGGCAAGTATCACCTTTTCCGGAGTGATGGTTCCTTCGTATGCGTCAGTTACGGAAGATATGCTGCAGCAGATTATTTTTGTGGATGGAGACTGGCCAAGGATGGTGTCTATCAGGTTCTTATAGCCGTTTATAAAGCTCTCCTCACTCACAGTGGAAAGGCTGTCTTTGCCGATCATTATGACAAGTATCTCAGGCTTGGAGATCATCGCGGCATTTCCTGCACTGACGGTGGAACCGTCACCCGGGAAACGGATCGCCGCGGCGTAAAGATCATTAACATCAACTGTACCTTCAGCCCCGAGCCAAACCTTGCCTGCATCAGCTCCATAGGTTATCACTGAGTTATTGGTGCTGTCACAGAGAAAGGTGAGGGAGGCGATATATTCATCGCCCATGTTCTTGCATTTCTTCAGCTCATTCAGAGTACCGGCTTCGGCAGCTGCTGTGCCGGAAGAAGCAGGGATATTGTCCGGCTGTTTACTGTCCTTCCTGGAAGATGACGAAGCCTCACCCAGCTGCACAACAGGGATGACACGCTCACCTGGATAGGGGTTTACAAGGCAGTATATCAGTCCTACCAGCACTGCCAGCAGCGCTATAAGAACAAGTATGGCCCATATGACGTTTTTAAATTTGACTATAGTATCTAACATAAGGGATCACTTCCGAAAAACATGGCGGGGCATTGCCCCGCCATATGTCGTTACTTATTATTTTATCAGCCTTCTGCTTCAGCAAGAGCCTTTGCTTCCTCAATGACCTTCTGCTGAACGTTGCCGGGAGCTTCCTCATAGCGAACGAACTTGCAGGTGAAAGAGCCGGCACCCTGAGTCATGGAGCGCAGGTCGATCTGATAAGTGGTCATCTCAGCCATTGGCACCTCAGCCTCGATGGTGGTCATACCGTCCTCAGCGGGAAGGCTTCCCATCATTGTACCACGACGTTTGGAGTTGATGTCGCCGATGATGGCTCCCTGGAACTCATCCGGAATGGTAACAAAAAGCTGGCCGATAGGCTCAAGGATCGTAGGACGTGCCTTGGGAATGCCGTCCTGATATGCAAGACGGGCGGCAGTCTGGAATGCCATATCGTTGGAGTCGACAGGGTGGTAGGAACCGTCGTATAGAGTGGCCTTCAAGCCGACAAGAGGATATCCGGCGAGAACGCCTTTCTGAACTGCATTGCGCAGACCTTTCTCAACAGAGGGGAAGAAGTTTTTGGGAACGGCGCCGCCGAAGACTTCCTCTGCGAAGATCATGTCGTCCTGCTCTTCCTGAGGCTCGAAACGGATCCAAACATCACCGAACTGACCGGAACCGCCGGACTGTTTCTTGTGACGGCCGTGGGCTTCGACCTTACCCTTGATCTTTTCTCTGTAAGCAACTCTCGCGGGGAGAAGTTCAGTCTCAACGTTGAAGTTGTTCTTGAGCTTGGAGCAGAGAACGTCGATCTGGATGTCGCCTGCGCCGGAGATGACCATCTGGTGGGTCTCGGCATTGTTGACGAGTGTGAAGGAGATATCTTCCTCATTGAGTTTTGCAAGACCGCCTGCGACCTTGTCGTCCTGACCTTTGGTCTTGGGAGCTATCGCCATTGAGTAGCAGGGATCGGGGAGCTGGATTGCGGGAAGCTCGATATCGTCCTTGGAATCGGTAACTGTATCACCGGTCTTCCAGTCCATCTTGCCAACGGCGACTATATCGCCGCAGCAGGCTTCGGTAACTTCGGTGTTCTTCTTGCCGCACATGCTGTAGAGACGGCCGAGTTTATCGGTGCTGGAGGCGCGGAGATTGCGGAGGCTCATGCCGGCGGTGATCTTGCCGGAAAGAACTTTCACAAAGCTGTATTTGCCGAACTTGTCGGAAATGGTTTTGAATACGAAACCGAGTACGCAGTCATCTTTGTATTCGGGAGCAGGGCAGTAATCGGCGATGCCCTGGAGCATTGCGACAGTGCCCATGTTGGTCATTGCATCGCTTGCGAAGACAGGAACAACAGCGCGCTCCTTGATGCCGACCTTGAGACCTTCGATGATGTCAGCCTCTTCAAGCTCCATGTTCTCGAAGAACTTTTCCATGAGTTCTTCAGTGGCACCGGCGGCGGCCTCCATCAGCTGCTCCCGAAGCTCCTGAACATGGTCTGCGTCTGCTGCGGGGACATCGGTCTTATCGACCTTTGCTCCGTTGGTCTTATAGGCAATATTGTGGACCAGGTCGATAACGCCGGAACCGTCGCTCATCGGAATGGTTACGGGGCATACGATGCTGCCGTATTTGCCTTCGAGGGTGGACAGAGCCTTGAAATAATCACCGTGCTCTTCAAGGCACTTGGAAATGACGAACATTACAGGAACATTCGCTGCCTTCAGGGATTTCCAGTTGCGCTGTGTGCCTACCGCGACGGATTCGAGAGTATCCTTGGCGGAGCAGACGATCACGCCCGCTTCCACAGCGCGGATGGCGGCCAGAGCTTCCGCTTCGAAATCGAAGTAACCCGGGCAGTCAAGAACATTTATCTTAACTCCTCCGAAGTTGATGGGAGCAAGGCTGGAGGATATGGTGATCTGGCGTTTGATTTCTTCTGCGTCGTAGTCAAGGGCTGTGTTTCCGTCGGCTACTTTTCCCTGACGGTCGATAGCACCGGTGCAGAACAGCATGCTTTCAGCAAGGCTGGTCTTGCCGTTGTTGCCGTGGCCGAGGAGAGCAATGTTGCGAATGTTTTTGGTTTCCATGTATTATTCCTCTCTAATTTAATTTACTGAATATACTGATGTTCCGGACCCGGATAAAAGGTCTGAAAACTATTATTGAACAGTAACCAATTTATTATACACAAATTATTTATCTTTGGCAATAAATTTTATCTATTGTTCGGATGTTTACTGCTTAGTTGTATTCCGTCTCAGGGAGATGAAACTAATGAGCGGAACAGGCACGGCGAATATCAGCATCAGAACCAATAGTGTGACAGGCGTGATGGAGCCAGCAGAGAACAGACTTACAAGAGTGAAAAGTATTCCAACTGCAGTGCCCGCAAGTGAAATCAGAGTGTTTACCCTGACAGCCAGATACATAGATCTTCCGGCATCGGCCATGTCCACGAGAGGACCGAGACTTTCTCGGCATACGACTGCCGCGATCCTGCTTTCTCCGGAGGCCTTGGTCGCGGATATCTCGAATCGCTCAAGATATGGCGGAAAATCATAGCCGTCGGTGGCGATGTCGAAAAGGGAATGCAGCATTTCTGGAGTAATGTTGAAGTCCCTTATAGCGAATATTGCATGTCTGTTGGAACTTATAAGCTCGGTAAGAGCTTTTCTTACGCGTTTCATCGGAGTGTATCTTATGCTGAATATGCCGTAAAGCACCCCGTCGATAGCGAGCAGAACGCTGTTTTTATCAACAAGCCTGTAAGGAACTCTTACGTTCATCAGCCGCATAAAATCGACGTTTCCGCAAAGTACGCGCTCGCCTTCGATAATACCCTTTATGCCTCCGGCGGGAAGAAACTCAATGTTTTCTATCTTATACTTCCTGCCGTTGTTTTTCCTCATCATGTCGATGAAGCTTTCGGAGCTTGCCATGCCGGTGGGAGCCATCATGCTGCCGGCGTAGCTGATTATCTTGGAGCTGTCCGCATCGGAGAAGATACGGATGGAGGATATTTCCACTGAACCCTTGGGGAAAATGTCTCTGTCGGTAACGATTATGTCCCTGCACTGGCCTATATCGTTCAGACCGGACCAGCCGGCTATTGCGGCGCCTGATGAGAAGATTCGCATCGATCCGGCGAAAAAGGGGAGGGCAAAACTGAGCAGTGCAGTAAAAGGCACGGCGGAAGCTATGAATACGGAGAAAACGAAAATAGTATCGGAAAAGGATTTTTTAACAGCAGTTATGAGCAGAGTGAAGAACAGGCATGCCGCAAGGATAAATGGCGTAAATTTAATATATATGTCTTCATCCAGGGGAGTTTCTTCGGTCCGTCTCACGAACCCGTCAAGCGGACGGAGAGATTTGAGCACAGTCTTGCTGCCGTTCCTCCCGGGTTCTGCTGTGGCTGCATAGATGGTTTTCCCTATGGCAGGCACTCTGAGTGCTTTTCTGAAAGCCCTGGAGCTTACAAGAGAGGAAAGCAGCACACCAAGCAGCGAAAGCGAGGATATCACGCAAAACGGCATATGAAGACTGACAGAAGATGATTTAACGACCATTATTCCGTCAAGGCACGTCAGAACACAGGAGAGAACAGCAATAAAGTCTATGCCGCCCCTTAAAGTGAAAACATTCATGACCGCATTTGTCACGATATCGAGAGAGAGCAGCATGATCGTGAACTGGAGAAGAACGCACATTGCTGAAGCGATCCTTATATCCTTCAGATAACCGAATACCGGCAGCCCGGAACTGACCCACAGTATGATGAGCCATAACAGGAAGCTTATCCTGAAGCGAAGCCTCAGTGACTGTGAGAAGGATCCGTAGTATTTTGAGGCCTGGAGCGGTTTCAGTTCTTTACCGAGTTCCGCTTCATCCTCTATCGGGTCAAGGATACCTTCGCGAGTGCGCTGCCGGTGGATACGGTAAAGTATTGATGCGAGAAGACCGTTTATATATCCTCCAAATGTCGATGGGACTACTTTCGCATCGCTGTCATATGCCGATGCGTGCTCATCGTCGAAGGGGTACTCGTCCGCGTCGATCCCCGAATAGGGGATGCTGTAACTGGTAAACTCCTCGTAGTTTACGGAGTCGCTCTCGGCGATCCTGGAATCGCTTTCCTGTTCCTTGAGCAGCTTCTTGCGTTTGTCTATCCTTCTGCGCCGGATACTCGGTTTGCTGCGTATCTTTCTGCGCCTGCTGAATTCATTGTGCGGCTCGGCGTAGACAGAATCGTTCTCAAGTTCAACCTCCTGCACAGGCGGATGGTATTCTTCATCCGGGTCAACAGGAATCTCTTCACCGGCATAGACAACAGAAGGCTCCTGGGGCTTGCCGGTAACGCTGAAGCGCCTGTCTATATCCTCAAGGTCAGCAGGAGGATTGGAAATATCCTCTGAGATGTTCAGAAAATCCCTGTCCTTTACGGAATCGAGATATGCCCTGATCTCCGAAGCTGTGGGGAACCTTTCAGAATGTTGCATGGAGCCGTCGGGATTGACCGGAGTATCCTCCTGCACCTGATCCATTGTGACGTCCAGTGCAGCGGGCTCAGGTACAAAAGTGTCCTCAGGCTCAAGATCGGCATAGTCGTTCTCGGCATGGAATTCCGCGAGGATATCCTCAAGGGAAAGTCCTATATCATCTATATTGTTTTCCAGTATTTCATCTGACATATCTTCAACAGTTCCGCCGTGAAAAACGGCATTTCAAATAATCAGGATAAGGTTCAAATGCGCTGTCTGAGCACCTCGTACATTACAATGGCAGCGGCGTTGCTCGCGTTGAGCGATCCTACTTCGCCCTTCATGGGCAGGCTTATTATGAAATCACAGCTCTCCCTTACTAGGCGGCCCATGCCATCGCCCTCAGAGCCGATGACGAGCGCAAGTGAGCCAGAAAGATCGGTTTCCCAAAGTGGAGAAGATCCATCTGCTGCAGTGCCGTATATCCACACTCCGCGTGATTTGAGTTCGTTGAGCGCTGCCGGAATATTTGATACCCTTGCAATGAGCATGTGCTCTGCAGCGCCGGCTGAAGCCTTGTCGACTATAGCGGTAAGGCCTGCGCTGCGGCGCTTCGGGATAATAACGCCGTGCGCTCCTGCGCACTCGGCGCTTCTTATTATCGCACCGAGATTATGCCCGTCACTGATCTCGTCACATACAATGATGAACGGAGATTCTCCCCGTTCCTCCGCAAGGCGGAAGATATCGTCCACAGAACAGTATTCCTTTACAGCGGCCACTGCGATAACGCCCTGATGGGAATGAGTGCTGCTCATGAAATCGAGCTTGCGCCTGTCGCATTCCACAACGGGTATGCCGAGATCCCTTGCTCTTGAGGCAATATGGCCGAGAGTACTGTCAGTCTCTCCACGGGCAAGAAATATCTTGTCTATGCTGCGGCCTGCACGTAGCGCTTCAATCACGGCGTTGCGGCCTTCTATTGTTTCATTGTTCAGTTTACTGTTGTTTTCGGGCATTTTTTCCTCTCAAGGGTATAATAACTCATAATAAGACTTATAAATAATATCATAATGCGGAGAAAACTCAAGGACTTATTTATATCTATGCAAAAAAATCCGTGGACTTTGAAAGTCAATTAGCGTATATTATCAGTGTTATGAAAAAGAAGATTGATATATTCTGTTACAGACATCCGAATTTCGGGATAAAAAACCTCATGCGCTATTTGGTTATAGCGAATGTGGTCATATGGCTACTGCAGCTGCTAAAACCGGGTATACTGAATTATTTCGTATTTGATCCGTATCTTATCCTACACGGTCAGCTTTGGAGAGTGATCTCCTGGATATTCATTCCGATAAGCACGAGTTTTCTCGCTTTGATCGCGTTTTATTTTTATTACATGATAGGTAACGTGCTCGAAGCCAAATGGGGAAGCGGCAGATTCACGATCTACTTTTTTACAGGCGTTATCCTCACTTTGATCTACGGATTTCTGCTGTATTTCATTACGGGAGCCAGATATCAGATAGATGCGCAGTTTATCTATCTTTCGATGTTCTTCTCATTTGCTGCGCTCTTCCCGGATATGCAGGTGCTGCTGTTCTTTATAATACCCATTAAAATAAAATGGCTTGCAATTATAGATGCTGCAATTTTCATCTACAGTTTTGCAACGACGCGCTTCCCGTTCAATTTCCTGCCTGTCGTAGCCGTACTGAATTTCCTTATTTTCTGCTGGGACGATGTAAAACATAATGCACTGCTTTTCATTGAGAGAATAAAGAGCATCCGCAGAAGAAGATCCTATAAGGTCAACACAGTCAGTTTCAAGCAGGAATCGGAGCGGATCCGCAGGGAACAGCAGAGCAATCTATATACCCACAAGTGCGCCGTATGCGGCCGCACCGACGCCGACCATCCGGAGCTTGAATTCAGGTTCTGCTCCAAGTGTGCCGGATATCACTGTTTCTGCCAGGACCATATAAATAACCATATCCACTTTACAGAGTAAATAACCAGATCAGGAAGTAAGCGAAAATGCCATCTAAGCACGCACGTCAATACGACAGATCGAACAATAATAACATGCACGGTGAGGACCGCAGTGTTTCCCGCCAGAATGGATACCGCTCTCCGGCACCGGGTTCAAGAAACTTAAATTCGGAGCACAGCGCCGCGAAAGCAAGGCCAGCGCCTCCGCCAATGCCCATAAAACGGAAGAAAGCAAAGAAAGGTGAGAGCGTCTTTTCAAATATACTGAGGCTTGCAGGCGTGCTTCTTCTGCTGTTCCTCGTAATGATGCTGTCGATCATAGTTATAAAGGATTACCGAAGCAGAAAAGATACTCAGTCGGCTTACAGCGAATATATCTCATCTATAACGCCCTCAGGCTCTTCAGCAGTAAATGCGGAGCCTGTCGCTGCTGACAGCGGCATGGAGCAGACAGATATAGGAACGGTGCCTGTTGAGACCGGCGCTGAACCCGAACCTGTTCCCGAATATGTGTTCGAGCCTCGGGCGATAGACAGCACTGAGCCGTCAGTATTCATCGATTTTACAGGTATTCAGGTAAACAACACCGAACTTGAAAATATTTCCGACTACAGCAGCCCTTATGATCCGATCAGCTTTGATAAAGGAAAGGAATATACGGGCGTAAAGGGTATTGTTACTTTCCGCGGCGATAATTTCCGATCCGGCGCGTCATACGGAGTTACACAGACTCTTACGAACAAAAAGTTCGGCTCCGGCTGGGAGATTTCCACCGGTACACTGCAGGACTATAACGGCAACGTGTGGACCGGCAGCGGCTGGACGGGACAGCCCCTTGTAGCCAGATGGCCGAAGTCCACAAGGTCGATAATGACCTCCATGTATGACTGGGCAAGAGAACAGGATGATCTGGTGGAAGTCATCTACGCCACTATGGACGGCAAGGTGTATTTTCTTGAAATGTCCACAGGCAAGGCGACGCGCAAGCCTTTGAACATGGGGATAACCTATAAGGGTGGCGGAGCTCTTGATCCGCGCGGCTATCCTATACTCTATCTCGGCGGCGGCGTCAGGAATATGGATGGACGCTGCAACGTTTCCATTGTTAACCTCATAGACTGCACCGTTATGTATAAATTCGGCGACGGCGACCCCTATGCTCTCCGCGATTGGCGTATGTTCGACTCCTCTGCCATAGTGGATGCCGAGACAGATCAGCTTATACAGCCGGGTGAGAACGGCTTGGTTTACATAATTCATTTAAACACTCAGTACGATGAAGCGGCAGGTACGCTCTCTATAGATCCGGACAACGTTGTCAAATGGAGATATCATAACAGACGCTGGACTGGAAATGCTAATACTCCGGGCAAGTACTGGCTGGGAATGGAATCAAGTTGTGTAGCCTACGGAGGATATCTTTTCCTCAACGATAACGGAGGCCTCTTGATGTGTCTCGATCTGAACACTCTCGAACTCGTATGGGTGCAGGATATCCTGGATGACTCTAACTGTTCCCCGGTGCTCGATCTGGAAAACGGGCATCCGTATCTCTACGTAAGTACGTCGTATCACTATGGATGGAGAAGCTCCGGCAAGGAGACAGTTCCCGTATGGAAGATTGATGCGGAAACAGGCGAGATAGTTTGGAGAGTGGACTTTACATGCTATTCTGAAAGCGGCGTATCCGGAGGCGTTCAGGGTACTCCCGCCATTGACGATACCAGCATATATGTCCCTGTAGCGCGTACCGGCAACAATGCAAATTCAGGTCTGCTGATTTCTCTCGATAAGAAGACGGGCGAGACCAACTGGGAATATCACACCAACATATACAGTTGGGGTTCTCCCATACGTTTCAACGACACATCAGGCGGAAAATACCTCATATATAACACCGGATACAGCGGAACCGGCTATGTCTATATAATTAATGCCATGACCGGAGATGTTTACGACAGCCGCGATCTCAGAGGAAATGTCGAAGCATCCGGTGTCGTGTTCGAAAACTGGCTCATTATTGGCCACCGTTCATGCCGGATATTCGGAATCCCGCTCACCTGATCATTACGGCTTTAATATCGGGCAGGCTGAAAACAGTCTGCCCGGTTCTTTTTTTATAACAAAACACAGTATTATCCTAATATACATGTTTGACAATAATAGCCGCAGATAGTATTATATTTTTACTGACTTCTTTAATTAATTAAGGAACAGATAAAAGGAGAGCAATCATGTACAAAGTAGTTAAAAAGCGTTTTCTCAATGACGCGAAAACTATCTGCCTCTTCGAGATCGATGCACCGCTGATCGCACGCCATGCTCAGGCCGGTCAGTTCGTGATCTTCCGTCTTGACGAACAGGGTGAGCGCGTTCCGGTATCAGTCGCTGGATACGACAGGGAAAAAGGCACTGTAACTGTTATGGTCCAGGCTGCCGGCCGTACGACCAGGATGCTCCACACTGTTGAAGAAGGCGATTTCATCACCGATATCGTCGGGCCTCTCGGGAAAGCCACGGAGATGGAAGGTCTCAGCAAGGTCTGTGTCGTCGGCGGAGGCGTCGGATGCGCAATTGCCTACCCGATAGCAAAGGAAATGCACGAGAAGGGAATAGATGTTACCTTTATTGCCGGTTTCCGCAGTGCCGACATCGTTATCCTCAAGGAAGAGCTAGCCGCTGCTTCTGACAAGCTCATCATCTGCACGGATGATGGTACATACGGACCTAAAGGCTTCACCACCCAGTTTCTCAAGGAGGAGATCGAAGCCAATATCGCCGAAGGTAAACCCCAGTTCGACAGAGTAATTGCCATCGGACCGGACATCATGATGAAGTTCCTTGCTGATGTAACAAGACCTTACGGCATTAAGACCATAATCTCTCTCGACCCGATAATGGTCGACGGGACAGGCATGTGCGGCGGATGCCGCGTTATAGTCGGCGGCGAGACAAAATTCGCCTGTGTTGACGGACCGGACTTCGATGCGCATGAAGTGGATTTTGATACGCTCCTCAAGCGCGCAGCTTTCTACAAGGATGAGCAGGACGAGGCTGCAAAGCACATCTGCAGAATGACAGGAGGTAAGCGCAATGCCTAACATGAGAATGGACAAAAACCCGATGCCTGAGCAGGATCCGCAGGTCAGGGTAACAAATTTTGACGAGGTTGCTCTCGGTTATTCGAAGGAAGCGGCAATGGATGAGGCTGCCAGATGCCTTAACTGCAAGAACCCCCAGTGCCGCACAGGCTGCCCCGTAAGCGTCAGGATCCCTGAGTTCATAGAGAAGGTGGCAGCCGGAGATTTCGACGCTGCATATGAGATAATCACCTCCACGAACTCTCTCCCGGCTGTCTGTGGCCGCGTGTGCCCGCAGGAAAAGCAGTGTGAATCAAAATGCGTAAGAGGAATGAAAGGCCAGAGTGTCGGGATAGGCCGCCTCGAGCGTTTCGTCGCAGACTACCACATGAACAAGGCAGACAAGGCAGCTCCTGCGGTTCCCGAAAGCAATGGACATCGTGTTGCCGTTATAGGCTCCGGCCCTGCCGGACTTACATGCGCAGGTGACCTCCGTAAAATGGGTTACGATGTGGATATCTACGAAGCATTCCATAAATCCGGCGGTGTTCTGGTATACGGCATACCTCAGTTCCGTCTTCCGAAGGAGATAGTCGCAGCTGAGATAGATAATCTCAAGGCTATGGGCGTTAAGATTATAAACAATGCCATTATCGGGAAATCGATAACCGTGGACGAGCTTTTTGAGGACGGTTACGAGGCAATATTCATAGGCTCAGGCGCGGGGCTTCCCCAATTCCTGCACATCCCAGGTGAAAATTATCTCGGAGTGTATTCAGCCAACGAGATCCTGACGCGTACCAACCTCATGAAGGCTTACCGTGATGATTACGATACGCCCATCAAGAAGTTCAATCGCGTGGCAGTCGTTGGAGCCGGAAACGTGGCAATGGATGCATCCCGCGTGGCAAAGCGTCTCGGAGCGGAGCATGTTTATATCTGCTACCGCCGTGGCAGAGATGAGCTTCCAGCCCGTCTCGAGGAAGTTGAGCACGCTGAGGCTGAAGGCATCGAATTTAACCTGCTTAATAATCCCTGCGCTATCCATGCCGATGAAAGCGGGCATGTATGCGGTATAGAAATGATACGTCAGGAGCTGGGTGAGCCTGATGAAAAGGGCAGACGCAGTCCCGTCGCGATCCCCGGAAGCAACTGGGTGCTGGACGTAGATACTGTGATTATTGCCATAGGCACCAGCCCGAACCCGCTGATCCGCAATACAACCGGAGGCCTGACCTTTACCCGCAAAGGCGGCATTGAGGCTGATGAGAACGGTGCTACCGCCCGCGAAGGCGTATTTGCCGGAGGCGATGCAGTCACCGGTTCTGCAACGGTAATTCTTGCAATGGGAGCCGGAAAGACCGGGGCCAAGAGCATTGATGAGTACATAAAGAGCAAGGCATAATCAAATAAAGCTTGTAAAAAGACCGGCAGGACACTAATTGGTCCTGCCGGTCTTATGATTATTATCAATATATTATTATCAGAGCATGCTCGAGCCGCCTGTGACTATCCAGCATGCGAGGATAGCTGCTGTAAATGCGCCTGTATAGACATTGCCGGTGCGCCTGTAGGTATATGTGCCTATTATGCTGTAGATCAGAATCTGGGGAACGAAAAGGATCAGAAGCGACATAAAAGGTCCGCCGAAGGTGAAGCCGAAGAGCAGGTCTGCTCCGGGTCCCATCCCTGCGAAAAAGGAATGTATTCCAGAAAAACTATGAGCAGACCGCCTCCGGTAAGCATCAGCATGTTGGGAAGCCAGGCTGCAATGAAAGCTCCGAAGCCTTTTTTGTAAACCGATCTTCTGCGGGAATATGCAATCGCATTGCTGTAACTCAGAATGAAGAAGAGCATGTATACGATTATATATACGCCGAACTGACCGATTCTGAGTCTAGTGAATGGCTTGAAGAAAGGCCAAATAAATCTGAAGTCGAGCTTGAATACGGCTGTGAAAATTGTAGTTAGTATATATACCAGCCCTGTCATGCAAACAGCAAGCAGTAGAGAACAGGAGAGAGTGCCCCATGAAACTTTGTCCGGAGCATGGTCTGAACCCAGACCACGATTATAAAGGCTGGCATCGATGCCTTTTTTCTTTTCAGATGACCTTTGAATGATAGCCATAATGATCATGATAATAATAAGCAATCCGAAATATGAGAGAAATCCGTTGCCAACAGTCATCCTGAATATACTCTCGGGAAGAGGCAGCAGACCATGGCCCAGCTGTGTCATGAAGGGGTAGCTTAAGCCTGACAGCAATATTGTGATAACAGCGCCTTTCCACCATTTGCCTGCTGATTTAACGCTTGCTTCAGGCGGAAGAGGCATTGCTGCGGAGGAAAATAACGGAAGAGTAAGCAGCATCTCCATGAGGGGAAGCATTGCAGCAAGAACAAGAAGCATTGCTGCCATTACAAGGTATTCTTTGATCATGGCTACCTGAGCATAAGGACTTAAGCTGAATTGTGTACCGAATGATGATGCGAACCAGTCGAGTGCGGTTGCCAGACCCTGTCTGTTATGGGTGGTCAGGCGGTGGTTTGTATTGAGCAGTTCTATTCTGCGGGCACTGCCGTCTTCAAAGCTGCCGAAAGTTTTGTTCCATGCGGCACCGGCTGAATCAGTACCCAGAAACTCCGTTCGAAGATCTGACCTGAGCAGACTGTCATCTACTGTCATCTCATAGTCTCTGAAATAACTGAATTCATCGTACTTCGCCTGCAGCAGCAGAACATTGTTGAAGTGGATTGAAGGATCGTATACGCTGTTTCTGAAAAGCTCGCCGCACTGCAACACTGTTGCCTTTGGCTCTATGTCAGTCCCGGAATATGCAGCAGCTACAGTCCATGAAGACCATGTGCCCATAGAATGGCCGCTCACTGCCATTTTTGAACTGTCGGTGAAAGGAAGATCAGCAAGGAGTGCATAGGCATATACACCGCCGACGGAGCTGTCTGTTATGGAAAGCCCGTTGCTGCCTTTACTGTAATAGTCGTTGAAAAAGCTGAGGTTTGAAAAGTTCATCATCAGCTTATAGCGGTTTGCACCTCCTATCTGTACATAGGTGCCGGCCGTCTCACTGTCGTTGCCGTAGTTTACGGTGACCTTGTGATCGACATATCCGCGGTTCATAAGACCTATGTCAGTACTACCGTGCCCGTATTCATCCAGTGCCATCACGACAATGCCGCGCCTTGCCAGCTCTATGGAATATGCGGCACATGTCTCAGCATCATTCTGATAACCGTGCAGGAGAAGCACTGCAGGAGCGGGAGAATCCGCTGTTGCGGAAAGGGGGACATACAGCTTGTAGGAAAGTCTGCCGAGATCGGTATCAACGTACTCTCTGCTGATCCTTACTTTTCCCTTGTCAGTCTGGATGATGT
>JAEEGL010005262.1_pt1 | contig 18969 bp, 18 predicted proteins | sample 9134231 | NCBI WGS metagenome assembly JAEEGL01 (sample SAMN16246548, study PRJNA631951) | gut metagenome | biome: gut microbiome; feature: rumen; material: fiber-attached | host: Bos | place: Iran: Karaj | collected 2018-10 | reverse complement strand
AATTTGCTCCAATCTTAATGGACTATTACAATTTTTACAAACAAAACTGCCATAAGGAATTGATGCACCACAATTTTTACAAACGTTACCGTTTTTAAAACGATTATCATTCATTATAATCACCTACTTTAATACTAGCACACCAATTTATGATAAACAATTTAAAAAAAGATACTTTACATTCTTTAACTATTAAAAAAAATATGTTAAAATGATTAAGAATAGGATGATAGGTATGGATAAAATACGTGTTTTATTAGAAAAAGATCGCATCAGTTTTTCATATTATAAAAAGCCTTTATCTAATAAAAAACAAGACTTATTAAATACAAATATTATATCCCGTAATGAATTAACCTTTACTGAAGAATACATTATTCAGAATAATCGTATTGTTAAAGGCTTTATTAAAGAGTTAATTCAAGATAAGGAAATCCATACTATTGAAATTAAAGATTATGCTTTATGTAATACTATTATTAACTTAACTAGTGATATTAAATCATTAAATCATTTATACATTGCAGAAGATTGTGATTTAGAAGTTCATGTTTGTAAATCCATAATTAAATCTAATAATATCGAATATGTTGATTGCTACAGTATTTATTATTATTTACTATTAGAACTTGATAAATATGGTATTGTTGTTAACAGTCGTAATGAAATATTCTATTTATCAAACTTAATGACTAATAATGAACTAAATACTTCAACAAAAATATTTTATAAGAATACCTTAAATGTAATATCACCACTTAATAGTAGTGATGAAATTGATTTTGAAACCTTCTTAAATGTTAATAAGTATTTAAAAATAATTAATATTAGTTCCTTTAATCAATTGGATTTAGATTTCCTATATACAACTTTAAAAAATAAACATCTCCGTAATATCAGCATTTATGTTCATGAGAATATTAAAGATGATAAAAAGATAAAACAATTAAAAAGGATTAATAAGAAATTTAAAAAAGCTAAATTATCATTACATCTAGCATATAATGATGAATACTTAAAAAATAATATTTTTAAACAAATCGTATTAAATACCTTAAAAGGTTGTGCTATCTTATCAATATTAATTGTATTACTAGTATTTAGTTATATTTTCTATAACAATTATAAGTCGATGCAAAATGTATTGAATATTCAATCAAAGATAAATAAATCAATTAAAAAGAATGAAACTATTGAAAATAATGATATTGTTAATAATACCAGTAATATGGTTAATGCCTTATTAAGTATTAATCCTAAAACGGTAGGATGGTTAAAAGTTAGTAACACTAACATTAACTACCCAATCGTTCAAGCCAGTGATAATGACTATTATCTAGACCATAACTTTGATGGTGAAAAAGACTATAATGGTTGGTTATTTATGGATTACCGTAATAATAAAGAAGAATTGAATAAAAACAATATTATTTATGGTCACAATCGTTATTATAGTAAAGTAATGTTTGGAACCCTAAACGATTTAGCCAAAAAGAGTTATTATGATGAAAGTGAAAATAAATATATTATTTTCAATACATTATATGGAAATTATAAATGGGAAATATTTAGTGTTTATAAAATTAAAACTACTTCCGATTATTTAAAAATTAATTTTAAAGATGATGAATTTGAAAACTTTATTAAAATGTTACGTGATCGTTCAAGTATCAACTTTACTGCTGAAGTAAATAAAGATGATAAAATATTGACATTATCAACATGTGCCGATGATTATTCAAGACTTGTTGTTCATGCAGTATTAGTTAAACAATAAAAAAGCTTTATAATAAAGCTTTTTTTAATGCATAAAAAAAGAAGTTTTATCAAACTTCTTATTTACAAGTGAATCCGTTATTTACAAAGAATTTTTGTAAATCAGCTTTAGCTTTAGGGAACTTACTTAATGTATTATCACTAGCAGCTTGTTCAACTGTATATGATTTAGATGATTTATGTGTTAAAACAGCTTCATCATAAGTTCCATCATTATTAGTATTAGCTTGTTTATGTTTAGCTAACTCATCAGTTGTATCAAATGTATAAGTTCTTTTATCAACGATTGATGCATAATTTGAATCTCCATCGAATGTGAATTCATATTCATATACGATTGATGCGGCATAAGTGTTACTTCTTCCTGATTTAGTACAAGTTAGTTTTTCAACAGCAGTAGCAGAAGCATCAATAACTAAGTTAGCATTAGTTTTAACTTCGTTACCATATTCATCTTTAGCAACAATAACAATTGTATATGTACCTTCTTCAGCAAATGTAGCAGCATCTAATGGTGTTTCAAAATCAATAGTACATCCAGATAAGTCTTCACAGTTTTCAACAAAATCACCAACAACTACATCATTAGCACTTTGTGCAGTAACTTCTTTAGTTGTTAATACTGGAGCAACTGTATCAGTAACTTTAGCCGTACCACTATAAGTATTACCATTATAGATTACATCAAATTTATATTCTCCAACTTTATTATTATCAATTTTATTAGTAATTAATTTGTATTCTGTTGCATTTAAAGCACGATTCATATAAATAGTTATATCAGTTGGAATTTCTGTTCCTAATTCGATAGTAACTTCTTTAGCAGCTAAAGGTTCAGAACTACTACCACCATTTCCTAATCCTAAGCCAAAAATATCTTTATAGAATACTGAGTAATATACAGCTCCACCTAAACCAAGTAATAAAACTATTAAGATAATTATTGATGAAAGCGATACTTTCTTTTTAGGTTTTTCATTTGCAAACTCATTATAATTATCTTTTGTATCATAAGAAATATTACTTAAATCCTCTTGAACCGCATTTGGATCAGCAACTGGTTCTTGTGCTGCTACTGTAGCTTGTGGAACTGGTTCTGCAGGTGCAGGAGCAGGTTCTGCAACAGCTGGTTGTTCTGGTTGAACTGGTACAGGTGCAGGTTCTACTGCTGCAGGTGTAGGAGCAGGTTCAACTACAGGTTCTGCAACTGGTTCAGGATTAACTGGAGTATTATTAATTTCTTGATTAACTTGATTAATAATATTCTCTGCAGTTTGTTCTAAATCTTGGCTAGGATTTACTGGATTTGCATTAGGTTCATTATTTATATTTTGGTTGTTATCAATACCTAAGGTTTCAAAATCATTGTTATTCATATATATTCTACCCTTCTATTCTTCCTATTCTGTAACCATTATAATAAAAAAAAAGATATATTTCAACCTTTTTTTAAAATCCCGCCAAATGAAATCACTAGATAATTACTTATTAGTATTAAAATAATAATCTCGTTCACTAAAAGTATCATATAAATAATTCAATTCATCTAACGTTTCATCATCATCTTCTTCAACTTGGTCTAATAAATGACGAAGAATTGCCAGCATTTCTTTAAAGTCTTTAACCTCATTAACATTAATATGATACTTTTCTAAAGCAGCAATTTCATTATCGGTAATAAATAATTTGTTAATTCTTTTTAATAAGCCTTTTTCATAGTTAGTATTTTTTAATTCTGAAATATCAAAATCTTCACTAATCATTTTTAAACTCCTCATACAATTCATTTATACATATTTTACCATATTCATAAGATAAACTACCTTGGAAGTATACAATATATGGTTCTCTTAATGGACCATCGCAAGATATTTCAATCGAACTACCTTGTGTAAATGAACCACTAGCCATAACAACTAAATCCTCATAACCTGGCATTGGTGATGGGATTGGTTTAACATTAGCATCGACTGCGGAATTAGCTTGAACAATTTCGCAAAACCTAATTACCTTATCAGGATCATTTAAAGTAATCTTAGTAACAATGTCTGCACGATATTCATATTCTGGTGTGGCATCATAACCTAAGCTTTTAAATGCAGCACTTAATAAAGTTCCCACTTTTAAAGCATTTTTTACTACCATTGGTGCCATATAAAATCCTTCTAAAATACTTTTATTAGCACCAAGACTTGGTCCAACATCATAACCTTCACCTGGACTATTTAAGCTTTCCGCAATCAAATCAATGCAGCTAGCTTTACCAACGACATAAGCCCCGTTAGAACAAATACCGGCACCTAGATTCTTAATTAATGATCCAACACAGATATCTGCACCAACTTCAATTGGTTCTTTATCACTAACCATTTCACAATAGCAATTATCAACCATTACTAAAGTATCAGGTGATACTTCTTTAATCTTTTTAATTATACGTTCAACTTTATCAATCGTAATACTCTCACGGGTTGAATAACCACAACTTCTTTGAATTTCAATTAATTTAACTTGGTGTTCTTTTAAATAATTAACAATTCGTCCATCATCAAAATCATTATTTACTAGTGCTATTTCATCATAATCAACCAAGAAACTTTTTAATGAAGAAGGATTATCATTAATTCCAATAACTTCATGTAAGGTATCATATGGTGTTCCACTAATTGATAATAATAAATCATGAGGTCTTAATAATCCAAATAAAGTCTTAGTTAAAGCATGAGTTCCAGAAATAAATTGATTTCGAACTAAGGCTTTTTCCGCTTTAAAATATTTAGCATAAACATTCTCAATAATTTCTCGTCCTAAATCATTATAACCATAACCGGTAGTTCCATTAAATGCCCCTTCACAAACTCCCGCATCATGAAAAGCATCTAATACTTTTTTACTATTAATTAAACAAATCTCATCAATTTTATTAAATTCATTACTTAAAGAATTTTCAATAGTTAATAAGTCTTTATTCATTATTATCAACCCTTTCAATATATCCGCTTTCTAAGTTACCAAGTATTAATTTTTCTAAATGATTGATTACCGTTTGCTTCTCAATTAATTCTTTTTGACCAATACGGTTTAATTCATTATTTAAAAAATTTGGATTCATTTCTAAAACTGATTCCGTATTAACATAGTTTAGCATTAAACCATAAACTTTAAAATTCTTTAAACTATAAGCTAAACTGTTAGTTAAATTTAATAACCCCGCCTTAGAAGCAGCATAACCAATATTATATTCATTAAAAGTATCAACCCCATCGGTACTAAGCATATTAATAATCATCCCAGTTTTAAATACTTCATTATAATATTTTGATAGCACAAATGGCGCTACCAAATTAACATCCAATTCTTCAATAAAACTTGCTTTAGTTTTTTCACTAATTAAATCATCACAACAATAACAAGCGTTATTAATTAATAAATCTAACTGTCCTTGCTCCGCTTTGATTTGACTCATTATATTTTTAACATAATCTTCATCCGTAATATCACCCATAGTTAAAATTGCTGACGGATATGTACTTTGCAGTGCTTTCGCTGAAATATCACTGGTTAAGTAATTGATATAAACCGTATGTCCTGATTCTAATAAAAATGTTGATATTCCTTGACCAATTCCTTTAGCACCACCAGTTATTAAAACCACCATAATTATTCCTCCATTATTTCAATATCTTGATAATAATCATTAATTAATTCTTTAATAAAAATTGATTCCTCTCCATGACGTACTAACAAAAATACATAATTTTTAGTTCTTGTTAATGCCACATAAAACAATCTTCGCTCTTCAGCATATTTAATTTCTTTAAAATTAATTAAATTCGTGCTTATTTTATCATTAATTATCTGATTTGGAAACCCTAAATAATCATTCCGATTGTTTATAACAATAACGTTATCGCTTTCTAAACCCTTACTAGCATGAACCGTATAAAAATTACTAAAATTCAAATTATCATTTTGGTTACGGCCTAAGATCATAACATTAGAATATTTTATTAATAACTGATTAATAGTTTTATATAAATCATGGTAATAAATAATCTTGATTGGTTTAATTAAGGATTTAATCGCATTCATCCTTTTTGGTAATTGCAAAGGGTTTTTCATAATAAACAAACCCATGACATTAACTAATTCCTTTGAATTACGAAAGGTAGTTGTTAAATAATAAGTTTTTAGTTTGGGATAGAAGTTTTTTAAGTTTATAAAAAGACTTAAATTGCTCCCTGAAAACTGATAGATTGATTGATAATCATCCCCAACTCCCATTAATGAAGCATTATTATCTTTAACAATTTTATTTAATAATTTCATCCGAATTAATGACGTGTCTTGAAATTCATCAACAATTACATAATCAAAGCTAACTTTATTATTACTCTTGCTAGCAGCAATAATTAAATCATTAAAATCAAAAGCACCATAACTTTTTAATTCTTCTTGATAAAAAATTAAAAAAGCATAAAACAAAGTTAAAAAATAACGTTCTTGCTTATTTAAATATATTTTTAAATAAATAATTCCTAATTTTATGACATTACCATCATTAGCTTTATATATATTGATTAAACTAGCAATTCTTTTATAAAAATATTCTAAATTATTATTATCATAATCAAGATAAAAATTTAAATATGATTTTAATTTCTTCGATAAATTATAATTAAAAAATTCTTTAATATAGTAATTTAAATCATAGTCAGTGATTAATTGTTTAATATCTTTTTTTAATACCTGCATTGCTAGTTTATGAAAAGTCATTATTTTAACATTATTAATCTTTTCACTTAAATCATTAACCGTATTGTTGGTAAAAGAAATAATTAATATTTGATTAGGATTAACCCCACGATCAATTAAGTACTCTACTCTTTTAATAATGGTATAAGTTTTACCACAACCTGCTCCAGCAATTACCAGGGCATATTTAGCATTAGTTTTAACAATTGCTTCTTGTTCCGATGTTAACATTTAATCACCAATCATGAATATAGTAATTAATTATTGTTTCGTCAAAAGAGGAAAATTGAATTTTTAATAATAAAAAGGAACAATAAATAACTTATTGTTCTTCAATAATTAAATAATCAATGTAATATTATTAACCAAACATTAAATTTGCTTAATATCAGTAACTTCTGGCATATCAACACCATATTCCTTAATATACTCATTATGTTTAATTAACATCTTATTAGCATAATTTTTAAGTTCTAAAGCATCTTTATCATTTAATTCTAAATACTTAATTACATCCAATACTAAATGATAACGATCAATATGATTTAAAACACGCATATCAAATGGAGTGGTAATTGCACCTTCTTCAATGTAACCACGAACATGAAGATTTTGGTTATGACGATTATAAGTAAGTTGATGAATTAAATGTGGATAACCATGGAATGCAAAGACAATTGGTTTATCAACGGTAAATAATGCATCATAATCTTCATCAGTTAAACCATGAGGATGGTAATTATTACCTTCTAGTTTCATTAAATCAACAACGTTAACAACTCTAACTTTTAAATTTGGTAAATACTTGTGAAGTAATTTTGAAGCACTAACTACTTCAAGCGTTGGTGTATCACCACAACAAGTTAATATAACATCAGGATTACCTTTATCATTTGATACAAAATCAAATACCCCAATACCTTTAGTGCAATGTTCTTTAGCTTCTTCAACATTTAACCATACTGGTCTTAAATGCTTACTAGCAACAATAACATTAATATAATTCATAGTATTTAATGAATGATCAACACAAGATAATAAGGTATTAACATCACACGGTAAATACATGCGAACCGTATCACTCTTCTTTGTAACCATATGATTTAAGAACCCTGGATCTTGATGTGTAAAACCATTATGATCTTGTTGCCAACAATGACTAGTTAAAATGTAATTTAAACTAGCTATTGGTTTACGCCATTCAATATCATTACAAAATTTAATCCATTTAGCATGTTGACTTGCCATTGAATCAACAATACGGATGAAAGCTTCATAACTATGAATAAATCCATGACGACCTGTTAATAAATAACCTTCTAATAGACCTTCACAAACATGTTCACTTAAGAATGAATCAAATACTCGTCCATAAGGACTTAAGAATTCATCGTTACTATTTTGCTTAGCCATAAAAGTACGATTAGTAACATCAAAAACGTTATTTAAACGATTAGATAATGCTTCGTCTGGTCCGAATATTCTAAAATTATCTGGGTTATCCTTAACCACATCACGAATATAAGAACCTAAAATACGCATATCTTCTACTTGGGTTTCGCCATGATTGCTGTCAACACCATAGTTTTCCCAATTAGGAGTTTTTAATTTTTTTAATAACTCACCACCATTAGCATACTTACTATTACCCATACATAATTCAGCTGGTGGTACCAATTCTTTTAATTCTGGAATTAACTTACCTTCATTAGTAAATAACTCATGAGGATTATAACTTAATAACCATGATTCTAACTTCTTAACATCTTCATCAGTTGTAATGGTAAATGGAACTTGATGTGATTTAAAACTACCTTCAACTTCTTTAGGACCATTCCAACCCTTTTTACTTTTTAAAATAATCATCGGCCAGATTGGACGAGCTGTAATTCCATCATTACGAGATTTTTCTTGGATTTTTTTAATTTCTGTGATTACTAAATCTAATGTATTAGCCATATTTTCATGCATTTCATAATCACTATTACCCGTTACAATATATGGATGATAACCATAACCTTCAAATAATTTAATTAATTCATCATTACCAATGCGCGCTAAGATTGTTGGATTAGCAATCTTATAACCATTTAAGTGTAAGATTGGCAACACACAACCATCAGTTTTAGGATTTAAAAATTTATTTAAATGCCAGCTAGTTGCAAGCGGCCCCGTTTCAGCCTCGCCATCACCCACAACACAAGCTGCGATTAAATTAGGATTATCAAGTACTGCACCATAAGCGTGAGCTAAACTATAACCTAATTCTCCACCCTCATTAATGGAACCCGGAGTTTCTGGAGCAACATGAGAACTAATTCCCTTAGGGAAACTAAATTGTTTACATAATTTTTGTAATCCTTTTAAATCTTCAGATACTTCTGGATAAAATTTAGAATATGTACCTTCTAAATAAGTTTGGCTTACCATGGCATTACCACCATGACCTGGTCCTGATAAATAAATCATTTCCACATTATTATTTTTGATAATACGATTTAAATGGGTATAAATAAAATTTTGACCAGGAGTAGTTCCAAAATGACCTACAATCTTACGTTTAATATCTTCTTTTTTTAGTGGTCTTAATAATAATGGATTATCTAACAAATATAATTGTGCTACAGTTAAATAACAACTAGCACGAAAATATCCATCTAACTTATTAATCTCATCTCTTGTTATCACACTATCACCCTATTTTTCTTATACATTATATCATGAATATAATTTAAAAGTAAATTAAAAGACTTACATTTGTAAGTCTTATTTAAATATTTTTTTTAAAACATAAATCAGCAATTATTAAAACTAATTAAATAAAAACTCGAATTTATATTCGAGTTTTTTATTCTTTAATAATCTCAATAAGTTTTTTAGCACTAAAACTAGTTGTTTGATTTTTTAAAGTCGCAATTGCAATAAAGCGATCTGGTAACTTCTCTTGTAATTGAATTTCAAATAACATTTTATTTTTTAAATCATCTTTAATATATTCTTTAGTACTTATTCCTACCCCTAATCCCATCTTAGCAAATTCAGAAATAAGAGTATAACTTGAAGATTCAATATTATTATTAAAAGCAACACCATAATCAAATTCTATTTTCTTAATGAAATCCCTACTGTTAGAACCATTTGTTTGAAGAATTATTGGATAATCACTTAATGTTTTAATTGATACCGGTTGATCAATTAATTCTTGATAAGATTCATTGACTACAAAACAACTATGAATTTTTTTAATTTTATTTATTTCAATATCATGACCATAATCTTTATCAATAACATGAACGATTGCTAAATCAATATCACCTTTCTTTAATTTATCAAGTAATTCATTGCTGATATCCGTATACATATGAATTGTAATATTTGGATATAATTCATGGAACTTTTTTAAATAAGGTAGTAAATACTTTTCTGTAATAGTGGTACTAACACCAATTCTTATTGATCCTGTATTTAAATTTATTAGATTTGAAAACTCATTTTCCGCATTAGTAATGTTATCAATAGCACTCTTAATATGATTGTAAAATACTCTACCTTCTTCAGTAAGAACAACTCCCTTTTGAGTTCTTACGAATAACTCGCCACCAAGTTGTGATTCTAGATTCTTTATTGCCTTACTGATGGCTGGTTGAGAAATATTTAATTTCTGACTAGCATGAGTGATATTACCACTATTAGCAACCTGATAAAAGATTTTATATAATTCATAATCAACATTCATAATAACCTCCGGTTATGAAGTTCATAACAAATATGTATTTTTATTATACCTAATAGTTTTATATAATGCAATTAAGAAAAGCAATTTTCTTGAGGAGGGAAAATATGTGTGATTTTTATGGAGATGTTACTTTAAGAGCACAGGACGATTCATTTGCGATTATTGCTGGTGGAGATTGGGATCCATATTCAGATCTTTATCCATTTGCAGCTGTTTTCACCGAAAAATTGGTAAAAAGAAATATTATTAAAGGTAAATCTATAGTCTATCTCATCTCATCCCAATATAGCAGAGTTGAAACTTGGGGAATAGAAGACGCAGAAGAACTATCTATCAACGTTAAATTAATTGATAATCCTGAATTAGAACAAATAAAAGAATATTATTTAAAGCATACTGATCACCTTACTAATTTAAAATATGATAATATAATTTGCGCTGTTATTAACGATGCATCTGATACTGACTATCCTATATATGATTGTTATGTTAAAAACACCATTTTGGTTGCATCCAAGAACATATCATACATCATAAATATTGGTTATCCTAATCAACAGGTCAAAGAATTAGATGAAGAAGAAATAATTAAAAAACTGGTTATTCCTAAAAATACCAGTCAATAAAAAACTCGAACAAATAAGTTCGAGTTTATTTTTTATATGGAGGGCCTAGTCGGATTTGAACCAACGATCAGGGAGTTGCAGTCCCACGCCTTACCACTTGGCTATAGACCCATAAGGCACACAGTTTTCACTGCATTCTCATTTTATCTAAATATTATTGAATTGTCAATTGTTTTCAGTGTTTAACCCAAAATAAAAAACCCAGTCAAATGGGTTTTATTCATTATTATACACCAGAGTATACAGCATCAGTTGAGAAATATTGGTTTGCAGCTAACTCAATATCAGCTTCAGCACTGAATGTTCTGCCTTGATTATAGTTTTGTGCTGAATTCATTTCATAGAATGATAATGTAATTGAATAATTATGAGTTACACCAGGTGCAATGGTTATAGGATCGTTAGAATTAATATTGATATAACCATCAGTTGATGGAGCAATCGTATTACTTAAAGTATATAATGAATTACTAGAACCATCAGTTACAGTTACTGAATAAACTAATTCTTCTGGATGAGTACCTTCAGCAAATGTATTAACTACATCAGTCCATTTAACATAGTAATCTAAAGCACGGTCACCTTCGTTCTCAACTGAGAAAGTTAACGTACCAGTACTTCCTGGTTCAGCATTTTCGATATATATATTATCTCCACTTGTATAAGTGATTTTAATATTAGCGGTTCTAATAATAGTTGAAGTTGCATTTTCATTACCACTAATAGTTACAGTGAAGTATGCAAATGTTGCGCCAACTACCGCAATTAATAAAGTTAAGACAGCAATAACAGTTAAAAACACTGTACTCTTACGTTCCATATCCTAACACCTCTATAATAAAATATTACCAAACTATTATTATAAAATCAAGACATTTTATCTAGACACTAAATTATTATTTTGTTAAGATAATTCATAGAGGGTAACAATATGAAAAAAGTGATTCATTATATATTAGCATTTATAATTCCAGTGACTATAATTACATTAATTTTTGCGATAAATAGAATTGCACCGTTTGGAACACATCCCATTCGTATGTATGACTCATACTATCAATACACTGGTTTTTTACTTAACTTAAAGGATTTTAATTTCTATAGTTTAAAAGTTGGATTAGGATTTAATTATTATGCTACTGCTGCTTATTATTTATTAAGTCCATTCAATATATTATTCTTATTTAGTAGCATTAAGAACTTCGATATTTTTTATATGATTGTCATCCTATTAAAATTAGGATTAGCAAGTGTTACTATGTCAATTCTTCTAAATTACAAGAATTATAATAAGGCCTCTTTATTATTTGGAATTATCTATAGTATGTCGGGATTTATGGTAACTTACTATTATAATATCATGTGGTTTGATGGAATTATTCTTCTACCACTAGTCATTCTCGGTTTAAAACGTTTAGTAAATGAAAATAAACCCCTTTTATATCTTATATTTTTAACACTGACCTTAATTACAAATTTCTATATTGCTTATATGATTGCAATTATGACTACCCTATTCTTTATTTATTTAATTATAAATTGTGAAAAAGAAAAAAGAAAAAAAGCCATAATTAATTTTATTATTTATTCTCTATTATCCGGATTAATTAGTTCAGTTGTGTTATTACCAGCATTCTTTGGATTATTAATGGGGAAAGCTAGTGGTTATAAACGTCATGACTTTACTCGCTATGATGGAATTAACAATAATATTAAGTTGTTTTTCTATAAACTATGCCCTGGCACTTATTATCATGGTGACCAAAATAATGCTGGCCCTATGATTATTTATTCATCATTATATATCTTTGTGTTATTTGTATTAATTATTTTTAATCCAAAATATTCATTTAAATATAAGGTATCTACATTTATTTTCTTTATGATCTTTTTCTTATCGTTTGCCTTTAGATTTTTTGACTATGCATGGCAATTATTCCAAAGACCAGTATGGTTTAATAGTCGTTATGCATTTAACTTCTCATTCTTTTTAATCTATGTTGCATATGATAATTATTTAAATAAAGAACACATTAAAACTAAAGATAACAATTATGCTTATTTAATGATTTTAACAATTGTAATCTTTATTAGTTCCTTTGTTATTAGAATCATGGATATTAACAATCACTCCCAAATCATCATTAATATAATAGTTGGAGTTATTTCCATCCTACTACTATTTAGTTATTTCTTATTCATTAACAAAAAGAAATTTAATTACTATGTTTTAATGTTAATTGTTATTGAACTTTGTGTAAATGGTTTATTAACCATCCGTCATAATGTATCGCCGAAGAATCTTACAACAATTAATCGTTATACCGATTCTTTAATTGAAGTCATTGATAAAGTTCCGAATAAAGAAAATTATCGTATGGAATTAACCGTTCCTCAAACTAGTAATGATGGTTTAGTATACAATTATAATGGCGTTAATTACTTCAATAGTATCCGTAATCAAAACTATGTGGATTTTGCGGAATATATTGTTGAATTCAACGTTAATTCACATTGTAATACCAAAATTAATTACTATGATCCATTAATTCTTGAATTACTTAATATTAAATATTTAGTTGGTACAACTAACTACTACCAAGCAATTGATTCATATCAAGGTAAAAAGATATATGATACTACCTACGAATCAAGCTATGGATATCTAGTATCTAATAAGATTAAAGATTTAAAACTTAATAAAGATGATTTAAAAGCTTATAAAATATCGGATATTATTAATACCATGATTGGTGAAAACAATGTTTACTATCACGATATTGATTATCAAAAAAGTAGTACAGAATTAGAAAATGTTGAAATAGTAAATAATAGATTTAAATTAATAGATTCTAAAAAAGAAGCTTATATCAAGCTTAAATTTATGGTTAATGAAAACACATTATTTACTGCTCATAAAGAATATCGTGGTGTGATTAATGTTAAGGTTAACGGTAAAGCAATTGGTGATATATACTTATATCCTCTTGCAAAAAATGATTTGGTTGAAATTGAAGTTAAACATAAAGCCAACCAAAAAATTGAATTATTACAAATGCATTTAATTGATATTAGAAATACTAATCATGCTATTAAAACCATGAATGAGCATAAATTAGAATTAACTAAAGGTGATAGCTTAATCAATGGTACGGTTGATGTAAAAAACGATGAAACACTATTCTTATCATTACCATATGAAAAGGGCTTTATTATTAAAGTTGATGGTAAAAAGGTTCCATATTATAAAGTGTTAGATGCTTTTGTTGGAGTTGATATCAAAGAAGGAAAACATACCATCAGTATTAACTATGTATCCGAAGGATTCAATACTGGACTAGTTTTAAGTATTAGTGGTATTATCTTAAGTACTACTGCATTAATCCTAAATAAATGCTATAATAAAAAAGAGGGATAATATGAAATTAAGTGTAATAGTACCCTGTAAGAATGAAGCAGGAAACGTTAATAAATTAAATGAAAAATTACAAGATGTATTAAAAGATATTAACCACGAAATTATTTTTATTGATGATGGTTCAACTGATGATACTTTAAACGAATTAAAAAAATTAAAAGATATTAAAATTATTAGTTTTTCTAAAAACTTTAAAAAAGAAGCTGCCATCTATGCTGGATTAAAGTATAGTAAAGGTGAATATACTTGTATTATTGATGGAGATTTACAACAAGATCCTAAATATCTAATTAAAATGATTAAAGAATTAGATAAAAACGAATTTGATCAAGTAGTAATGGTTAATAAAAAAAGAAAAGAATTCTTTCTTAACAAATTCTTAAAAAAAATCTTTTATAAATTAATGAATATTATTAGTGATGTTGACTTTATTAATGGTGCTAGTGATTTTCGTATGTTTAATGGTTTAGTTAAAAATGCCATTTTAGAAATGAGTGAAGTTAATCGCTTCTCTAAAGGATTATTCTCATGGATTGGGTTTAATACTTGTTATATGGAATATGATGTTTTAAAACGTTATAGTGGCAAATCCAAATTCAACTTTAAAGAAAACATTAAATATGCTTTTACTGGAATTATTGGTTTTAGTATTAAACCGTTAAAGATTGCAACTTTCTTCGGAATACTATCTTCAATAAGTAGTTTTATTTATTTCATTATTTTATTAATTAAAACGCTTATTGTTGGAAAAGATGTTCCTGGATATGCATCAATCCTATGTGTTATTCTTCTATTAGGTGGTATTCAATTAATAACCATTGGTATTTTAGGAGAATATTTAGGAAGAACATATATTGAAGTCAAAAAAAGACCAATCTATCTTATTAAAGAAAAGATTGGCTTTGATGAAAGCTTATTATAATTAAGCTTTTTCTTTTGTAATTTTTTTACCACAGTAACGACAATATAAATCATTCTTATCAATTACTTGTTCACATTTAGGACATTTAAACACTTTTTCTTTTTTCTTTTCAAACGGATGTTTAACTTTATCTTTTATTTTATGACTTTGATCAATAAAGTCATCTTGTACTTTCGTATTATAAACTAGCATGATAGCAATAAATAACACAATTACCGCAATAACAAATCCATAAAATGCTAACAACACTAATAATAAACCTTGCATATAACCACCAAAAACATTTTACCACATAAATTTATTATTGTATAATACTTAATTGGAAGTGAAAGTATGATTAAAAAGGATATTCTTAAAGATAAACCGGATAATAAAGAATTACCACGCATATTATTAGATAAACCGATTAAAGAAAAAGATGTTAAGAAATTAACTTTTTATCAAAGAAATACTAAAAAATTTAAATAATATTTTAATTTTTAATTTTTTATGTTATACTAAAAAACACTTTGGGGGATGAAATAATGAAAAATGATCAAAAAATTGCCGTTTTATTAAATAATACAAAAGCTAATAACAATGAAAGAATCAATAATGCTTATAACAAAAAAATGGCTTTAAAAACTAATTGTTTTAAAGACCGCGAAAAGCGAACATTTTCCTACGCTTTAGCATTTTATTTTATTGAAGGAATTACTTTTTGTATCCTAGCTCATGCTGGTTTATTAGCACCTATCCTTACTAATGGTTTAATGTCCCAAATTATTATTACATCTAGTATTGCTGGAAGCGTAATTGTTAATTCGATTATTAATCATATTTATAATAAAAAAATCAAAGAAGTCACTGGCATTAATAATAACAAAGAACTTGATGAAAAACTAATTCGTAATGAAATTTTAATAGAAGAACTAGAAAACCGTAATCTAGCAATAGACTTAAGATTATTCAACAATGAAGATGAAGAACCAACAATCAAAAAAACCAACGAGAATTACGAAGAATTAAAAATGAAAATCAGTAGAAGATTATATGATTTAGATAATGCCACAAAAAGATATTTTTTAATAAGAGAATTTGGTGATCTTTTTGATCGTCACTTTCTATTTGATAAATTAGTAGTTAATTCATTGTACACTGCCTTTCTTACATTCTTAGTGTTTAATGCTCCTTTAATTGGTGCTGGTATCGAAACAAGCTTATTTAATGGTATTATTGCCCAATTTATCATTGGCGCTGAATGTGGATTTTTATATAACTATATTAAAATTGTTAAAGATAAGCACCTATTTCATAAATTTAATGATGAGTTATATAAAGATAAACTAGATATTAAAGAAATTAAATCTAAAAAATGTACTAATATTAATGTAAAATGTGAGATTTTTGACATCAGTAAAGATATTGCTAAATTAATAGAACAAACAAAAATAGTAGAAGAATGTCTTGAACAAACTAAACCTATTAAAGATAATGAAATAAAAGAATCATATAATCATGAATTACAAGATATAAAAATAGTTAATAGTATTATGGATGAACCATTAGTACCTAAATTAAAACCAAAAAAGTAGGTATAATATGTTAGCTTATCGATGTTTAAAAAGTCTCGAAATATTTTGCTTAATTAATAATGAGGATTATAGTCCATATAACTCAGCTGCTGGTGATAATAATTTTAAATATGAAGATGATATTGGTTATAAACATTTCTTTATGTTTGATGATCATGCTGAGTATTATAAACCTAGACTATGGGCAGCAACAATCGAAATATGCGAAATTCCAGACGAAATTATTGATCAATATGGTTTTGGATTCTACGATGTTGTATCGTCTTCTAAAAGTAGTGAATTATATCCTGAAAGAATTCCATTACCAGAAATAATTATTAAGGAAAAGGATTTTGACAAAAAATATATTAAATTTTTTACCGATACTTTTAAACTACCAGGTACTAAATTAAGTAGAACGTATAAAAACAAGTATGATAAAGTATTTAATATAGGCGATGAAGAATATACTTATGCTGATATCTATTACGAAATGTTATGTCACCTTGTAGAAAAACACCAAATCAAACCCAAAGATGCAGTAAAATATATTCAACTTGAAAGTCTTAGAGAACAACTTAAAGAATTCTTCGAAGATAATCATTCTTATTTTGAAGAACAAGTTATGCAATTAAAACAAAAAAGAACGAATTATTAATTAGTTCTTTTTTTATTTTTTTACAGCTATAAAACTAAGATTTTTTAATGAAGGTGGTTCAGTATCTTCTAATTGTCCAATAATAATACTAGCAGAACCATCATTTAAATTCAAAATATATGTATTTTTGGATTCATACTCGAAGAATTCACAATTGTTTGCAATAAAAAAGTCCTATTCATTAGAACAGAGCCTTTTACACGCCTCGTAACGAGACGTCACTATTTAAAATGGGGCGAAATGTGGGGATCGAACCCACGCATACCGGAGCCACAATCCGGCGTGTTAACCACTTCACCAATTCCGCCATACGCATTAATAGAATATCAAATAATCACTTAAAAATCAAGCAATACTTTACATCCCTATTAATAATTTTATTTACTCCCTATTTGGTTTAAATTATAATGATAATAGAAAGAGGAATAAAAATGAACGAATTTAAAGAATTTTTTCAAAGTATTTATGATTTTTTTAGAAACATTGTTGTTTCATGTTATAACTTTTTAAATCATTATTTATCAACTGAAGTCCTAATTTTATTAGGAATTGCTCTTGGAGCATTTATAATATGTGTAGTATTTAAAAAGATCTCTGAAAGATGATAATAAGACTAGAATTTACTAGTCTTTTATTATATAATAAAGAACATATTTTGGAGGGATTATAATGGATAAGGAATTAAAAAAACAAATCATAGAAGAAAAATCATTAAAGTGCTATTTAATTTCAGTAAAAGAATTATATCGTTCTCATCCAATTAAAGGTTCAATTGTTTTTGATATGCAATCATATGAATTCGTCGAAGACATTGATAAGAAAACCTCTGATTTTGCAAATTATTATATTAAAAAACTGTTTGCCAAGGATTCTATCGAAGCCAAAATATATTTAATCTACTATGGCGATTTATTAATTGAGAACGGAATAAGTATTGAAGATTTTATTATTAAGAATAAAGATCAAATAGTGGGAGTTGCTGAAGATGGAAATTCATATGAGCAAATAGAATACGTATTACCATATTATAAAGAAGGTACATTCTACTTCGATTTTGCAAAATTTTTAGAATTATTAAGCAAAAACAATATTGCGTTTAATATTACAAATAGCAATCCAAAAGATGAATTTGAAATCACTGCAAAACTAACTCCTAAGAATTATTATTAAAAAACTAGTCAAATGACTAGTTTTTTATTACATAAATCCTTCTTCTTTAATAATATCTATAAATTCTTCTTTAAAACGAACTAGTTCTTTTTGTTTAGAATCTTCATAAATATTTTTAGTATCTCTAATTGCACGATAAATATGTCCCATATTTACTTCAGTTTTATTCTCATATAATGCAATTGTTAAAATATTGGAAACAATTGTTAAACAAATATCAGGGTAACGGCTAGCAATTTCATAAACACGTTTATATTCATCAGTCATTTCAACGATGAAACGCATAATCTTTTCGGTAATATATGGTGAATATGGAAATCTAACTCCCACTTTCTTTTCTAACTTTGGTAAGGTT
>JAEEGL016815211.1_pt1 | contig 18971 bp, 16 predicted proteins | sample 9134231 | NCBI WGS metagenome assembly JAEEGL01 (sample SAMN16246548, study PRJNA631951) | gut metagenome | biome: gut microbiome; feature: rumen; material: fiber-attached | host: Bos | place: Iran: Karaj | collected 2018-10 | reverse complement strand
TCGGCCGCGGCTCCGCAAAGGGCCTCACGGTGCAGCGCTACAAAGGTCTTGGTGAAATGAGCGATATGCAGCTCTGGGAGACCACGATGGATCCTTCCCGCCGTCTCCTCCGCCAGATCACCATCGAGAACGCGGCTGAGGCCGAGCGTACCTTCTCGATGCTGATGGGCGACGACGTCCCGCCCCGCCGCCAGTTCATCGAGGAGAATGCCCATTACGCCAATATTGATGCCTAACCGTTATTCATAAACAGCCTTCGTCATTCCGGGCTTGACCCGGAATCTAAAACATTCTGATATGCTAGATATTTTTGATCGTATATCCCGTGATACGGGCGGCCCGATCGGACAGTACTTCGAGCAGGGCTTCGGCTATTATATGTATCCCCGTCTTGAAGGGGAACTCGGCCCCCATATGTTCTTCAACGGCATGCCGGTGTTGAACTGGAGCCTGAACAACTACCTCGGCCTGGCAAACCATCCCGAGATCCGCAAGGTCGAGACGGAGGCTACCGCTCAGTGGGGCCTCTCGTACCCGATGGGCAGCCGGATGCTCTCCGGCCACACCAAGTACCACGAGCAGCTCGAGAAGATGTTCGCCGACTTCGAGCAGAAAGAAGACGCCTTCCTTTTCAACTTCGGCTACCAGGGCATCGTCTCCACCATCGACTGCCTCGTCGCCCGTCACGACGTCATCGTTTACGATAATGAGGCCCACGCCTGCCTGCTGGACGGCATCCGCCTCCACATTGGCAGCAAGTACAAATACCGCCACAACGATATGGCCGACTGCGACCGCGTCCTCGCACGCGCCTGTAAGGAGGCCGACGAGAACGGCGGTGGCGTCCTCCTCATCACGGAGGGTGTCTACGGTATGACCGGCGCCCTCGGCAAGCTCGATGAGATCGTGGCCCTCAAGAAGAAGTACTCTTTCCGCATTCTCATCGACGACGCCCACGGCTTCGGCCTGATGGGTGCCCACGGCCGCGGCACGTCCGAGCATTTCGGCGTGATGGACGGCGTGGATATCTACATCGGCGCCTTCGCCAAAAGTATGGCTTCGATCGGCGGTTTCGTTGCCGGTCCGCGCAAGATCATCAACTACCTGCGCCTCAATATGCGCTCCCAGATGTACGCCAAGAGCCAGCCGCTCCCGTTCGTCATCTCCAACATCAAGCGCCTCGAAATCATTATGTCGCCCGAGGGCGACGAGCGGCGCCGCAAGTGTATGGAGATCACCCACGCCCTTCAGAAGGGCTTCCGCGAGCAGGGATTCGACATCGGCGAGGCCGAGGCCTGCGTCACCCCGATCCACATCGACGGCGGCGGCATCGCCCAGGCGACCAAGATCGCCAAGGACCTGCGGGAAAACTACAAGATCTTCTGCTCGATGGTCATCTATCCGGTGATCCCGAAGGGAATGATCATCTTCCGCATCGTCTCCACGGCATCCCATACGATGGAGGATGTCGAGTACACCCTCAATGCCTTCAAGGAAATCAAGGCCAAACTCGACGCCGGCCTGTATGACGGCGACGACATCGCCGCGATGAAGGTCGAATAACTGTATGAAAAACGCAGCCTATTTCAAAGACAAAGTCGTAATCGTGACGGGGGCAAGTTCCGGAATCGGACTCGCTTCCGCCCGATTGTTTTCTTCGCTGGGGGCCCGGGTCGTGATGGCCGCCCGCAGCCTGGAGAAAATGGAGGCGGAATCGGCAGGGAAGGACAATATTCTCTGCGTCAAGACGGATGTATCCGTCGAAGACGACTGCCGCAGGCTCATCGAGGAGACCGTCCGACGCTTCGGTCGTATCGACATCCTGGTCAATAACGCCGGGCTCTCAATGCGGGCAATGTTCCGGGACCTGGACCTCAAAGTGATCGAGCGCCTGATGGCAGTCAATTTCTGGGGCACGGTCTACTGCACGAAATATGCGCTGCCGTATCTGCTGGAGAGCAGGGGACAGGTGGTCGGTGTCATCTCAATCGCCGGCTACAGCGCCCTTCCCGCGCGGACGGGTTATTCCTGCTCCAAATTCGCCATCCGCGGCTTCCTTGACACACTTCGGATCGAGCATCTGCACGACGGGCTGGGCGTCCTGATTTTTGCCCCCGGCTATACAGAGTCGAATGTCCGCAACGCCGCTCTCGTCGCCGACGGCTCCGCCCAGGGAAAGACCCCGCTGGAGGAAGGAAAATTGATGAGTGCCGAGCGCTGCGCCGAATACCTTGCAAAAGGGCTCCGTCAGCGCCGCAGCGAGATGATCCTGACCCCGCTTGGGAAGGCTACCGTGCTGATGCACAGGTTGTTCCCGCGCCTGACCGACCGGATGACCTACCGTTTTATCGCCCGCGAAGCCGACAGTCCGTTCAAATAGAAAGAGATGAAAAAATTCCTGCCGCTCATACTTGCCGTCGTGGTCCTCGTGCTGCTGATGCCGAGGTCTGCCAAGTTCAACTATGATTACAAGAAGGGCACGCCCTGGCCTTACGAGACGCTGATCGCCCCCTTCGATTTCCCGCTCTTGAAGACGGAAGCGCAGATTGCGGAGGAAATGGCCCGCCTCGGCGGGGATGTCATTCCGTGCTACCGCTGGACGGATGATGCCTACGCATCGGCGGCCAAGGCGGTGGATGCGGTGGAGTTCGGGAAATATGCCCGGTTGAAGCCCGTCCTGCTCAATTCTATGCGGGATATCTACGGCAAGGGTGTCCTCTCGGATGCAAAGGTCAAGGTTTCGGGCGTATACGGTCAGGTCTCGGAGGATGTGGTGATGGTGCAGAAGGGCAAGACGGCCAACAATTATCCCGTGTCGGAGCTATACAAGGTCTCCGAGGCCCGTTCCAAACTCCTTGCGGACGCCACGCTCAAGTGTGCGGAATTCCCCCTTGACTCTATTCTGACCAAGTCGGGCATCTACAACCTGATCATCCCGAATCTGGTCTATGACCGGGCCCTTACCGAATTGATCCACTCTGAAACCACGGACGTCGTTTCCCCGACCGAAGGGTATGTCCGCGCCGAACAGAAGATCGTCTCCAAAGGGGAAATCGTCACGGCAGACATTGCCCGCATGCTGGATTCGTACAAGGCGGAATTCAATTCTCTCTTTGGCTACAACGGTCCGCGGATTCTCCTCTGGCTCGGCAACATCCTCATTGCGCTTATCCTGGTCTTGATCCTGTACCTGACGGTCTACTATACCAACGCCTCGGTCTTTGAGGATCGCAACCGCTACTATTACCTGGTCACGGTCTTTCTGATTGCGTCGCTGACCGCCTTCCTTGTGGAGCGCCTCTATCCCTCGCTGATGTATCTGGTACCGTTCCCCGTGTCGGCGCTCTACCTCAGGGCATTCTTCAAGAAACAGGTCGTGTTCCCGGTCTACACGGTCTGCCTGCTGCCCCTGCTGATCTTCTCGGCGAGCGGCGTGGAACTTTTTGTGATGTTCCTCTTCGGCGGAGCCGTGGCGCTGTATGCCTTTAATTTCTTCAGCCACGGCTGGCATCAGTTCATCGCGGCGCTCATCGTATTTGTCTCGCTGATCATCGTCTATTTCGGCTTCCGGCTGATTGACACGGCGACGGCGGGAAATATCGGCCGGACGGTTCTCTATCTTTTGATCGGCTCCCTGTCGCTGGTGGCCTTCTATCCGGTTATCTTCCTCTTCGAGAAGATTTTCAACCTTGTCTCCGGCAACCGCCTCCGCGAGCTCGGCGACACCAACAACAAGCATATCCGCGAACTGCAGCAGAAGGCTCCCGGCACGTTCCAGCATAGCCTGCAGGTCGCTTCTATGGCGGAGGACGCCGCCCGCAGCATCGGGGCCGACGTGCTCCTGGTGCGGGCCGGTGCCCTGTACCACGATATCGGCAAGATGCGCAATCCGCTCTGTTTCATCGAGAACGAGCCGCCGTCCGCCGAATACCATTACCACGACCATCTCTCCCCGAAGGAGAGCGGCCGCGCGATTGTCCGCCACGTGACGGACGGTATGGAGCTCGCCAAGTCCTACCGGCTTCCGTCCGTCGTTGCGGACTTCATCTTGACCCATCACGGGACGTCCTGTACCCGTTATTTCTACAATCAGTATATCGAGGCGGGCGGAGATCCCGACGCCGCCAAAGACTTCTTCTATCCTGGCAAGAAGCCTTCCTCCGTGGAGCAGGTCATCTTGATGATCTGCGACAGCGTGGAGGCTGCCTCCCGGACGCTCCGGGACCATTCTCCGGAGACGATCTCCCAGTTTGTGGAGAATATCGTCGAAGGCAAGATCCGGGAAGGACAGCTGAGTGAAGGCAATATTTCCATCCGCGACCTCGGCACCGTCAAGGAAGCGCTCAAGACCTATCTGGCCGGCGTCTATCACGAGCGGATCGAATATCCTACCGAAGAAACAAATAATCAACAATAAACCATTATGAACATTACCAAAAACCAGATTGATGACCTCAACTTCGAGGTTGTGCTGAAGATTGAAGCTGCCGATTATGCAGAGGCCGAGAGGAAGAAACTCTCGGGACTCCGCCAGAAGGCGGAATTGAAGGGCTTCCGCAAGGGAATGGCGCCCGCATCCCTGATCCAGCGCCTTTATGGCGGGCAGGTGCTTTATGACTGCGTCAACGAACTTGTCGGCAAGAACCTGAACGATTTTATTGCAGAGAACAAGATCCGCATCGTCGGGGAGCCGCTCCCGTCGGAGAACCAGCCCCAGCTGGAATGGTCTTCCGGAAAGGATTTTGAATTCCACTTCGACCTGGCCCAGACGCCGGAGGTGACTTTCACCGTGAGCAAGGACGACAAACTTCCTTTCTACCAGATTAACGTCACCAAGGACGCCAAGGCCGCGATGAAGAAGAGCCTCCTGAACCAGTATGGTGCGATGCAGGAGGCCGAGGCCGCCGGCGAGGAAGATTATATCGTGGCCGACCTGGACAATGGCAGCCATAAGGTAGAGGGCGCTTACATCTCGCTCCGCAGCGTGGCGGAAGGCTCCCGCAGCCAGTTCCTGGCCCGGAAGGCCGGTGACGAATTCACCGTGGATGTCAATGCCGCTTTCGAGAACGAGACCGACCGTGCCGCGATGCTCAAGCTCGCCAAGGACAAGCTCGCCGGGATCGATCCCAATTTCAAGGTGACCGTCATCAACGTCAAGACCTACGTACCCGCTGAGGATACCCAGGAAGGTTGGGACAAGATTTTCGGGGAAGGTGTCGTCAAGAGCGCTGAGGAATTTGATGAGAAGATCGCCGAGCGCCTCACGGGAGAATATCTCCAGCAGGCCAATTACCGCTTCTCCAAGGATGCCCGCGAGTATTTCCTGAAGAAGGCGGATATCCAGCTGCCCGAGGCCTTCCTCCGCCGCTGGCTGATCTACGTCAATGAGGGCAAGTACACCCCCGAGCAGGTCGATGCTGAATTCGAGGCGTTCCTCGCCGACTTCCGCTGGCAGCTGACCCGCGGCCACATCCTCCGTCTGTTCGACCTCAAGGTCGAGGAGAAAGACATCGAGGAGGCCGCCCGTGGCTATGCCGCTTACCAGTACGCGATGTACGGGATGGGCAATGTTCCCGCTGACCTTCTTGACGATGCGGCCAAGCATATGCTCTCCGACGAGAACCAGCGCCGCCGCCTGGAGGAGCAGGTCGAGGACAACAAGGCCTTCCAGGCTATCCGCGAGAATGTGACCCTGCAGAATAAGAAAATCTCCGAAGACAAATTCCGTGAACTGAAATAATTATGTCTGAATTTGAAAAATTTGCCTCGAAGGGGCAGGGGATTTCCCCGATGACGCTGCACCGCTACAGCTCCGCGTACGATGCATACATCAATCCGACGATCATCGAGGAGCGCAAGCTCAACGTGGCGTCGATGGATGTATTCAGCCGTCTGATGATGGACCGCATCATCTTCCTCGGTGTCCCGATCGATGACGATGTCGCCAACATTGTCCAGGCCCAGCTTCTGTTCCTCGCTTCGACCGACAGCAACGCGGACATTTCCCTGTATCTCAACACGCCCGGCGGGCAGGTGAGCTCCGGCCTCGGCATCTATGATACAATGCAGTTGGTCGACCCGGACGTCGCAACGATCTGCACCGGAATGGCGGCCTCGATGGGATCCGTGCTGCTTTGTGCCGGCGCGCCGGGCAAACGTTCCGCCCTTCCGCATTCGCGGGTGCTGATTCACCAGCCTCTCGGCGGCGCCCAGGGACAGGCAACGGATATCCTCATCGCAGCCAAAGAGATCGAGAAAACCCGTACGGAGCTCTTCAATATCATCGCCACCCACTCCGGCCAGCCCCTTGAGAAGGTCGCTGCGGATGGGGAGCGGGATTATTGGATGACCGCTCAGGAGGCTCTCGAATATGGTATGGTGGATGAAATCCTGGTGAAGAGAAAGAAATAATGCCCGGAAAGAACAAAAGCCACGAAACGCCACATTGCCTGCTGTGCGGCCGAGCGGATCATGAGGTCCCTTATATGCTCAAGGGAGCGGAAGGCTATATCTGCAGCGAATGTGTGGATCTGGCAAGCGGTTATCTGCGGGAAATTCACGTTCTCCCTGCCTCCGAGTCGGCTGATCCCGCCGTCGCCGGAGAGCAGGATCGCATCAAAAGCGACGTCAAGCCCAAGGAGATCAAGGCCTTCCTGGATCAGTACGTGATCGGCCAGGACCGCGCCAAGAAAGTGCTTTCCGTCGCGGTCTACAACCATTACAAGCGCATCAACCACAACCTGGTGGAGAAGCCGGACGACGGGGTGGAGCTGGAGAAATCCAACATTCTCCTCGTCGGCCCGACGGGTACCGGCAAGACCCTGCTGGCGAAAACGATCGCCCGCCTGCTGGACGTCCCGTTCACCATCGTGGACTCGACTGTCCTTACCGAGGCCGGTTGCGTGGGCGAAGATGTCGAAAGCCTCCTCACCCGTCTCCTGCAGGAAGCCAATTACGATGTGCAGAAGGCGGAGCGGGGGATTGTCTTCATCGACGAGATCGACAAGATCTCGCGCAAGAGCGACAATCCTTCCATTACCCGCGACGTCTCCGGCGAGGGAGTGCAGCAGGGGCTGCTGAAACTGCTGGAGGGAAGTGTCATCAATGTTCCGCCCCAGGGCGGCCGCAAGCACCCCGAGCAGGAATTCATCCACGTCAATACGCAGAACATTCTCTTTATCTGCGGCGGCGCATTCGAAGGTATCGAGCGCAAAATCGCACAGCGGCTCAATACGCAGGTGATCGGCTTCGGTTCCTCGGAGAAGCAGCGTGTCGATAAGAACAACCTGCTGCAGTACGTGGATGCCCAGGATCTCCGTTCCTATGGCCTTATTCCCGAAATTGTCGGGCGTCTTCCGGTGGTAACCTATCTCGAGCAACTTGACCGCGAGGCCCTGAAACGGATCCTCACCGAGCCGAAAAATGCCATCGTCCGCCAGTATGAGAAACTCTTCGAGATGGATGGTCTTAAGCTCGCTATTGAACCGGAAGTACTTGATTTTGTGGTGGATACGTCCATCAAGAACAAACTCGGGGCCCGCGGGCTCCGGGGGATTTTCGAGACGGTGATGACCGATGCAATGTTTGAGGCACCCTCTTCCCGAAAGAAGACATTCACTCTAACCCTGGCCTACGCGCAGGAGAAATTGAAAAATTCCTTATAGAATGGCATACGCTCTTGTCACCGGCGGCAGTTCCGGAATGGGACTGGAGTATTCACGGCAGCTCGCCGCGAAGGGATATGATATCCTGATGGTCAGCAACCGGCAGGATCAGCTGGACGTGGAAGCGCCCGCCCTCGCCGCAGAGAGCGGCGTCAAGGTGGTTCCCCTGAATATGGATCTGGCTGCCCCATCCGCCGCCGCTACACTCCTGGAGAAGGTGGACGAGTTGGACGCCTTCCCGGAAGTGCTGGTGCACAATGCCGGGATGTTTTTCTTCCTGGAGATGAATCCTTCGCTGCTTCTCAAGGCGGAAGCGATGATGCGTCTGCATATCGAATTCGTTACGTCATCCGTGGTCCTTTTCAGCGATCGGATGAAGCAGAAGGGGAGCGGCCGCATCCTCATCGTTTCCTCGATGGTTGCCCGGATTCCCGCGCCCGGAATCGCCGTCTATTCGGCCTCCAAGGCCTATCTGCGCTGCTTCGGCGAGGCGATGTATTATGAATTGAAGCCTTACGGCGTCACGGTGACCACCGTGTGCCCGGCCGCAGTGGATACCCCGCTCTATGGCATTCCGGACAAAACGCGCCGCACGCTGCGCCGGCTCCGGATCATCCATTCTCCGGCCTGGCTGGTCCGCCGCGCCCTCCGTGCGCTCTTCCGCGGTCGCTGCCGTGTGAGCCCATCCTCGATGAACACCTACCTCCCGGCCCTCGTCGCCCTCCTCCCGCCTCCCCTCGAGGCCTGGATCTGGAAGCGCCTCAAACCCAAGCTCGGCAAGGCCGGGATTATCAAATAATTTTGTAGGATTCCAAAAATTTCGCTACATTTGCAATCCCATTCCGGTGAGTTGTCCGAGTGGTTTAAGGAGCCTGCCTCGAAAACAGGTGTACTGCAAGGTACCGGGGGTTCGAATCCCTCACTCACCGCACAAGCGTCTGCGTTTGCAGACGTTTCGTTTTTGATAACGACGAAAAAATTTGCTGATCGGTTTCTGGAACGCTCGCACCCTCGCAAGGGGGTCCCAAAAAATTGGAAATTTTTTGGGAGCCCAAGTAGAGGGAGGGGCCCGCAAGTTGAAAACTTGTGGGAAGGCGAGGGTCGAAGACCCGAGGTGGAAGAAATCGATACAGCAAATTTTTGAATGTTCAAAATTGTATGGAAACAAAGAAGGAACAAATCCTGATCCGTATCTCCGGGAAGGACCGGATCGGCTTGACAGCGGAAATTATGGCCATCCTGGCGCGGTATGACGCGCAGATTCTCGATATCGGGCAGGCCGACATCCACAGCACCCTTTCGCTCGGAATCCTCATCCGCATCGACGACAACCTCTCCGGGCAGGTGATGAAGGAGTTGCTGTTCAAAACCACCGAACTCGGAGTGACCATCGGATTCGAGCCGGTGTCGGACGACGATTACGAGGCGTGGGCCGGACGTCAGGGACGGAACCGCTATATCCTGACGGCCATCGGACGCAGTCTGAGTGCCAGCCAGATCGAAGCGGCGGCCGAGATCATTTCCAAATACAACCTCAATATCGACGCCATCAAGCGCCTTACCGGCCGGATGAGCATTATGCATCCCGAGCGGAACGTGCGCGCCTGCGTGGAGTTCTCCATTCGCGGAACGCTGGACGACAAGGCCGGCTTCCAGCGGGAACTGATGGCCCTTTCGGCCGAATCTGGCATGGATTTCTCCTTCCAGAAAGACGATATGTACAGGAGGATGCGCCGGCTGATCTGCTTCGATATGGATTCTACCCTCATCCAGGCTGAATGCATTGACGAACTGGCCCGCCGGCACGGCGTTTACGACAAGGTCGCCGCCATCACCGAGCGGGCGATGCGGGGAGAAATCGACTTCCGCGAGAGCTTCACCGAGCGGGTCGCCCTCCTCAAGGGTCTGGACGTCTCCGTGATGAAGGACATCGCCGAGCATCTTCCGATCACCGAAGGCACCGACCGCCTGATGACGGTCCTCAAGACCTGCGGCTACAAGATCGCCATCCTCAGCGGCGGATTCACCTTCTTCGGCGAATACCTCCAGCGCCGCTACGGCATCGACTATGTCTATGCCAACGAACTCGAAGTGGGGGAGGACGGCAAACTCACCGGCCGCTATGTCGGCGAGATCGTCGACGGACGCCGCAAGGCCGATTTACTGAAACTCATTGCGATGACAGAGAAAGTCAATCTGGCGCAGACCATCGCCGTCGGCGACGGAGCCAACGACCTCCCGATGCTGATGGAGGCCGGTCTCGGCATCGCTTTCCACGCCAAGCCCCGCGTGAAAGAAAGCGCCCGACAGTCACTCAGTACTATCGGGCTTGACGGGGTCTTGTATTTCCTGGGCTTCAAGGACAGTCACCTCGGAGCGCAGGGAGAACTCTAGCGATTTCCCAGCAGGCTGAAGATGCTGCCGAGGGCCGACATTGCGTCGGACATCCCGGCCGTGTTGCTGTTGACAGTGGTCTGGTAGCCGGACTGTGCGGATGCGGCTGCGGCCGACAGGGCGGATGTGTTGGCATTGCCGAGCGAAAGCAAACTGCTGAGGATGCCTCCCAGGTTGGACTGGTTGACGAGGTTGGACGATCCTGATATCATCGCGTTGGAGAACTCATTGGTGTAGCTCTGGGATGCCGTGGGAAGTGCGCTGGCGCCGGTGAGGATCTGGCCGAGGCTGATCAGGTTGGAGGCATTGGTGAGATCGATGCCGTAGTTGTTGGAAGCCGTGGCCCTGTTGCCTCCGTTCTTGAAGGCCTGGTAGACCTGGTAGAGGTTCAGCAGTGCGCTGCCGGTGTTGGTGCCCGTGGTGGTGGCGTTGCCGGTCAGGCTCTTGAGAATGGAGCAGGAGGAGATCAGGAGGACGCCGGCGAGGAGCACGGCGATGCGACGGATTGCTTTCATAATATTATAAGTTTTTGTTCGTTCCGTTTTGACTACGCAAGATAAGAATTTTTTTATTCTTCTGCAAGTTGATCCTGTTTTTTCTTTTTCAGGTTCAGGGAGGAGAAAATCGTCGGACCGTCTCCGTTAATGATATCTACCCGCCAGGTAATGCCGAATTCGACGTTGTTGCGATTGGCCTCATTGTCTCGAAAATACACGGCGTGCAGGCGCAGGCTGTCATCCCCCAGCGGGAAATACTCCAGACCGCATCCATAATAATAATACTTCGTCCCGGGGGCGATGACGACGTCGTAGGCTTTCCCGTCGACATCCACATTGTCGATATGATTGGCCTCGTATCCGGCCTTGGCACAGATATTCCACTTGCCGACGCTCCAGATGATCTTGGAGATGACCGAGAAATCGCTGAAGAAGAAACGTTTCTGACCGAGGCCGCTGCGGTTCATCACGTCGACGTCGAAGATGACGTGGGGCCAGACGAAGTGGTTGCCCAGCGAGACGTAATTGACAAAGCGTTTCTCCTGGTCCTGCACGAAGTTGACGCTCCAGATGGTCTTCCACCAGGGGGCGAACTGGCCGCACCAGGCGAGGTTGTAGGCATAGATGTTCTGGAATCCCTGGGAAAGGGGAGAGTTGCAGAACTGGACGACGAGGTTCTGGTGCTCCAGAATCTTGCAGGTGACGGACGCGCCGAAGGTGAATCCCTGGTAGAGATTGTTGCAGAATTTGCTGTAATAGTAGACGTCAATCGGGGCAGCGTCGTATTCGTAGCCGCCGATGAGGACGGCCTGCTTGCCGACGAGGAAACTCCACCGGTCGGTCGCCTGCCAGTTGATGTAGAGGAAATCCGTGGCGTTGAACATATTGCGCTCGTCGAAAACCTTCTTGTTGAGCCGTTGGCGGATGCGGTAGTCAATCTTCGGGGTAATGTGCCCCATCAGCTGCAGGTTGAGATGTTCGCCGACAACCTGGCTGTTGTATGCATCCTTGGTGAAATCCTGGTGGAAGGATGCGCGCATATCCAGGTAGAACCGGTCCACAATCTGTTGCGCGGACAGGGATACGGACAGCACCAGACAAGCGAAGGTCAGGAGAGCGTGTTTCTTCATTATGTGGTCTGATTCGTCAAAAAATCAACGTAAAATTACATAAAATTTTTTAAGAATTATTTGATTTTTCTCCGACGAATGTTAAATTTGCAAAGAATAAGCGTAAGATAATTCAGTATACCTATTATTTAACTTCAAATTTTCAAACACTATGGAAGAAAATCAAACCATCCCCACTCCGCCTGAGGCGGCTCCCGAGTACGATCCGCAGGACATCGAGAAGAACAAAGTGATGGCGATCCTCGCTTACTTCGGCATTCTCGTCCTCGTTCCGATCTTTGCGGCAAAGGATTCCAAGTTCGCGAAATTCCACGCCAACCAGGGTCTGCTCGTCTGCATCCTGGGTATCCTCGTCGGCATCATCTATCGCGTCCTCCTGAAAGTCGCCACCACGCTGACAATGATCTCGCTGGTGGGCTTCATCGGTATGGCGCTTTGGATTTTCGTCGGCGTCCTCGCCATCATTGGCATCGTCAATGCTGCCAAGGGCCAGGCCAAGGAACTCCCTCTCATTGGTAAGATCAAAATCCTGAAGTAAAATGAAAAAACTCCTTATCGCACTCGTGTGCGTCGCATCCCTTGTGGTGATGTCTTCCTGCTCCAATCTCAGGAGGGCTGGTCGCGAAATCGCGAATATTATTTCTTACGACATTACCTTCGACGTCGGCAAGGCTACCCTTAAGCCCGAATCCGACAAGGAGATTGCCCGCATCGTCGCCCTGATGATCGACAACCCCAACCTCAACTATGAGGTTCAGGGCCACACCGACAACACCGGCAGCGCCAAATCCAACCTGGCCCTCAGCCAGAAACGCGCCCAGGCCGTTGTCGACCGGATGGTCAAACTCGGCGTTCCGAAAGACCGCCTCACCGCTGTAGGCAAGGGCCAGGAAGAGCCTATTGCTGACAATAGTACGGAGGAAGGTCGCGCCAAGAACCGCCGCGTCGTGTTCGTTAAGAAGTAGCTTCTTTCGCGGACTCAAACACAACTATTCCCGGGAGGTTGGTGAGCTTGTCGAACCACGTCCCGGGAATTTTTATTCCCGCAGCGCCCGCATCGCATTAAGCACGGCGAGTACGGTAACGCCCACGTCGGCGAAGACGGCCATCCACAGGGTGGCCAGGCCCAGGGCGGCCAATACCAGCACGGCGACCTTGATGCCGATGGCGAACCAGACATTCTCGCGGGCAATCCGGACCGTCCTCCGGGCTATCCGGATCGCCAGGCCGATCTTGGAGGGCTTGTCATCCATTAGCACTACGTCTGCCGCCTCGATGGCCGCGTCGCTTCCGAGCCCGCCCATTGCAATGCCGATGTCGGAGCGTGATAGGACCGGGGCGTCGTTGATGCCGTCTCCGACGAAAGCGAGGGGACGCTCTCCCTGCAGCAGCTCCTCCACGGTGGCCACTTTCCCGTCCGGAAGCAACTCTGCGCGGTATTCGTCCAGGCCGAGTTCCCTGGCAACCTTGGCAGCGATGGCCTCGCGGTCACCTGTCAGCATCACCGTGCGGCGGACCCCCAGTTGTTTGAGGCCGGCAAGAGCCTCAGCGCTGTCCTCCTTGACTTTGTCGTTGATGACGATATGTCCGGCATAAAGGCCGTCGATGGCGACGTGGATGATCGTCCCGGCGCAGTGACAGTCGTGCCACGCGGCGCCGACACTGTCCATCAGTTTCGTGTTGCCGACGGCGACTATCTTGCCTTCCACGTCGGCAGTAATGCCTTTCCCGGCTATTTCCGTGACGTCCTTTACCGAGCATCCATCTGTCGCCTCATCCGGGAAAGCGTCCCGGAGCGCTGCCCCGATGGGATGGGTGGAGAAATGCTCCACGTGGGCTGCAAGGTGCAGGAGTTGCCGCTCGTCACACGTGTCGGGATGCACGGCCTCCACAGCGAACTGGCCGTGGGTTAGCGTTCCGGTCTTGTCGAAGACCACGGTCTTGACGGATGCGAGCGTATCGAGATAATTCGCACCCTTGACGAGAATTCCTTTGCGGGATGCGCCGCCGATGCCGCCGAAGAAGGTCAGAGGGACGCTGATTACCAGGGCGCAGGGGCAGGAAACCACCAGGAACATCAGCGCCCGGTAGAGCCAGGTCGGGAAGGCCTCTCCGAAATGGCCGCTCACCAGCGGCGGAATGATGGCCAAAGCAAGAGCTGCCAGCACCACGACGGGTGTATAGATGCGGGCAAACCGGGAGATGAAGGTTTCACTCCGGGATTTGCGCTCTCCGGCGTGTTCCACGAGTTCAATGATCTTTGCAACCGTGCTTTCTCCATATTCCTTGGTGGTACGGATGCGGAGGAGTCCGCTCAGGTTGACGCAGCCGGAGATTATCTCGTCGCCCTCATTCACATCGCGGGGGGCACTTTCGCCCGTCAGGGCCTTGGTGTCAATGCTGGAAGCCCCCTCAAGGATGATCCCGTCAAGGGGAATCCGTTCGCCGGGCCGGATGATAATTGTTTCGCCGAGGGCAATTCCCTCCGGAGAGACCGTGACTTCAGCTCCGTCGCGAAGGGCGGTGGCCGTATCCGGCCGGATATCCATCAAATGGGCGATGCTCTCCCGGCTCTTCCCTTCGGCATACCCTTCAAACAGTTCGCCGACCTGGAAAAACAGCATCACGAAGACTGCCTCGGGGAACTGCGTCTCCGCGCCCGGGAGGAAGCCGATGCCGAGCGCCCCGAGCGTGGCCAGGGTCATCAGGAAATGCTCGTTGAATGCCTCCCCGTGCAGAAGGCCTTCTGCGGCCTCTTTCAGCGTATCCCAGCCGACAATGAGGTAGGGGATGAGGTAAATCAACAGCAGCTGCCAGGTGGCCAGGTGGCAGAAATGCTCGATAAGCCAGGCCGCGACCAGCAGGAGAGCGGCGACGATGACTTTGATCAGGGAGCCATGCCCCTCTTCGTGATGATGGTGCTCGTGCTCGTGATGCTCGCAGCACGCTTCGTGATGGTGGTGTTCGTGTGACATTCGGTTAAATTCAGTTTCTGGGGCAAAGTTACGCCGGGAATTCTGCAACCCGGTTGCAAATAATTGAAAAATAATTCATAACTTTACAGCGAAGAATCTAATTGTTAACTTTTTATATTATGCGCAAACTATTCATCCTTTTCCTCTGTGCGGCCGGCATTTTCGCATTCACGGCCTGTGGCAACAAGGCCGGCAAGAAAGCCGCCTCCGATGACGGCGAGGTCGACCTCGGCAAGGTTGTCGAGAACATCGAGAACGCGACGTTCAACGGCGAGAAAAACACCAAAGAGGCTGCTGCCTTCTACTTCAAGAAGAACTTCGGCCTCAATTTCAATGACCTCAAACCCGATTTCGCCCTCCAGGGCGGCGACCCCGGCAAGTATGACTTCCTCGGCGAGGAAATCTCCTCCAGCTACATCACCTTCGTCGCCAAAGACAGCACCCTCGTGCGTGACGATTATATCGAATATGTGAAGAAGGTATATGCAGCGACGCAGAAGGTCGCCGACGGTGGCATCAACGTCTACGGCTTTATGGCCAAGGACAAACCCGAAGAGGCTGCTGCCGAGAAGACCCTCGAGACGGTTATCGACGAGGGCAAGCCCAGCAAGATCTTCGGTTTCGAAATCTATATGGGGACCTACGGCTGGAACTTCATCAAGGACGGCGTCTACTATATGCTCGATGTCAAGCAGCTTGAGAAGAAGGTCGACGGCGAAGACAAGCCTTACGCTGCCCGCGTCATCATCGGCAAGGGCCTCCAGAAGAGCTTCAACGAGTCAATGGCCGACGTCGAAAAGGCCCTCGATGATCCCGAGGTCCAGAAACAGATGGAAAAGGCCCTGAAAGACCTTTCTAAATAGGTTTTAATCCCGCGCTCTAGTATCCCAGGCGCCGGAGGGTTTCCTCTGCGTCTGGGATTTTTGGTGCCTCGGGGCTGCGGAGCCCGTGCTCGAAGAGGTAGGCGAGGGTCATTTCCGACCGGTTGGTGAAGAAGCCGTCGCTGCGGGCGGTCTGCGTTTCCATCTGGTCGAGGCTGTCGAAGGAATAGGGATGGTCGAGCATCCCGGCCTCGTGGACGAGGGCGGCCTGCCATTCCTGATTGAGTTCGGCATAGTTGTTCGGCTCTCCGGAAATGGACGGACCGATGATGTCGGCTCCGTTCTCCTTGGCCCATTTAAGAATGGTGCGGAATCCTTCCTCGTTGTCGAGGTCGCCGCCCTCGATTTCATCCGGGCACGGTGGCCAGAGCAGGAAACACATCGGAAGACGTCCCTTGAAGACAGCGTTGGCCCTGATCAGGGCAGCGGGAGAGAAGGTCTGCAGGATCACCTTGCCGGCGGTACGGCCGACGTTGATCTTGCCGTCCTTGTAGAAGTCCTTGTCTTCCGCCGGTTTCGTGATGATGTTCCATCCGGCGGCATCCAGGACGTCATAGACGCGCTGCTCCATATCCATCGGATTGACTTCCGGCTCCTTGAATTCGATATAAATGCCGGGGCGGTTGCCGCAGTCTGCCGGATCTTCCTCGTATGCCTCGGAGAAGTCGTATGAGAGGAATTCCATATATTTGCCACATTCCTTGCCCTCGGCGAAAATTTCCGCAAGGGTCTTTCCTTCCACCTTCAGCGAATAGGGGAGGATGCGGCGTCCATCCGCATCCCTTCTAAGCCGCTTGCCCTCTGCGTAGGCAATCTGGTCCTGCAGGGCAGAGACATACTGGCTGCCCGCGAAAGCCTCCCTGGCGCGCTCCGGATGGGCTTCATTGAACCATCCCCCGGCATCGAGCATCAAGAGTTCGGCATAATAATAGGATGCGGCGTGATAAGGCTCGAAGGTAGCCTTGTCTCGCTCGATCTGGGCAAGCGCATCTTCTTCGCTGAACCCGAAGGAGACATAGAAATCCTTCCGTGAAGCGGGAATATCTGCACCGAAGACTTCCTCTATATCAGTCGTACGAGTAAGATTGACGTCATGGTTGGCGAGGATGATGCCGTCCTTGGTGCATTGGAGGTCGGACTCGAGGTAGTCGGCTCCGGTCTCCCGCGCCCATCTCCAGGCGCTCTCCGTCTCCTCGGGAGCCCAATATGTGGACCCCCTGTGGGCCATCACGGCATACGCCGGCACATACCCTTTGACTTCCTCATACAGTTTTTCCGCATCGGACCGGCATCCCGCCAATCCCAGCGCCGCCGCCATCATCACCGCGGCTATGATCGCATTTCGTTTCATATTGCAAATTTACAAATTTTACAGAAGTCAAGAAATCTTATTATATTTGAAAAAATTATACATTGAATATGAAAAAGTTCCTCCTCTCCATCCTAGTGCTGGCCCTGGCCGGTTCGTTAGTCTATGCTTTGCATCGTAAGCCGCCGGTCCGACTTGGGAAGAAGACGGAGACCGTCGATACGATGACGATTGTGAGGCTGCATCTCGCACCTGTGCTGCTGGACGGGACTGGTGAGGTGGTGCTTCAGGATGTCTGGAAGCAGGAGGATCAAATCGAATTGCAAGGAGAAGCGTCTGTTTTGCCCCTGCAGTTGCAGGAGGGATTTGGCACTCCGGACGGGACGCTTGTCCTGCAGCCGGCGCTTGCCGACGGGGCGACCTTCTCCGTTCTTCTTGGACGGGAGGTCGGCTATGGATGGAAGGATCCTGTGGATGCTTTTTCCGGTACGGGTGTCGTGCAAGGAGGCGTGTTGGACATTACTCTTCGGCATAATTCCGCCTTCGTCCTGCTGGATTCCCGTGTTTCGCCGGTGGAGATGGAACCGTTCGTCTCTACCTATTCTCGTGAGCAGGTTAATGTCCCGGAAGGCGGCTTGCTGATGATGCTTCCTCCTCACAGCGAGGATCTTGCAGCCATCATTCGGGATACCTGCGGTGTCCGTTCGGCAGTGCTCGGAGCCGGAGCGCCCGGGACGTGCCGTGTGGCGGATTTCTCCGCAGATCCCTGGTTCGCCTTGCCGAGTTCGCTGATGGCCTCGACGCTTCAGACCCGGAATCTTTCCACCGGGAAGGATTATGTGTGCGGTGAATATTCCGGCATTACAAAGATCTCAGATGCCCGTTATGCCCTGGTGCACAATGCCGCGAAAGGCGGCGGCATCTACTTCGCCGACCTGACCTTTGAAGGCGGGAAGGTGACTTCCGCACGGATTGAGGCGGCTCCCGGGACCCTCGAGGCCAAGGATGTCCGCGATCCGGAGGGGATTGCCTATATGTCTTCCACCCAGACGCTGTGGGTATCCGGAGAGAAGGATCAGAAGATCCTGGAATACGATCTGGAAGGCCGCCCGACGGGTCGGGAGATGGCTGTTCCTTCCGACTTCCTGCCGGCGGAGCTGTCCACAGGCAACGGCTTCGAATCGCTGTCCTATTCGGCTGCGACCGGAGAGATGTGGACCGTGACGGAAGAGCCGCTCAAACGCGACCTGCAATGGTTCCCGGCAGGGGAGGGACGGCGAATGCTCCGTCTACAGGCCTTTGACGGCAACACGCTTGCTCCGAAAAAGCAGCGTTTCTATGCGATGGATGCCCCGCAGTACAAACCGGCCTCAGCAGACACATACGTGCACGGTGTTGCGGAACTCCTCGCGATGGACGACGGAACGCTCCTCGTCCTGGAGCGGGAAGTATACGTGCCGTCCTACGATTCCGCCAACAAGGCGAGTATGCTGTCGATGGTTGCAAATGCGATGGCAAAGGTGAAACTGTATCTGGTCGATCCGACCTCCTCAAAGGAGGCCCTGCTGTCGAAGGTGCTGGTCGGGTCCTTCTACACTCGATTCCCCGGCCCGCTCAGCCTGCTGGCAGGAGCCGATCCCCAGCTGGCCAATTTCGAGGGAATGTGCCTCGGCCCGGTGGTCGACAGCCATCCGACCGTCCTCCTTGTGAACGACTCGGAGCGCGGCAAGGGCAATTCCTACGCCCGCCTTCAGGATTATATCCGGGTGATGCTGTTCTGATAATTTTTGACCTATGAAACGTGTTTTGATCCTTCTGCCCCTTCTGCTGGTCCTCGGAGCTCTTTCAGGACGCTCCCAGAGTGCCTACGACCAGATGATGCAGATTGCCAGCTACTCCACCCAGAATGTCCCGCCGCCCAGCGAGCCGGTTTGCGCCTACTGCCGGGTTCCGTCCCGGGGCGCCCAGCCATGGGACCATCAGCCCGGGTGTCTGTACTACCGTCCCAGGCCGGAAACGCAGGTACAGACGCAGCAGCAAAGCACGCCGGATCCATATGCCGACGAAAGGGGCAATTACGCCCGGGTCACCTACCCGGATAACAAGGTTGAGGTCTATATT
>JAEEGL010775093.1_pt1 | contig 18971 bp, 14 predicted proteins | sample 9134231 | NCBI WGS metagenome assembly JAEEGL01 (sample SAMN16246548, study PRJNA631951) | gut metagenome | biome: gut microbiome; feature: rumen; material: fiber-attached | host: Bos | place: Iran: Karaj | collected 2018-10 | reverse complement strand
TATTGTTTCCTTCTTGTCGGCAATACTATTGATAGTCTTTGTTGCCTCAAAGAGGTTAGAAATCACGATAGGAGTGTTGAGGTCATCATTCATAGCCTCATAGCACTTGTCCTTCAAGCCATCAACAAAGTCCATTGTGACTGTAGCCTTCTCAGATGCTGAGAGGTTGTTGAGAGTCTTCCAAGCGTCGAAGAGACGCTCAAGTCCCTTCTCTGCTGCCTGAAGTGCCTCATTTGAGAAGTCAACAGTTGAACGGTAGTGTGCCTGAAGAATGAAGAAGCGGATAACCATTGGAGCATATCCACGCTCAAGACGCTCATGTTCACCAGCAAAGAATTGAGGAAGAGTGATGAAGTTGTTGTATGACTTACCCATCTTCTTACCGTCAATGGTAATCATGTTGTTGTGCATCCAGTACTTTACCATCTGGTCACCCTGACTTGCAACTGACTGTGCAATCTCACACTCGTGGTGTGGAAACACGAGGTCAAGTCCTCCTCCGTGGATATCAAAGTGTGAACCGAGGTACTTACGTCCCATGGCTGTACACTCACAATGCCATCCTGGGAAACCGTCGCTCCATGGTGAAGGCCAGCGCATGATGTGCTCTGGCTGTGCTGCCTTCCAAAGGGCAAAGTCAGCTTGATTCTTCTTCTCTCCCACTCCTGCAAGTTCACGACTTGCGTCCTTGATATTTTCAAGGCTACGGCCAGAGAGAATGCCATACTTATGGTCTTTGTTGTACTTCTCTACATCGAAGTAGATAGAACCGTTTGACTCGTACGCATATCCATTATCAAGAATCTGCTGAACGAGTTGCTGCTGCTCTATGATGTGACCAGTTGCGTGTGGCTCGATGCTTGGAGGAAGACAACCGAGAGCATCCATAGCCTCATGGAAGCGGTTAGTGTAATACTGAGCCACCTCCATAGGTTCAAGCTGTTCAAGACGTGCCTTCTTTGCAATCTTGTCCTCACCCTCATCTGCATCATGCTCAAGATGACCTACGTCCGTGATGTTACGGACATAGCGAACCTTATAGCCAAGGTGCTTGAGATAACGGAAGAGAATATCGAATGTGATTGCTGGACGCGCATGACCGAGATGAGCGTCGCCATATACTGTAGGGCCACACACATACATACCTACATGAGGTGCATGGAGTGGCTTGAATACTTCTTTTCTACGTGTTAAAGTGTTGTAAATAAAAAGAGTTTGTTCCATTTTCAAATAAATTTTGTACAAAGGTAGTTAAAAAACAATTATCTATCTACAACATAAGTCCAAAAAAAGCAATTATCATCCTCTTTTTTCCCGAACTCTACACAATACGGCTCTACAGACATTCTTCGAACCTCATATTCATAATACTGTTTCTCAAAACATTTCCTTACCATCCTCTTATGTTTCTCTTACTATCCTCTACAAAACCTAAGGGATTCGTACAGAAAAACGAGGGTGAATAAATAAAATGTACGCTTAAATCCTTCGATAAACCTTCGATAGCCCTTCGATAATCGCTCAACATACTTACACAAAATACGCACTACTCATCCGAGCAGTGCGTAACGAACTAACATCTAACCTAATACTTAATATATTGTATTTACCTATTGAGAGAAATATAAACTAACTAACCCTTTTTATTCATTTTTTAATAACCCGTAATAACTAACTAACCTAAATATATGCTATATCCCCAATCTTATTACTTTTACCAAGACTTTCACAATCACTTGTTACTTTTGTTCATTTAACTGTTCTTAAAAATCCCGTACAAAAAATGTTTCTAAAAATCCCGTATATTTTTTCTTACCTGTTCATTGATAACGTAAAACTTATATATTCAGTTTCCTATCACCTTGCGTCTTAAACCAAATAGTTTTATAAACTGTTTTTGTTTTTTGACATTGCAAAGATATGGATTATTCGCAAATTACATTTTCACTTTCGATGCAATACCTTTCATTTTACTGCTGTCTGTTCGATATTTCTATATCTTTTTTTGAGCGCGTTTCTTTTTGAAATATCATTAATCACAAAAAGTGTGCAAAAGGAGAATGTCGGTTCTACACTCATTATAAAACATTGATTTGTTGTCTTTTGTACACTATTATCCGATTACTTTTCGCTATCACACGCTCCGTATGTGCCATTCCGACAGATTTGCCGTATTTTTCCACCTCATTCCTTTATGCTTGCTTTATGTTTCCCTTATGTTCCTGTTCATTTCTCTTAGCAAACAAAGAGAAAATAAACAGAAAGGCAAGGAAACACACATGGAATACCCCTAAATGAAGGCCAATAAAACACAAAAATCTCCCTCAATGAGGGAGATTTTTAACGATTTCCTCCCTCAAAGAGGGATTTTTAGCATAATATGACACCAAATGTTCAAGCCATAGTTCAAATATTATGGATTAATACATGAAGCCAAAGAGCCAAAGTGGGATTCTATTACCCATACCAACCTCAATATCATCAGCCGCAACATAACTGTCTGGAATCTCCTTTACCTGCTTGAAACTTTTCTTCTTTCCTCCTATCTCAAACAGATACTTGTCATTTACGAGACAATCACCCGTTTTGGGGATAACGGTATTATATAACTGTCCAACCTGATTGCAGAAGAAACATTCCCTTACAGTTCCACTATCAACATTACTGGTAAGTGCAAATAGAAGATTAGAATTGTCAAACAAAATCTTCTCTGGCTTAGCCAACTGTTTCATACCAACCTTACATGTGTACATAAGACGTATGAGCTTTGCTCTGTCAAGCAGATCGAATATTTTCAGCAAGCTGTTTCTCGACAAGCCCAATGTACTTGTGAGCGAAGCTATATTCAAAGTAAATGGAACCATCTCAGACAATATAGAAAGGAAACGTTCTGCCTTGTAAAGGGATTCAAACTCTATCTTATCTACAGATGGGATATCATTCTCAACGATTGTACGTACCACAAACTGTAACCTGTCCCAATAGCCGTCACCCTCTTCACGATAAAATGGGTAGTAACCGTTTCGCACATATTTCTCAAACAAAGGCAGAATCTTCACCTTTGAGGTAATTTCAGTTGCTATCTCAAAATGCGACTTTACGACTTGTTCAATATTATACACATTAAATTCCTTTCCAGTTTCCAGCCTTACAAATTCACGGAAAGACAAGCCTTGAAGGTCATACATACGACAACGACGCGACAGGTCGTGCTCCATAGCATCTTCAAGCTGAAGAAGAGAAGAACCCGTTACCACAATATTAAAATCAGGATACGAATCATACACATTCTTTATTTCCTGTGCCCAATCATTATATTTGTGAACCTCATCTATAAATATATGTGTACCTCCATGAGAATAGTGGTACTCGACAAGTTCAGAAACTGTATGACTCTTAAACCATATATTATCCATAGACACATACAAGGCTTTTGTCACATCCTTAAACGTGTCTTTAATGTGCTGAAGCACGAGAGTGGTCTTACCAACACCCTTTGGACCTTTAATAGCAATCAACCTATTATCCCAATTGATTTTATCATATAGATACCTGTGGTAAGAATTGTCAACAGATGACAAAAGACGTGAATATGTCAAGTATATTTTCTGCATAATCTTTCTTTTTTGTTTGCAAATATATAAAAATTAACTTTACAAAGTAAACTTTAAGCCTTATTTTTTACTTTACAAAGTAAACTTTTACCATAAGACCTTACTTTACAAAGTTAATTTCATACACATTTTCTTACTTTGCAAAGTAAACTTTACACATATTTTCTTACTTTACAAAGTAAACTTTGAGTATTAATATCCACTTTGGTAAGCTAAATAGCAAATAAAAGATGCCATAAATCTTGTTCTGACCAAGAGACTCATGTAAGTCTCATGTGAGTCTCATATTAGTCTCATCATACGAGAGACCAAAATTTAGGTTTTCAAGAGACCAAAAAGGAGGATGAACGCGCAGCTGAAATAATGAACGCAACCACGTCAACTTGTTTTCAAGATACAAAAAGGAGAACAAACTTGTATTATCCTCGCAAGAAAACATTCTTGACAACATCTGCAAACGAATAAATCTGGACAAACAGAAAAAAAATCCTTAATTCTTTTAATTCTTGACAAACAATTATTCTTTATTCTTAATTAAAAATGATAACTTTGCAGAAAATATGACGCTATAATGATTACAGTAAAAGCTCCTAATAAGATATCGGGCAAGGTCGTGCTTCCTTCGTCAAAGAGTATATGCAATCGTGCACTCGTGATTAACTCGTTGGCAGGAAACAAGGACTATCCAAAGAATCTTTCTGATTGTGACGACACAAACGTAATGGTTAAGTGGCTATCCGAATGTCCAGAGACTGTCAACATCGGAGCCGCAGGTACAGCCATGCGTTTCTCGTCAGCACGTCTTGCCGTTATGGAAGGTACGCACATCATAACAGGTTCAGAACGTATGAAGAACCGTCCTATAGGTGTGCTTGTGGATGCTCTCCGCAACCTTGGTGCTCAAGTGGAATATGTGGAAAAAGAAGGATTTCCACCTCTCCGCATAAAGGGTAATACCAAACTTGAAGGCGGAGAGATTTCCTTACCAGGTAATGTGAGCTCGCAGTATATCTCAGCTTTGCTCATGATTGCGCCTATGCTCAAAAAAGGATTACGACTCGTTCTTACGGACAAGATTGTCAGTCGTCCTTACATTAACATGACGCTAAGTATGATGCGTGAGTTCGGGGCAAAGGCTGATTGGGCTTCGGAGAGCTCTATAGTTGTAGAACCTGTACCATACATCAAGCGTGACTACTTTGTAGAGAGTGACTGGAGTGCAGCAAGTTACTGGTATCAAATGGTAGCCCTGGCAAAGAACAAGGATGCAGAAATAGTACTTCCTGGCTTGTTTGCGAAGAGTCTTCAAGGAGACGCAGGAGGTGCAAAGGTATTTGAGAGTCTTGGCGTAAAGACTGTACACGATGGTAATAATGTCAAGTTGATGAAATCAGGTAATATTCGCAAACGACTCATACATGACTTCGTTGAGATGCCAGACCTTGCCCAAACATTCGTGGTGACGTGCTGTATGCTTAACATACCGTTCCACTTCACTGGATTGCAAAGCCTCAAGATAAAGGAAACTGATCGCATAGAAGCACTCAAGACAGAACTCAGGAAACTGGGGTACGTCATAGAAGACAGGGACGATTCGGAACTCATCTGGAATGGCGAAAGATGTACAGCAATAACAGATGCAGCAATAGACACATACGAAGATCACAGAATGGCGATGGCTTTTGCACCTTGTGCCATTATCCTCGGAAAGATAAACATTAACAATCCAGAGGTTGTATCCAAGTCATATCCACACTACTGGGACGACCTCAAGTCTGTAGGTTTCACATTATGATAATCCTTATTATTTCAATATTAGTCCTTGGAATCATAGCTCTCGTAGCAGGACTCATAAGGGAAAGAAAGCTTAAGAAGCAGATAGAGAATGGTGAGATAACCGAGATGCCCACAGTCACACAGGTTGACTCCGAATGTTGCGGTCAACATGAGGTGTGTGAGAAGGAAAGCCTTCTTGCTGCTGTGAGCAAAGATGTAGAATACTATAATGACGAGGAACTTGACCGCTATCGTGGAGTAAGTTCTGACCAGTATGATGATAATGCCGTAAGCGAGTTCCGCGATGTGCTCTACACAATGAAAGATGACGAGGTAGCCGGATGGGTACGTAGCCTCCAGTTACGTTCCATAGAGCTTCCTGACGAACTCAAGGACGAGGTTATTCTTATTGTCGGAGAAAGAAGAAACGCTCCTGCCTGACTCACCCGTATTGTAGAGAGGAAGAGGGAGTAATCCGACCTAACATAATCCGGAGGCCGCCCCCTTCGGGGGACGGGGGGCATTTATTTCATACAATAATTTTGATGCTTTTACGTTAATAATAATATGCAACGACTTGTAAAGGTAATATTGACATTCGTGGTACTCGGAGTACTCGTGGCATGTTCAACCAAGAAGAACACAGCCATGACTCGTCGTGTACAAGCGATAAAGGCACACTACAATACCTATTACAACGGACAACTTGCATATAATGATGGCGTACTCTCACAGGAACAAACACACAAGGACAATTTCACGGAAATTATTCCACTCTATATGACTTCCAACCCAACGACAGCAAAGGCAGGAAAGTCAAACTTTGACAGAGCAATAGAGAAATGTCAGAAGACCATCAAGCAGCACTCCATAGTTGCACGTCCTGAATGGAAATCAAACAGACCTAAGACTCAGAAAGACAAGATATGGCTCAGTCAGAAGGAATATAATCCATTCCTCTACAAGCCATGGTTTCTCATGGGTGAGAGCCAGTTCCGCATGGGAGAATACATGGAGGCTGCCTCCACATTCGCCTATATACAGAATATCTATTTCTCCAATCCTGACATAGTGGCAAAGGCACGAATGTGGGAAGCCAAGTGTTATGCAGAACTTGAATGGTTCTATGATGCCGAAGACCTCATCACAAGGGCACAGAGAGACAGTTTTCCACAGAACATAAATCACCTCAAGGCTTCAGCAAATGCAGACCTCATGATAAGACAGCAGAAGTATGCCGAAGCTATACCTAATATCCTTGCTGCCATCAAGAAAGAAAAACGCTCACTCGAAAAAACACGTATGTATTTCCTCCTCGGACAGTTGAGCCATAAGATAGGAGACAACAAGAACGCATACAAATACTATACAAAAGTAATAAAGCGCAATCCACCATACGAGTTGGAGTTCAACGCACGTATCAACCGTACGGAGTGTATAGACGGACTTCAGGCAAAGCAGATTATACACAACCTCATGTCTATGGCAAAGAATGCCAAGAACAAGGATTATCTTGATCAGGTATATTATGCCATAGGTAACGTACACTTGAGTCAAGGTGATACTATCAGAGCAATATGGGCGTATAAGGATGGTGTAGAGAAGAGTACACGCAACGGTATTGAGAAAGGTGTCGTACTCCTTCACCTCGGTCGCTTGTATTGGGATACTGAGCAGTTCGTGAAATGTCAGAAGTGCTATGCCGATGCCCTAAGTCTCTTCGACAAGGAGAAGGATGAATACGACGAGATTTATGACCGTTCAAAGATTCTTGACGCACTCCTACCACATGCCTCTGCCGTAGAGTTGCAGGATAGTCTTCAGGTTCTCGCAAAGATGGACGAGAAGGAGCGCATGAAGGTTATAAAGAACATCATTGAGGAACTCAAAAAGAAGGAAAAGGAAGAGGAACGTGCCAAGATGGATTCGGAGGATGCTGCTTCCAATACGTCCAGAAACAAGAACGTAAACAATAATAACAACAAGTTCCGCAATAATAATGCTGCAAACCGTAACAGTCAGCCTTCACTTTGGTACTTCTACAACCCTACGGCTGTAGAGGCAGGTAAGAAGGAGTTTGCACGCAAATGGGGTAAACGTAAACTTGCAGACGATTGGCGACGCAACAACAAGACCGTACTTGACGACTTCAATGACAAGGAACCTGTGGATTCGCTTGCCAACGACAGTACAATGACTGGTAATCCTGATGACCTGAATGTTGACAAGGATGCAGAAAAGACAGAGAAGGACGAGAAGGCAGAAGAATATGCCAACGACCCTCATCGACCAGAGTTCTACATAAAAGACATTCCACTCACACCTGAACAGATGGAGGAATCCAACAAGGCTCTCGTGGATGGCTTGTTCGGTTCTGCTGTAATATATAAGGACGAGATGGAGAACTTCCCACTTGCAGAGCGTACATTCAATCGTATACTGAAGGATTTCCCAGACTTCGAGCAGATGGATGAGATGTACTACAATCTCTTCCAGCTATACTCACGTACTGGACAGACAGAAAAGGCTGAGGAATATCGTCAGAAACTCATAAAGGATTACCCAGACAATCCTCATGCAATACTGATTGCCGATCCTGACTTTATATATAAAGGAATTCACGGCAAAGAGATTGAAGATTCAATATACTCCGTTGCCTACGAAGCATTCACTTTGGGTGACTATGCAACGGTAGCCAAGAACAACCAGCTTGCACTCAAGGAATATCCAAACGGAGATAACCGTCCAAGATTCATGTTTATAGATGCACTCAGTTGTCTCGAAACAGGCGACAGAGACCGATTCATGACATTACTCAAAGAGATTGTTGAGAAATATCCTAAGAGTTCGGTGAGCGAACTTGCAGGTCTCTATGTCAAGGGTCTCAAGGAGGGACGACTCCTCGCAAGTGGCAAGTTCGAGATGGGTTCTATATGGGAACGTCGTCGCAACATGGGCGAAGGAACGGACTCATTAAGTGCCGACTCACTCTTCAGCAAAGAGAAGAACAACGAATGGCTGTTTGCTATAGCATACGAGCGTGACAGCATAGACGAAAACCAGCTGTTGTTTGAGATGGCAAAGTACAACTTCACCAAGTTTACGATACGTAACTTCGACATCTCATTTGACAAGGGAGACGGTATTGATATGCTTCAGGTACGCACGTTCCTCAACTACGACGAGGCTTACATATATCTTCACCGTCTTATGAACGATGAGGATATGGCATACAAACTGCAAGGACTGAAGTGCTTCATCATATCGGAGGAGAACCTAAAACTGTTGATGACCAAGTTCAGTTTCTCCGACTACTTCCAGTTCTATGATGACAACTTCGACCGCATTGGTCACCTTCAGGTTGACGAAGACTCACTTGACTCGACTACCGACATACCTGAGGATATCGAGAGCGAGGACGGAGAATACTACGAGGACGAGGAGAATTATGAAGACGAAGAATATGAAGACTATTAACAGATAATGATGATTTTATGAGCGGAACGGTGTTATGGGTGGATGATGAGATTGAGTTGCTCAAGGCATACATCATCTTTCTTGAGAAAAAGGATTATGAGGTCCTGACCGCATCCAACGGTCAAGACGCACTTGAGTTATGCAGAGAAAGAGACTTCGACCTCGTGTTCCTCGATGAGAACATGCCAGGACTGAGCGGATTGCAGACCTTGTCACAGATGAAAGAGCTGCGCCCTACCATGCCAGTGGTAATGGTAACCAAGAGCGAGGAAGAGAATCTCATGGACATGGCTATCGGCTCAAAGATAGCCGACTACCTTATCAAGCCTGTCAATCCGTCACAGATACTCATGACCATCAAGAAGCACCTACACAAGAAGGAACTGGAAACAGAAGCCGTTAACACGGGTTACCAGCAAAACTTCTCTAAGATAGGCATGCTGATTAACGATTCATATACACTCGACGATTGGAAGGAAGTATATAAACGACTTGTGTTCTGGGAGCTCGAACTTGCAGATACAAATGGTGAGATGAGTGATATGCTCAAGATGCAGAAGTCAGAAGCCAATCAGGAGTTTGCCAAGTTCGTGCGTCGTAACTACCTTGACTGGGTAAAGTCATCGGAGACACGTCCGCTCATGTCTCCTGACGTATTCAAGACGACCGTATTTCCTCCACTTGCAGAGGGTGAAAAGGTTTTCCTAATCGTATTCGACAACTTCAGATATGACCAATGGAGAATGATAAGCAAGGAGCTATCTGATGACTTCACGTTTGATGAACAGCTCTATCTGTCCATCTTACCTACAGCCACACAATATGCACGCAACGCTATATTCTCAGGACTCATGCCTGACCAGATAGCAGATATGTTCCCTGACCTATGGGTTGACGAGGACGAGGAAGAAGGTAAGAACCTCAACGAGGAACCTCTCATAAGGACGCAACTTGAAAGGTACAGGAAAAAGAACAGTTTCTCATACCATAAGTTGAACAACTCCGCAGACTCAGAAAAACTGGTTGACAAGTTCAAAACACTCATGGCGTATGACCTCAACGTCATAGTCATCAACTTTATCGATATGCTCTCCCACGCACGCACAGAGTCACGCATGGTACGCGAACTTGCATCCGATGAGAAAGCATACAGAAGCATCACCACTTCATGGTTCATAAACTCACCAATTCGTGAACTATTCAAGCAGTTAGCCTCAACAGATGCACGTGTCATCATAACAACAGACCACGGAAGTATAAGGGTGAACAATCCGCTCAAGGTTATCGGTGATAAGAATACCAATACAAACTTGCGCTACAAACTCGGAAAGAACCTCTCGTACAACCAGAAGCAAGTGTTTGAGCTCAAGAATCCAAAGGCTGCTTTCTTGCCATCGCCAAACCTGAGTACGACGTACATCTTTGCTCAGAATGACGACTTCTTCGCTTATCCTAATAATTACAATTATTACGTAAGCTACTACAAGAATACATTCCAGCACGGTGGAATAAGCATGGAGGAGATGCTCATTCCTCTTGTCACAATGAAAAGTAAAAGAAAATAAAAACAAGATTATATATGGAAATAACAATAAATGGTTTGGAAGGCATCAGGGATGCTGCAAAGCAGTTTGTTGATGCAATGGGACAAAATACAGTCTTCGCCTTCTACGGAAAGATGGGAGCGGGCAAGACAACATTCATCAAGGCAGTATGCGAAGAATTGGGAGTGAAGGATGTAATCAACTCACCTACATTCGCCATCGTCAACGAGTACCTTGACGGCAAAGGTGAACAGATATTCCACTTCGACTTCTACCGAATCAAGAAGGAGCAGGAAGTACTCGACATCGGCTACGAAGACTATGTGTATAGCGGCAACGTATGCTTCATGGAGTGGCCAGAACTTATAGAAGACCTTCTTCCTGAGGATGCGGTTAAGGTAACTATCGAGGAAGAAGCCGACGGTTCACGCAAGATTACAGCACCACAGTTGTAAGCCGAAACACATAAAAAACGCACAGACGCTCCGTCAGCACATGGCTGGCGGGGCGTCTTCTTTGTAGTAACCTTTCCACATCTTACGTTCCTGTTTCATGATTTAAAAGGGTTGGGGCACTCCATGGTCGCATACATCCATTGAAGTGCCCGCACTACAGATATAAAAAGAAAGGTAACTAAATATGGGCTCGAACTACTATTACTATTCACACGTTTTCGTTCTTTAAACTATCCCATAATAAGCAATAATAAGGTGAACTATACAACTAACGTCGTTTATTACGATTATATATCACATGTTCATAATTCCCGTGTTGTAACCCATTTGTCGTTCTTTTTCCGCCTGCAAAGTTATTGTTTCCTTTTCATTTCAATCATTCCATTATAAGCAAAAGGAGAATTAATTACCAACGTATTACTATCTACGCTATAGAAATAAACAGAAGAATTGTATCCCCATTCCGTATCAAATTTCAGTTGTATTATATTTGCTCTCAAAGAAGAAGAGTATCTTAAATTCCAAGTTCCTTTCATATCAGAATCAATCAAAGCCTTCCAATCAGTAGCAACTTTTTCTCCTTTCACCACAACAGAATCACGAATCATTATCAATACATGACCTTGAACAGACCCGTCGTCATTAAAAGTATATTCCTGCTCTACATGAGTTAGGTCTTTACTCCTTGTATGACTCCAACTACCAATAACCTTATTAGAATACTTTTCTCTAAGCTCAGTTGTCTCCAAAGACAAATCGTCGTCTATTGCCAAGACATCATCTTTGTTACACGACAAAACAGTCACAACAAAAAGAAATGTAAATACAAACCTTCCCATATTATAAAGTTATGATTAGAAATCTTCTACTTCAACATACTTTACATTAAATCTAAGATTTTCTTCTGCGTACAAAGAAACAACAATTCGTTTTCGGGTGCAAAGTTATAGCATTTATCATTATGGGAGAAACAAATCTGCTAATGAAAAACTAATAAAACATAGCACAATAGTACAGCATACTGACACATAATGACATACGCACCACGAGTCCAAGCCCCAACATGATGTATATCATCATTACATGCCCCTATGCAATAGCAACCGAAACGATTGTTTCGGTCATAATAAAAACTAATAAAAAACTAATAATTTGCGTTTACTCTTATGAAAGTCACTCAGATACAAGAGAAGCACACATCATTTCCTTTTCAAGCGAGATAATACTGTCATACATGGCACGAGTATTATCATTATGGAACAATTTCTTATTTGCACTACGTTTTACGTTAGATACACCCGAAGTATGAGCGATATGAAGTATCGTCATTATAGACTGAGTTGTACAGCCAAGGCGTATAAGAATACACACCTGGCGTTCCTGAAGGGTAAGACGTGACGTGCGAATAATATTATAGAAACATGGCATATATTCTCTAAGCAACTGATAAACCTCGTTCCAATCTGCATTTGAAAAGAAACATGGATTATTTCTGATACAATTGCCAAGCTCTGTCTCAAACACACATTCCTCTGCATTGGTAAACGTGTGCTGACGCAATGAATCTGTCAGCTGCTGGTTTTGCCTCTCAGTAAAGTGATATTTACGACTGATGATTTCTATCTCACGTTTCTTCTGTCTATAACGCTTGTTGAAACCATAGTATGATGCACAAACAGCAAAGAACATGACAACACCCACAATACAGAAGCATAACATATTGTGCTGCGACTTGACACTCAGAGCAAGCATATCACTCTTGTAATGCGAATAATTGTACAACGACCTCATCTCATATACAGAACGAGCCTGTAACTCATCCATACTTTGTTCAACACTCAAGGCATAAAGACGAGTATATTTATATAACGAATCCGTATTATGTTTCTCATAGTAAAGACGCATCAAGCCATTATAAGACTTAGTCAGTTCACCATACTGAGCAAGTTTGCGAAAATAGTATTCGGCTGAATCGTACTGATGAATACCAAGGTGATAACGACCAATATGATAATAGTAAACCTGACGGTCATCCGTAATATTATGATTTTTGTCAAACATATCCGACTCACGCTCCACTTTCATCATAAGTTCGTGAGCCTTAGCATAATTACCTTTATCAAGATAAATATCGATGGCATAAGGATACACACCACCAGCAAGATTATCCAAACCATTAGCATGATACCTTTCAGCAACCTTGCGTGATAGTTCAAGTACCGTCTTCTCATCACCAAGCATAAGGTAATTCTTAATCAGATGCTCATAACCAAGAAGCTCCTGACCAATATCGCCAATCATGCGGGCATACTCAATATACTTCAGGCGTGCCTTATGTTCCTCTTTCCATATACGCTGAGTACGATACACGTCAGCCATCTGTCCCCACACGCACATAACATACTTCTTGTTACAAGTGGCAGAATCACTAACCATATTTATTGCATCATAGTAACATTTGAGAGCTTCTGGAGCATCACCAATGTCACGATATATACATCCAAGCAAGTAATGCGACCTGATCTTTTCGTCCTGCGTTCCGTTTTCATCATAGTACTCCACCACCTTAAAAAAGTCTTTAGGGGCAGGCATTGTGTCATACAACTTATTCTTCACGTCAGCATACAACATGGCATAACGCATCTTAACATCCATATCAAGTCTCTTAACATCTGACTCGATAAGATGAAGAATGCTATCCGACTCATGTGGATTACTGAAAATCACAGAATCTGCATGCGATAGTTGATTGGCGATTTTGTCGTTTTGTTCATTCCTGCATGATGCAAGCAATACAGTCAAAGCAAGGAACAGGGATATAAATGTACGGCTACACATTTTGTTGATTTTTGGTTTTTACGAAGTCTTGTTCTACGTTATCTTCCCGTTACAGGGGTGTTACTACGGGATAATATAGACAATGAAATTTCGGTAGTTTAATATTTTGTGGCAACTTGGTATTATTACGAATCAAGAACACCACATCTGATTTCATTAGGCATCACAGCCCGTTTTACGAAACGCAAAGTTACATAAAATATCCTTTCAACAACACTTTTTCCGAATTTATTTATTCCTTACATGATATTATCCTTATATCCTCAACGCACAGACATTCTCATCTTCTACCCCAAAAACACATTCATGCCATTTCGTATAACTCATCAAACAACATACGACCCGAAAGAACTACACAAATGAACATCCATTCTTTCAACTCATAACAAACACCACATAACCACAAAAAGCTGCCACTTTACACCTCGTAAACATAATAGTTACAAAGCGGAAAGTGGCAGTTTATGTTTTGTAAATATGATAGTTATACAGTTCTATAATTTCAGTTTACATTTTCAGAGGCATTCTGTTTATGTACAAAAGCAAGAATCCTATCACACATTTCGGCTGAAGGCTTATACCCTTTGTTTGCACCTATACGATAGCAGTTATATGCTTCCTTTAGATCTTTTTCTATCCAGATAAATACTACCAAGGTTATGAGCACATTGCACGTCTCCATGCTCCATGCCTTTCTTGTAATATTCGATTGCTTTTTCTATATCTTTCTCAACTCCTCTTCCCTTTTGATAACACAAGCCTGCCTGAAATATACCAACAATTTTTCGACCTGTACGGTTGAAACTGTATGTTGTTTTTTGCCGCAGTGCGGCCAGTTAAAAAAACATGGGAAAAACCAAATATAATCAAAAAAAACATGTTTTTTCTTGTTTTTGTTCTGTTTACTTCCCGCTGGTCAGTGAGAAAAGTTCTTGACTGTTTTTTTAACATGCACCTTTGTGCAAAACTACAACCATACAGTTCGAAACTTTCTTTAATTTTATAAATTTTCTTTTTCCCAAAATCACTTTGCGATGGACATTCGTCTCTTTAACTCCTTTTGACTCCTTTATTTGTAGTTAAATTGTAGTTAAAATGTAGTTATATAGGAAGTTAAAAAGACGTTTGATTGTTCGCTGATTTCGTTCTCATTTTTATGAAGAATATTATAAGAAATTTTCTTTAATTTTATAAATTTTCGTTCTTCCAAATCACTTTGCGATGGACATTCGTCTCTTTAACTCCTCTTTAACTCCACTTTAACTCCTTTTTAACTCCTTGCAAATAAATTAACAGATTAACAAATTAACATGCAGCTTCGCTATCTTGTTAAAATGTTAATTTGTTAATAGTCCTCATTTCTCAAATTGTCCGTGAAAGTTAAAGGACTTGTTGAGAATCAGTTTCGCGCGCGATTATATATAATATAATTCAAAATAATATAATTCAAAATTGAGTTTCAATTCCTAATTGTAGAAAAACTTCCAATTAACAAATTAACATTTTAACAATTTTACATCCCCCCCCTCAGGGACACCATTTTTGCAGTTTCCGGGCACGTAGGAATTTCTACCTGCCCAGGTAGTAAAATTACGTAACGTGACGAGTTCAGACGTATTACTCATTCCTCACTATTCATTCCTCATAACCGTAACTCGGGACATCACCCTCACGGCACTTAGGACAATTATTGTGCGGACATGGATTGCTTCGTACCTTTGCATCGTCAATCAAAATGATTGGTAAAGACGTCGGACGCAGACCGCGGCAGCGTACGTGTTGTCTTTGATTCGTTTCACTCAAAATAACAGTATTACTATGAGTATCAAGGTAAAAGCTATCGAACGAAAGCTCAAGTTCACCAGCGACCCGAACGACCCGGGTGAGTATCGATATGTGATGCAGGCCGACCTCTACAGCCGTCTCTCAAGCGCAAAGGTCATTCAGGAGGCTGCCCTCCGCTCTGGCATCAACAAGGGCGCTATCAATGCAGCATGGGATGCCATTGGCGAGGTTATCAAGGCATGGGCAACAGAGGGTCATTCCGTGGCCATCCCAGGACTCGGAAGCATGCGCTTCGGTGTGCGTTCCACTTCAGTGACTGACGTGAACAAGGTGAGCACCAGTCTCATCACCAGCCGAAGGGTCATCTTCACACCTAACTCCGACATCAAGGGAGAGCTGGCAAAGACATCTGTCAACATCACTTGCTACGACCGCAACGGCAACGTGGTAAAGCAGGTGACATCAAGCGACTCGGGCAACGTGGAGGACCCGGAGAATGACAACCCTGCTCCAAACCCTAACGGAGGAGACGACAACGGAGGGGGCAATGCGGGAGGGGGCTTCTAAGCCCCTCCTGAGTTAAAAGTTAACAATTAAAAATTAAAAGTTAAAAAATAAAAGTTAACAGTTGAATCGGGAAGTTGTAAGTGAAAAAACATTTTTGCCTTTGTTATCCAAAGGTTCAAGATAAGCCTCTGAGTTCTCTGCTCTCTGTGTTTTAGAATTACAGGATTTTCATCGAACTGTATGGTTGTAGTTTTGCACAAAGGTGCATATAAAAAAACAGTCAAGAACTTTTCTCACTGACCAGCGGGAAGTAAACAGAACAAAAACAAGAAAAAACATGTTTTTTTGATTTTATTTGTTTTTTACCATGTTTTTTTAACTGACCGCACTGCGGCAAAAAACAGCATACAGTTTCAACCGTACAGGTCGAAATAATTTTTATAATGATTGTATTGATTAATGATGTAGGTTCAACGCCTAAAATAAATGAGTGTAGTGACTCCTACTCGATTGTTTTTAGGCAGTGAAGATGCGCAGTAGGCGGTGCAAGGATTGTAAAAATAATTATGCACACATACTTAGTTATTTGATTTCCTCAAAGCTTACATATTCGCCTTCATCTGCTGAAAATACTTTCTCACCCTTTTGATGATGATGAGTCTCTGTTGATGATGAAGCTGAAGTAGCATCTCCATACACACCAGATGTATTCGAAGTCTTATAGTATTGTCTATTGCGACCACCGAAGTTCTTAGGTTTCTTTCCTGTAAGGATATACCAAAGATTTGCAAAACCACCTACTACCTTACCCAAAAGATGCGCAATGATCGCAACACCAAAGATGATTACAGCTAAGATAAAGATGAAAAATATAAAAAAAATTGTCCACATACGTTTAGTCTGTTATTACATTAAGAAATGACTTTTCTTGTATATTGGACAATTAGTGTACCACAAAGAAAAGTATGACATTGTGTCATGGCAAGGACTACGCCTCCTTACCTATAATACCATAAAGCACATCCTTAATCGAAGGTGCAAGACCCATCACAACATAGAGTCCTATGCAACCAGCAATACCCTTTGATACAGTCTGCCATGTATTGCCATCTGACATACCAACTACTGCAGAGACAGCAAGGATGATGACGCAAAGGATAAGGAAGATATACTTTATCTTGTTATCTGCCCAAGAATAGTTCTTGAACTTAAGCGCAAACATTGGTACTTCGCACACAAGTAGCCAGCAAGCAAGAAGCTCAAATGCAAGAAGGAATGGAGCATTGAAATGAGGAGAAGTAAGGAAACTCTCGCTACTTGAAATCAATGCTGCCCAGAATATTGCATTTGCAGGAGTAGGTACTCCTATAAATCCCATGTGCTGACGCTCGTCAATATTGAACTTTGCAAGTCGAAGAGCAGAGAATGCCGCAATAAGGAATCCTGTGAATGGCATTACTGTGAACCAGAACTTAGTGTAAAGCAACTCTGGATAACACACCTTAGTATATAAGGTGAATAGTAATGCTGAAGGAGCAACACCAAACGTAACAACATCAGCAAGTGAGTCCAACTCAAGTCCCATCTTTCCGCTTACTCCGAGTGCACGTGCAGTAAGACCATCAAAAAAGTCAAAGAATGCACCAAGAAGAATGAACAAGAATGTTGTTGCTGGGTGATTATGAAAAGCAGCACCAGTTGCTATGCAACCACAGATGAGGTTGCAGCAAGTAATCATATTTGGAATATGTTTCTTCATAATGATTATCGTCGATTGTAGTATGACAATATATCAAGCAGAGACTAACAGGTTACTTATCCTGACCTTCGCTCTCTCCGCCCTTAAGAATAGCAAGAACAGTCTCATCTCCAACGGTTGCCTGTCCCATCTGCACCTTAATCTCAGTACCGAGTGGCAGATAAACATCAACACGTGAACCAAGCTTGATGAATCCCATGTGGTCGTCAATGAAGCATTCCTCACCTTCCTTTGAATAAGTGACGATACGACGAGCCATGGCACCTGCAATCTGACGTGCCATAACCTCCTCGCCATGCGGGGTACGAATTACGACCATTGAACGCTCATTTTCTGTACTTGCCTTAGGAAGATAAGCAGCCTTGAAGTTACCCTTTTGATGTCCTACCTTTACGATTGTACCCTCACAAGGAATCCAGTTTGCATGAACATTAGTAGGTGACATGAAGATTGACACCATGAGACGCTTGTCATGGAAATACTCCATTTCCTCCACTTCCTCTATCACTACGATGTGACCGTCGGCAGGAGCAACTACCACATTAGTCGTAGCACCTTGAAACATACGTATAGGACAGCGGTAGAAATTATAAAGAATACCATAAAGAATGGCTGAGACTGCAAATATAATATAAGAAACAAAGCCAAGGAAATCCATAAAGTACCAAGCTGCACCACATACTACAGCAGCACACAAGCCACATGTAATAAGTGGGCTCACGCCTTCTCTGTGGATTCTAATTTTGTTTCTTCTTTTATTGCGAATTAGTTTATTGTTAGTAGTCATAATTATGCATATTTTGTGCAAAGGTAACTAAAATCCATATAAAGGGCAAAAAAAAACTTGATGAATGTATGTAAAAGATGAAAAAAGCCATAACAAATAAAATTTTTCTCAAAATGTTTTGCACAATCAACAAAAAAGCCTACCTTTGCACCCGCATTCAGCCCACAAGGGTTCGGACGCTGTTAGGATTGTGCTATGGTGTAATGGCAGCACTAGAGTTTTTGGTTCTCTCAGTCCAGGTTCGAATCCTGGTAGCACAACCATCTTTTTTCAAATTTGCTTTGACAAAAGTTGTTGTTAATGCAAATCGGACTTGTAGCTCAGTTGGTTAGAGCAACAGACTCATAATCTGGAGGTCCTTGGTTCAAGCCCAAGCTGGTCCACACTAAAAATCAGCAACTTAGAAGAAATTTAAGTTGCTGATTTTTT
>JAEEGL010601490.1_pt1 | contig 18971 bp, 10 predicted proteins | sample 9134231 | NCBI WGS metagenome assembly JAEEGL01 (sample SAMN16246548, study PRJNA631951) | gut metagenome | biome: gut microbiome; feature: rumen; material: fiber-attached | host: Bos | place: Iran: Karaj | collected 2018-10 | reverse complement strand
CTTAACAAATTTATCATCATAAATTCATTAAAAATCAAAGAATTTAGAATTTTGAAAATTTCATTTTGTGTTTTAAATATATTTTTTAAAAAATTGAATATTTTTCGTAGTGTTACCCAGTTTGCTGTTTTTGGCATCATTTTATTCTCAATTTTGTCTATTTCTTCAAAATTTTTCATGCTATCCATTTTTTCCTAATTCATTCAGTTGATCAAATATTTCATCTAAATCATTTCTATTCTCAATTTAAATTTAAATTAGAAAATAAAAATTTATTATTTTTCTACATTTTAAAAGAAAATTTATTTTTAAAATCACCGGGCAAAAAAAAACATTTGAATGCTCTATAGGGAAGGGGATTCACATATATGGTATTTTGCCGCAAACCAATTCAAATATATTTAATAGATAATAAAAAGATTGAAATAAAATAAATGATATTATGGAAACAAAAAAGTAAAGTTGAATGATTCAGGTTTAGAAGAATTTTTAAAAAGAAATTTGAAATTAAAAAAAAAAATCGTTATTATTTAATAATTCTATGATGATGAAATAGGAGAAAAAAATTCATGAATTTAAAGTAATTAATGAAATTGATAAAAAATTATTCTAAATACAATAATGAAGATAATGTTGATGAATTAATTTTAAAATAAATTGTTTTAAAAGTAAAATTATAATATAATTCTTTGAATATTTAATCTCTATTTTATAAAAAAATTCATATATTAAAATAGATTTATTTAATTTTATATAATAAATCATTGACAAATTATTGAATATATATTTTTTATTTATAAATATTTCAATTAGTTACTTTTAAGAAACAAAAAATTGGGTGAGAATGAGAATAAATTAAATTAAAATTTAATTTTTTTCCAATTCAAAGATTTTTTATATAAATTTAATGGATTTTGACTAAAATTTTAATACAATTAAAAATATATTGTTATTGTTTATTTTTCAGAAGATTCTTGTGATTTTTTTGTAGCAACAGAAAATAGAACAGAAGCATATAAAGCTAAAGTTAAGAAACATGTCATAGTAATCATAACAGAAGCAAAATTGTAAACATTATTTCCAAGACTATCATGTAATTGTTTCATAAGAAAATTAAAATCTTTTCCAATAAAAGCACAATTAATAAGAGAATAAATAGTTCCTTCTTCTCCAATATATTCACTAAGTAATGTAGTTAATCTAGTAATAATTTTTGAAGCAGAATCTAAAGCTGTTTTCATTGCAGTAGTTGTTTCTTCAAATTGATTGTTTAAAATTGTATTTTGATTATTAATTTTTTGATAATATTTAGTATTCACATTTCCTTTTAATAATGTTTTTAGAGCATCATATAAAGTAGAAGCACCTATTGCAACACTGGAATAAGGAGCACTTAATGATGTACCTGAAGGATATCTATTTTTAACTTGTGTTTCTTTATCCCAATCCTCATATATTGATAATAATTTTTTAGAATTTGGAACAGCAGTTTCGATATTTGTTGAATAAGATAAATAAGTATATCCTTGATATGAAGTAACTTTATCCCAACGTTCATCATAATGATTCTGATATGAATTTGTAGATATTTGAGTATATAAATTTAATTCATCAAGCCATTCATTAAAATTATATCGTACAGAACGATCACCGTCATTAAAATAATTGCAATCTAAAAAGTTCTTTTGATAATTTTTTTCATTAAATTGCTGAATTACCAAACTAGAAGAATGAGTAGAAAGAGTAGTTTTATGAGTATTAATATCATTTTGTAAATTATATAAATCATCTAATTGATCCATTGAATCTCCAATTTGTAATTGTTCTTTAAGATTACCATCACCATGAATACAAACTTTTAAATATTTATTAGAATCACTGGAACCTAAAATTCTTGGTTCTTTACTTTCTAAATTTTCTTCAGAAATAAGATAACTAGCTAAAGCAGTTCCATCTTTTCCAACAATACCAATTAAACCAATAAATCCAGAAACAATGAAAGAAACAATAGAAAATAAGAAAAGTAAATTCCAAACAACAAAAGTAACAATTTTTAATAAAGATTGTAAAGGAGAACAACAATTAATATATTGAATAACATAAATTCCGGTCATTCCAGCGCAAAGACCCATTATTATTCCAAAAACAATTTGTGCATATTGTTTTATTTGTTTTGATATTAATTCTTCATTATCAAGTAAAGGTTTTGCTATTTTTTCTGATAAATCATCAAAACTACCTTGTAACTTAGTTATAGAACCAGATGCGTCATCTAAAGAGCTCTTAAAACTTGCATCTTTAAAAGCAGAATTTATATCATTTTTAGCATTTTTAAGAGATGTAAAAATTGCATCTGTTACTCCGGTAAACTCGGTTTGAATTGAATCCAAATAATTGCCATAATTAAGTGCATAATCAGGAATTACATTATCGTAACTTTTTCCAGTTGTTGGGCTATTTTTTGTCTTAGGAGTTTCTGAAGTTGATAATGAAAAAGGCTCAAAAGTAACTCCTTCTGCACTTGTCATTTTATTTTCCCAATCTTCTTCAGATTGTTCAACTCTAATCATAGCAGTTGAAAAAGTAGAATCAATTTCATCTTGTGAATCATCAATAGTCTCAGCAATACCACTTAATATATTCTTAACTCCTTCAATTCCAGCCCATTTAGGTAAAGTAGTTTTACTTTGTCCTTCAACAGCTTCATTAATAACTTTAAATATAGTACATAAAGTACTATCAACACCTTTAAATACAGAATCAGTAGCAGCAATACCATAAGTAGAAAAAATAAAAGTAACAGCAAAAGCCCCTCCACTCACAAAAAATATTATTAATTGAAATAGTTTCATACATGATTTACAACAACATATACAACAACAACATTTACAACAACACATACAACAAATGCATGTTGGCCATAGGATTATTGATATTACTCCAAATACTATAAAAAAGGCTACTGGAAGTACTCTAAATATATATTTTTTTATTGACTCGTTTTTTGGTTCATCTCCTTTTCCATCTATTATATTCATTAATTGTTTCACTGATTCTGAATCTTTTTCATAATCTTTTTCTTCATTTTCTTTTTCTTCAGAAAAAAATTCTTGTACTTCTTTTGATGCTCTTTCACATACTTTATCCACTTTATCCTTCTCTAAGAGACTTCTTACTTTGTTTTTTGATCGGCTTATTTGAATTGAATTTTGAATTTCTTTGAGTGAATTATTTGAGTTTTTAGAGAAAGAATATAATAAAAATATTGAGAAAATAGTTACTAAAGAGTATTTTAATTTAGAAGATTTTTGATTTGTCATTTTTAATTGTTTTTATTTGAGATTTTTCTTTTATATTTGATAAAATAAAACGCAAAAATTATCTCAAAATAGTAAAAAATAGCAAATAATTCCTTTATATAGAAATATGATAAATTATATTTTTTTTCTTGGAATTTCATTGATTTTGATGGAATTTAACTTTAAAATATATAAAACTAACATATATTGTGAAATTTTTTTTAAGTATTGAAATTTATAAATCCTTTTTTTTCATTATATCCAAAATTTACTTTTTTTTAAAAAGAATAAATTTTTTATAACCAAAATGTCCTTATTGATAGAATTATCAGTGAAGAATTCTTTGTTTTTTATTAAGATTGAATTTAAAAAAAAGAATAGAATTTTTAGGATATTTTTAAGATTTTTTTTTCTTTTTAAGATACTATTATATGTATTAATATCCTATTTATATTAAAAGTTTTTTTTTTTTTTATGAAAAAAATTTTCTTGGTTATAAAAAAAGTAAACAAATGAATCACAGAATTAATTCTCAATTTTTTATATTCAAATGATATCAATATTTTAACATTTAAAATTAAAAAAAGGCAAAAAATAGATTATTTTTTTTTTTGTCATTTTTTAATTATGTTTTTTAATTGAATAATAATAAAATTATAATTCTTTTTTTAAAACCATAAATTTTATTTAGGTTTATTTTCTGAATCATTATATTGATTTTTTTTGTTTTGTATTATATTCTTTTTATCCCTTTTATTCGATATATATTTCTTTAAAAATTTTTTTTTTATTATTAATTTTCATTTCAGGATAGTTTCAATTTATTTTTTTTATTTCACAAATAAATTGATTATGATTATAATTATTTTTATTAAAGGTGTATGGTTGCTAATTTATATGAGATTTATTCCTTTATTTGTTTATATTACTTTTAAATAAATATTTTACAATTTGCAAAATTAAATAAATTATATTAATGAAGAATTTAATTGTAATTATTATTATTTAAATAATATACTAAAAGAGTCAATGAAATTTTAATTACATAATAAAAGAAAAAATGTCTTAAATTTTTAAATTCTTCGGTGTTGAATATATTTTAAAAATAAATAAATTTATTATATTATGAAAAATTATACTATAAATGTAAATTTTTAACATTTATTTTCATTATCAATTCACAATTTTATTTTTTCAATAAAAAAACTTTTAAAAAGAGTTGATTAAATTTATCCAAATTTATTAATTAATTTATTTTATAAAATTTTTTTATTAAAAATAAGTTATTTAAAAGTAATTTTTCTTTAAGTATAAATAAATGGCATATTTACAAAATGAAGATAAAATAGAAAATTATGATGATCTTTCAATTATTGATGATATTCAAGAAAAAAAAGATAAAATTTCAATAGCTTCTGATATATTAATAGATTCTTTTTTTAATCAAATATGTTTATTTGAAAATGCAATTCTTGAATTTATTAATTTAATATTAATTGGTCATTCAATAAATGATAATACAAATTTTAATTATTTTAATTATTTTCAAATTGGATTTTGTTATTTACATTTATTTGGATTAATATTTTCTTTAGGAATAATTAAAAGTTTAAATTTTCATAGTCATAAACATGAAAGATATATTTGTTTAAAAAAAGTAATATATTTATTAATTTTATTGATAATAATTCCAGCTTCTTTTTTATTTAAATTTTCAATGAAATTATTATATGAAAATAATACAAATTTAAATGAAGTTGAAATGAATATTAATAATATTTATAATAATTTTATTTTTTATTCTCCTTTTTATTTACTTTTTTATTTTTTATTCCAATTAAATTTAAAATTTTATCAAAAAACAGAAATCAATAGTTCAGCTTTAGGTTTTTTAGTATTGTTTAATATATTACATATATTATTATCTTATGTTTTAATATATCAATATAATTTATTTATTAAAGGAATTTCAATTTCATTAACTATATCTTCTTTTATTTGTTATATTTGTTCTAACTATTTAATAAAAGATGAATGTTTTATAAATAAAACTACTTTTAATTTTTATTTTATTCCAAGTGATAATTTTTTTGATGAATATTTTCAAAAAAATATTTATAAAATTATTATAAGAGGTTTTTATTGCTTTATCGATTATTTTCCAATTGGCATATTTATACTTTTTTCTTTTTATTTAGGTCAATTACAATTAACAATAAATATAATGTTTTTTAATATATTTTTAATTTCTCATAATTTTTGTAGAGGATTATCATCTACTTTAAAAAATTATATTCAATATTATAGTATTAAATATAAACATTCACATTATTCAAAAATGAATTTTATTAAAACTTATGTTTTACTTGTTATATGTGTATTAACATTTATTTCTTTACTTTTATTTACTTTGAAAGAAAAAATAGGAAATATTTATATTAGTGAAATTGATGAAAATAAAATATTTGAAAATACATTTGTTTATTTATTAAAATATTTTATATGGATGATTGCAATAGAATATATTATTCACTCTTTAGAAGGTTATATTAAAGGAATTAATAGTGAAAATAATATTATTAAATATAAAATAATATTCCCATTAATTTTTATTCCAATTGGTTTTACTTTCTGTTTCCTTTTTAATTTTCAAATAATTGGAATGTGGTTTGGAATTTTATTAATGAATATTTTTTATTTAATCCCTCATTCAATAAATATGTATAAATGTTATGGTATATTCCTTAACAAATAAAATTAACAAAAATAATTTATTATTTTAGAATATAATAGTTTTAAATAATTATTTAAATCTATTTTCTTCATTTTTTTTTTGTTTTTATTAATAAATTAAACAGAAATTTTTCCTATTAATTTATTATTTTTTATCTTTATGAATCCTTATAATTAAAATCTTGAGAAGTTAAAAAAATGTTAATAATTCGAAAATTGTTTTTTCTTTTAGTTTTTCATTTCAATAATTAAATTCAATTTTTTCTATATTAGAATAAAAAATCTACTTAGGTTTTTAATATATTAATAAGTTTATTATTAATATTTTTTTTTAAAATTTTATAATCCCTTGAATTTAAAAAAAAAAATGAAAAAAATTGTTTCTCTTAAAAATGTTCTCGATAAACAAAGTGAATATGAAGATGAAATACATTCAAAAAATTCAAATAATTCAAATTTAAATTCTCCTAATTTATCTTTAAATAATTCTCTAAATGAAAACATGGATTATGAAAATAATAATAATAATAAAGAACTTTTAAAAAAATTAATAAAAAAAGAAGATGAAGAAATTGAGAAATTAATAGAAAAAAAATATATGATTTCTCAAAATATAAAAAAGCCAAATATTCCTTTAGAAAAAGAAAATAATATTATGAAAAAGATTTTTTCAAAAGATATTTCTATAAGAAATAAGAATAATAAAGAAAAAATCAGTAATAAAATTCATAGTTTTATTTCACCAAAAAAAGAAGAAAATAATTATTCAAATATCGATTATGAAAATTTAAAATATTCTTATGAAAAAAAATATAAGAAATTAATTCATGAAAAAAGTAGTGATTTTAAAAAAGATTTTATTAAAAATATAAAAGAAGATAATAAAATTTTGGAAAATGTTATTTCAATTAATAAAATAAATATTGTTGAGAAAAATAATAATAAGAAAAAATTTATTCCTTATTCTCAAAGAGTAAATTTACTTACTCAAAATTCTTATTTAAATAAAATAAAGAATAAAACTCAAAATTAAATTGAAAAAAAATTTAATATAAAAAAATTTCCATTAAATTAAAAAAAATATGATTTAATATTAAATATGAAAAAAAATTTTAAAAATTAATTTTTGTAAATAAAAAATATAATGAATTATATTTTATGAATTCATTTTGTTTATCAATAATATTTTAAACTAATTTTTCTTTTAAAACATTTAACATTTAATTCTTCAAAAATGAAAAATAAAAAAAATTTTTAAATAAAATCTAAAAATAAAATAAAAAAAGAATTTAAAAAAATTAAGGAATATATTAATTTAAAAAAAATATATAATTAAATATGAAAAATTCAAATTGTCCTATAGTAAAACCAACAAGGAACAATTTGAGTAAATATTCGATTTTTAATTCAAATTCAAAAAATTCGAAAAATAATTTAAATTCAACAAATAAAAACAGAGCAAGAACAACAAAACAAAGTCCTTTATCTTTACATAATAATAATAATAAAAATATGTTTGATTCAAATAATTCAAATAATACTCCAAAATTAATTATAAATCTTAATTCAAAAAATTTAGAAAAAGAAAAAAAAAATGATGAAAAAAATAAAAATAAAGTTAATAATCAAAATAAAAAAACCAGACAAAAATTAAATCATAATGAAATTAAAGGAAATTATTTTTCTTCTCCTTCTTCAACTCAACATTCAATTTCTAAAAATAAAGATAATAAAAAAAATAAAAATAAAATTAAAAGTATTAACTTAAAAAAATTTTCTAATAATAATGAAAATTATTCTTTATTATCTTCTTCAAAAAATTCTCAATTAGGAACAAAATATATAAACAATGTAATGAAAAAAATTAATTTACATACTTATAAAACAACTTATTCTACAGTTAAACATTCGAAAAAAAATTCATTGGAAAAAAAAAATATGAATAAAAATAAATTAAGTAAAGAAACTTTAAATTCAAATTCAAAAGGAAAAAAAACTTCAAAAATAAAAAATATTATTATTCACAATAATAATTCTTCAAATTTTAAAAGTTTATTAACTAAATATTCTATTAATTCAAATTTAACAACTCAATCAAATCCAAATAATACAAATACAAACACTCAAAAAAAAAAAATAATAATAATTCAAAATTATCTAAATCATATGCTTATAATAAATTAACTTTAGATACAAATTCAAATAAAAATAATTCGAAAATTATAAATAAAAATAATACTGAAGTTATTAATGGAAAATCAATAACATATAAAAATATTATTAATAATTGTTATTATGGTAATATTAATTTAAATATTGTATATAATTTATTTCCAATGACTTTAACTAATATTTCTAGTAAAAATAAAATAAAAAAAATATCTTCAAAAACAAAAGAAATAAATTTATCTAAAAGTAAAAGTAACAGTGAAGAAAAAAATAATAATAATAATAATATTAAAAAATCTATTATTAAAAATAAAAAAAATTTAACAAATGCAAATACAAAAATAATAAATAAATTAAATCAAACAAATTCAAATAAATATATTCATAGTATATCAACAACAAAAAATAAAAATATTCTTTCTTTAAAAAATTCATCCAATTCATTTTTAACTAAAAGTGAATCAAAAAAAACAAAAATTTCATTAAATAAATATAAAAATACAAAAGAAACAAATTTATCAACTTCATCATTATTATCATTAAAAGATTTTAATTATTATAAAAGTGAAAGTAAAAAATTACAAGAATATATAAAAAATTATTATCAGAAAAATAAAGAATATCCAAAGACAAATTTAAATTTTTATAAAATTGGAAGAAGAATAGGACATGGAGCTTTTGGAAAAGTAAATTTAGCATTACATATATTATCAGGTCATATAGTCGCAATTAAATCTTTTAATAAATTAAAAAAAAAATTTCCAAAGAATAGAATATTATATGAAGTAAATTTAATGAAAAAATTAAGAGGACATAAAAATATAATAAATATATTAGAAACAATAGAAACAGAAAAATATTATTTAATAATAATGGAAAATATTTCAGGAGGAAATTTATTAAATATAATAAATAAAATGACAAAGCTTCCAGAAAATTATTCAAAATATATATTTAAGCAATTAATAGAATCAATAATATATATTCAATCTCAAAATATAATTCACAGAGATATAAAGCCAGATAATATATTAATAGATTTAAATAATATAATAAAAATATGTGATTTTGGAGTTGGTAAAGAAATAAAATCTAATGAATATGTAAAAGATACTTGTGGAACTCCTGCATTTATAGCACCTGAAATATTATTAAATAATAATTATAATCCTTTTAAAACTGATGTTTGGAGTTCAGGTGTCGTTTTATATACTATGTTAAGTGGAGTTGTTCCTTTCAGAGGAAATAATGATTATGAATTACATAAGAATATTTTATCCGGAAAATTCCCTAAATTAAATTTCATTTCTAATTCATGTGAAGATTTACTTAATAAATTATTAGAAGTTAATCCTGAGAAAAGAATTAATTTAAATAATATTTTATCTCATAAATGGTTTTCGGATGGAATTAATGGAGAAATATGCTTATTTACTAATGCTGAAAAAGTTATTTATAGGAAATTATATTTTGATTATAGGAAAGAAAGAAAAGAAGATTTATGTGAAAATTTCACTTATAAAAATTTAGAAAGTGATTTAGAAGATGAAAATAAAAATATTAATACTACTAGTTTTATTATTACTCCTTATAATACTATGATTAATGGCTATCATGATGAAGATATTTATTTTGAAGATTTAAAAATTGAAGATAATATTATGAGATTTTTTCCTAAAGTAAATCAATTAAATATTAATTATGAAATTAAAAATAATGAAGATGTTGATCAAGGTTTTATTATTAATAAAAAAATTAGAAAAGGAAATAATAAAATTATGATTTCTTTTAATGAAGAATTTAATGAAGAAAATAATAATAATAATAATATGAAAAATAATAATGATTTTAATGATAATAATTTTGATAATGATAACGAGAAAAGCCCTATTAAAGTTTTAGAAAATAATAGTTTAGAAGAAAAAGATAAAAAATATTTAATTAATGATTTTAATCCAGTAAAGAAAAATACTTTAAAAATTGAAGAATATGCTTTACAATATGTTGAAAATTTTGGTTATAAAAGAGATTATATAATAAAATCTCTTGGAAAAAATGAATTAAATCATGCTACTGCAACTTATTTTTTAAGAATTACTTTACAAAACGAATAAATTAAATTATAAATAATTATTTTTGTTTTTTTTTATTATTTTTTCATATGTAATTTTAGAAAAGAGAAACAAATTTTATTAGGTTATAATTTAATCCATTTAATTTTTTATTTTTATAATTAAATTACTTGATTAAAAATCATTCTTCTATAAAAATTTTTTTAATTATATTTTTTTTTAATCTTTTTATACTTAAAATCACATTTATCATTAAATTCCCTTTGAAAGGATTGAATACTCTGATAAGTCTTTTCACTAACATTAGATAATATAATAAGTGTTAAACTTTTATTTAAATAAAACATATTATAATTATTCTTTGTGTTTTCAGTATGAAAATTAGATAAATCCAAAGACTTTAAAGAAGAACAATCATAAAACATCCAACTCATATTTTTAACTTTAAAAGTTTTAAAATTAGATAAATTTAAATGTGATAAAGCTCCACATTGGTAAAACATATAATTCATATCATTAACATTATTAGTCATAAAACTAGATAAATTTAAATTTTTTAAAGAACTACATCTAAAGAACATATAACTCATATTTTTAGTCTTATTAGTATTAAAATTAGATAAATCTAAATCTTCTAATTTAATACAAGAAGAAAACATTCCACTCATATCTTCAACATTATCAGTATTAAAATTAGATAAATTTATAGAAGTTAAAGAAGAACATTTTGAAAACATATAACTCATATTATTTATACTTTTTGAATTAAAATATGATAAATCTATTTTTGTTAAACAATCACATTTTACAAACATTTTTTTTGTATCAATAAAATCTCCTTTTAACATTATTTTTATTTTAGGAACCCCAAAATTATAAAAAATATATCTTAATGTTTTTAGTCTTTCATTGTTTAAATATAATTTACTTCTTTTTTTTATTTCTTCATTATTTCCTAATAATTTAATTTTCGAAAATGATTTTTTATATTCACATATTATATAAGAATGCAAATTATTTTTATTTTTTAAATTAAATCCAAGAGAATTTATTTTAAATTCATCAAAATAAAATAAATTATTTATTAATTTAGTATTTTCTAGTTTTACTTTTAAAAATTGTTTATTGTTAATTCCAGTAATATTCACAATTTTTAAAAACTTTAAATTTTCAATTGATTGAAAAATAATTTGAATATTGATCTCACAATTTATTCTTAAAATTAAACTTTTTAATTTTTTAGAATATTTAATTAATTCAAATATAATTGTATCTTCATTATTTAAATAATCTATAGTTAAATTAATATATCGTATATTATTATCTTTAAAATTTATCATCTTAAGAATTTTTAATAAATTAGTTGAATGAATTTCTTGTTCACAATATATACTTCTTAAATCTTCATAACTTTTAATATAATAATCTCTTACTTGAATATTAAAATTTAAATCACAAAGATTAACATCTTCTTTTTCTGTTAATGATGTTGTATTTTCTTTTAAATTACTCATTCCTTTAATATCTATTTTTTTATATTTTTTTATTTCTTCATTGTCAATAATTAAATCAATATTATTATATAATTTTTCTAATCCATTATTTATAAATCTAAATAAATATTTTTGTTCTTTTTTCTTTTTAAATGTAAAAATAAATGTATCTAAATTTAATTTAAGTGTTTTTATTGATTTTAATTTATTTGGGATTTTAAATAATAATTTCGAATTAAAATTTTTTCTTAAATCAATTAATAATTTATTAACAATATTATAGTCATTATCTCCTGATTTTATATTTGTATTTTTTGTTAATTCTTTAAATTCAAAATTTAAAATATATTCTCTTAAATTTGGAAAATCAATTCTTGCAAAAAAATTATATAAAAAATCTATCATAAATCCTTTTAAAATTCTTATTTCTAAATTATGAATTTTTTCTAAAATAATATTTGATTCTATTGTTAAATTAATATCATCAAAAATAAAAATTTTTAAAGTTGTAACTTCAGTATTTTTTAAAGAACTAATTAAATCAAAAAAATTATATTTTATCATAATATGAATATTTAATGTATTCATTTTTGGAAAAATGTTTTTTAATTCACTTATATTATAATTAAAATTTTCTTCATCAATATATAAACTTAATTCATCAACATTAGGAAAAATTATTTGTAATTCAATGATTGGTTCTAAATTTAAAATTGAAATATCTAATTTTTCTAAATTTAAAAATATTTGTTTCTGGTCCTTTAAAAATTCAATAAATTTTTTTTCTATTGTTTTTGTCAAAGTAATTTTTTGGATTTTTTTATCAGAAATCTTTAATAAATTAAAAAAAATATTTTGATTCTTTTTTTCCAAATTATTTAAATTATCAAATAAATAATTTAAATTGATATCTGTTTCTAATAAATTATTATATCCTAAATTTCTAAAATGAGCCCAAACAATATTAATGTTATTATGAATAAAATCAAAATAATATTTACAAAAATTTTCATAATTTATAAAACCATTAGATTTAGTATCATAAAGTCTAAAAAGTTGATTTACTCTATTATCTTCTTCACTAATTTCATGTCCACATACTACAGTTAAATAATTTGAAGCTTCTTTTTTATTCATTCTATGAAAATTGGTAAATGAATTATATATAACAGACAACACTTTCTTTGTCTTTTCTTTTAATTCATTTTCATTTAATAATATAAATCTAGGAATATTCTCTTTAAGTAAATCATTTAAATTTATTCTTATATTATTTCTAAAATAAGGATTATGAAAAACTAAATCAAAATCTTCATCTGATAATTTTAAATTAAAATTTTGATTTTTTGATATTCCATTTATACACATTTTTTTTATTTCTTCTTTGTTTAATTTTGTTAAAGAAAAATACTTTGATAATCCTTGAAAATAATCTTTTATATAATCATAATTGTAATTTTCTATTTTTTTTCCAAAAAAATATTTTTTGTAATTTTCAGATGTAATTTCAAATTTCTTATTAAGATATTTATTATATTTTATCAATCTCAAAAATAATTTGCCTGGAATATATGAAAATAATTCTCTAAAAGAATATAATGCATGAATTTTTGAAATCAACATTTTGTTATATAAATTTTTTTTATTCATAATAAATATTACTTATAATTTAATTAGATAATAAATTTTGATTTATTATATTTATTTTTTGTATAATAGAATTTAAATTATTTTGAAATAATTTATTGAAAGAATAAATTATTTCTTTTTTTTTATCTTTAAAAATAATTTTTAAATCTTTATTTTCAACATTAATTTTTTCAATTTTATTCTTTTCAATTAAAAATGTTTTATAATAACTATTTGAAATAAACCTTATTAATCCAATAAAAATTTTATCTCTTTCTTCTGAAGTAATAAAATCAATTCTCAAAATATGTTTTCTTCCATATAATATTATTAAATTTAATAAACAAATAATAATTATAATAAAAAGAACTGAATAAAATTTTAAATCATTAAAATAATATAATAAACAAATAATAGGAATTATCAAAAATAAACATAACATATAATAATTTTCTTCAAAGGGAGATTCTAAAAATAAAGTTGTAAAATGATTATTAATTTCAATTATTTCATTTTTTGAAAGAAAATTTTTTTTTAAATTTATTGAAGATTTATTAATAAAATTGTTTAATTTAATTTCAATTTCTTCATCATATTCATCATTAATAGGGAAAAAACTTTCAAATAATTTTAAAGGAATATTTTTTATATTACTTGAATTTAAATCAATATTATCATTATAATCATACATTAAAAATAAATTTAAATAACCATCTTTTTTAAATAATTCAAAATGAATATTACTTATTTTATTTATTAATATTTTAGACATTAAATTATGAGATTTACTATTCAAATATTCAATTTTTAAATTATTTTGTATTTTTGTTAATTTAATTTGTTTTGGATTTAAATATTTATCAATTAAAAATACTAAAATATCAATTAACCAAATAATTATTCCCAATATTATTCCTTCAAATAATTTTAATAATGAAAAAAATATGGGAACAATAGATAAAATACATAATAATAAAATAAAAAATATTTTTAAATTTTTGTCTTCTTTTAATTTAATAAAATATTCATTATTATTATCTTTTATTTCACTTTTATTTTCTTCATCTGAAAATAATCGTTTTATTTCTTTACTACCAGTTATTACATCATATTTATTTTCTGACATTTTCAAATAAAAAAAAACTTTCTATTAAATAAATATTCTTTTAATAATTAACTCTTAATTAAAAATTTTTTAAATTATTTAGTCTAAAAGAATTTTTAATATTCCAAAAAAATTATTAAATAAATAATTCTCCTAATTTTTTTTTTGACTAGCCAACCATTCCATAAGTTTAATTTTTTTTCCATCAATTTCTTCTTCACATACATCATTATAAACGTAAATCCAAGACCAATGTCCATCATATTCATAAGGATTTCCTTGCTCATTAAAATACAATCCACTTAAATCTACAACTTTATCAAAAAAGCTGAAATGAACATTAGCTCCGATTTTATTAAGTCTTTGAAAAGTAGGGAGAGAAAATAAATTAGGAGGAATAACTTTATCACTTTTAGAAGCAATAAACCATAAAGGAGTTTTTCCAATATTAATAATATCAGAATCACTAAGCAAATCATCTTTAAGTGATTCACAAGTAGGAAAAGCAGCAGTGAAAAAATTAGGATAATCACGTAAAAGAATCATAGTCATATAACCACCATTTGAATCACCTCCAATATAAATACGTGTTTTATCAATATTTGAATGTTCATAAATGTATAATTCAATAAATTCAATTAATGCATTTTCATATATTGAAGTTCCTTTTCCAAAAGATTTATATCCATGGACCCAAGTAGTAGGACATTGAGGAATTAACACATATGCTCCATTAAAATATTTTTGTATTGATTCATCTGCAAATATATTTGCCTTATTTGCCATTATAGGTAATGCTGGATTATCAGAACCTCCTTCTCCTAATCCATGAAGCCATATTATTAATGGATGTTTCTCATTATCTGATGGCTCGTATGATGCATAAGGGAATGATAATTGATTTATTATTTGGTGAGAAAATGTATATTTATCTACTATTGGACGAATGTCACCTTTATAATTCTCTATTATTTGATTATTTATGTTTTTTATTGATTTTATTTGAATTATTGTATATAATGGTTTTATATAATTGTTATAGAAAGATTTTATATCATAGTTTAATACTGATGATAAATTATTTTTTGGGTGAACACTCATTTCAATTGTTATATATTGATCTTTTAATTTTTTATTTCCTTTTTCATCTGATATGTATATATTTGTTATTTCACGATATCCTTCTAAATCATCATTTGTTTTTGATATACTTCCAAGATTTATTTTTGGGTCTTCATTTTTTTGAGAAGATAAAGATAAATGATATGCTCCTTCTGATAAAATTCTTCTTGCATAAACTTTAAATGTTTCCTTATCTATATTTTCATTTTCTATCTCTTCTAACCATTTTATTATCACTTTTGATATTGAAGATCCCCAATCAAATACTTCTGTCACTGTTTTATAAGATGGAAGCTGCTCTGGAATATTTGTAGACATTATATTATTTTTTTATATATTTTTATGAAAGTGAAATATTTATTTATTTATTATAAAAAATTAAGATTTTTTTCAGGTTTTGTATTTTATTATTATGGATTTTTTGGAAATTTTGCTCGTAATATTTTTTTATAATTTAATTAATTATTCAATAATGTTTTTATTTTTTATTAATATAATAAAAAAAAATAAAAAACCATATAAAAACATTTTAAGAAATCTATATAAATAAATAACATTAAAAAAAACTTTTTTAAAAAAACAAAGATAAAAATAAATAATATACCAATTTGTAAAAATTTTTAAAATTCTTTAACATTTCCATTTTCAATTCTACAAACCCTACATCCAAGAGCGAATTCTTCTCCATTAGGCGGATGTTTCACTTTAACTTCACAAGTTTTAGGGTCACAAATAGGTAAAGCTTCCTTAGGATATTTACTGACATAATCCCCTTTACATTGTCGACTATGACATTCATCACAAAAGTGAGTAGTTCCCCAACAAAACCAACTAGCGATTTTACAACAGAATCTACATTTATATTCGATAAAATCTTTTCCATGAATTTTACAATCACTTACTCCTGCAACACCATATAAATTAGCATGTTTACCACATATACAATCTTTAGGATCATAATCTTTATTTGGATCATTATTATTTATTAATGGTCCATCACCACATTCTCTTAATCCTGCAAAATATGGTTCTTTACATTGGTAACATAAATAATATGATAATCTATTTAATGCATATTGCAATGTATTATTATACCATTTTGAATTTGGATCTAATAATTTTTTATCTTTATCTAATCCTTCAAATTTTAATCTTTCTAAAGCCATTTTACTTATTTTATCATATAATTTCTTATTCCAATCTATTAATTCTTGTATTTCTGGAACATTTGGACAATCTAACCATTTATTACATAATGGACATAAACAATGATTAAATGTTATTTTTGGTCCATTCCATTTTTTTTTTAATCTCATTTCTATACATTTAAAATGTATATAATGATTACATGATAATAATATTATAGGTGCATTACCTAATCCTTCTATAAAACATATATTACAATATGAATCAATATCTTGATCAAAGTAATTTTTATATAATTTACATTTTGAATCTAAACAAGGAGGACATTTTTTTTCATATTTACAACCCCAACAAATGTGACCACAAGGTAATTTTTTTTTACATGAAATTTTATATTTTTCAAGACATTCTTTATTAGAACAAATATCACCATTTTGACTTTTAGTTTTATTAGTAATAACTGTATAATCATATCTACATTTTTTACTATTAATAAAATCTTTATATTCTTTACATGTTTTTCCTAAATGATAAGGTACTAAATTACAACTTATACAAAATACTGTTTGACAATTTGGACATCTACATCTATTATTTGCATAATCTTCACATGCTTGTTTTGATAATTTTTTATTATTTTCATCTTTTATATTATAATCTACATCTCCTTTTTCAAAAGAATTTTTTTCATGGCATTTTGGACATTCAACTATTGTTCCATATAATAATAAATTAAATTTATTATATATTTCATCATATTTTTTCTGTCCTAATATATCTCTTTTATCTTTTTCTGAAACTAAAATATCTTTTTTATTTTCTTTCTTACAATTTTCACAAAACATATTTGGTAAATCTTCATCGGATAATTTTAAAAAGCATTTTTTACAAATACAATGAAAACATTCTAAATATAATACATTAATATCACCACATATCATACAATTATCTTTATTATTATTTAATTTATTACTTTTATTTTTTTTTACTTGATTTGCTTCTATTGTAAATGGTCTTGCATATTCATTATCATTAATTAAATTTTCATTTTCTTTTAATTCTCTTTTATTTGATTTTTTATTTTCTTCATTTTTATCTTTTAATGAATTTTCTATTTTTTGATTATCTGCTGAATTTCTTTTTTTTTCCTTATTTTTTGAAGCTTTACTTAATGCATCTGTTATTTCTATAAAATGACCTTTTATTTTTTTCCCTAATACTATTATGTATTGTTTTAATAAAAAACGAATTACTAATAAATTCTCTTTTGGCTCTGAAAAATTTTTTAAAAGAAGAGAAAAACTCTCATCAAATTTTCTATAATATTTTTTAAATTCAGGACATTTTTTAAAATGAATACTAAAGTTTGATTCTTCCATTATTTCTCCACATTTACATTCTATTTCTTTTTCTAAATTAAATGTCATTTTTTTTATTTTTTAAATTTTAGAATTTTCCTTTTTATAATTTATAAATTTATAATAAATAATGTAAAAATTAATTTTATTGTTTAATTGTATTTATTTAAGTTTTGATAAATTTTAAAATTTTAACATACAAAAAAATATTTATATAATAATTAAAACACTATTTTAAAAAAACATTACTTAAGAAGAGAAACTTCTTTTTTGTTTCATATTATTATTTTGAGAGAATTTTTCTTTAATTAATTTAGCAATAAAAACAGACCAATTATAAATATTTTTCTTAACACTATCAATAAAAGTACCATTAACTCCCCAAAAAATACTAATATCACTAAAATTAATTAAATATTTAGTAAATTCATCTTTATCATGATAAATCATATCTCTTCCTAGAATATTATCTGAATTTTCTAAATCTTTATTAGTAGTTCTATAATTTCTAAAATAATTTAAAACACTTAAAAAATTATGATGAATTTTAAGTTTATTTTTAAAGCTTTCTCTAGCTAAATTATGTATTATAGAACCAATATATTTACCATTAATTTTAATTTCTTTTAATTCATAATATTCATTAATATGTTTTCCTAAATTTAATATTATTTGTTGAACTAATATTCCATTAATTAATAAAAAAGCTAAAATCATTCCTGCTTCTTTTTCATTTACTAATCTTAAATAACCATAATAATGAAAATCTATTCTATATATTTGATTTGTTGTTAAATATGAATGAGGAAAATATGCTTTTTCTTTTATAAATTTATATAATATTT
>JAEEGL016678272.1_pt1 | contig 18972 bp, 11 predicted proteins | sample 9134231 | NCBI WGS metagenome assembly JAEEGL01 (sample SAMN16246548, study PRJNA631951) | gut metagenome | biome: gut microbiome; feature: rumen; material: fiber-attached | host: Bos | place: Iran: Karaj | collected 2018-10 | reverse complement strand
GCGACCGCGAGGTGAAGAAGATCTCCACGTACATCACGAAGAAGGTGGCAGACCGCCTGAAGGCTATCTTCGCTGAGAACCGCAAGGAGTACGAGGAGAAGTGGGACGACCTGAAGCTCTTCATCAACTATGGCATCCTCTCCGAGGAGTCCTTCTACGACAGGGCCAAGGACTTCGCCCTCTTCAAGGAGGTCAGCAGCGAAGGGCAGGACGCAAGCAGCAAATACTTTACCTTCGACGAATACAAGACACTCATCGAGGCCAGCCAGAAGGACAAGGACGGCAACCTCATCTACCTCTACGCCACCGACAAGGATGAGCAGTACAGCTACATCAAGGCCGCCCAGGATAAGGGATACTCCGTGCTCCTGCTCGACGGGCAGCTTGATGTTCCTACCATCCAGACACTCGAGCAGAAGTTCGAGAAGAGTCGCTTTACCCGTGTCGACTCAGACATCATTGACCGGCTTATCGTCAAGGACGACGCACCCAAGTCGAACCTTGACGCAGAAGAGTCTGCCAATTTGTCAGACGTCTTCCGCTCACAGATGCCGAAGATGGACAAGACCGAGTTCATGGTCGAGGTACAATCGTTGGGCGAGAGCCAGCGCCCTGTGGTCATCACGCAGAACGAGTGGATGCGACGCATGAAGGAGATGAGCCGCTTCCAGCCCGGCATGAACTTCTACGCCCAGATGCCCGACTCGCTGAACTTGGTACTCAATAGCGACCATCCCTTGGTAAAGCGCGTGCTCGACGACTGCAAGGCAGGCACCGAGGAGGCACTCAAGCCCATCGAGTCCGAGCTGAAGGGACAGGAAGCACGTCTGGCTGCCATCCGTCAGCAGCAGGAGAAGAAGAAGCCCGAGGAACTGACGCAGGATGACAAGGACATGAAGGCCGACTGCGAGAAGGCCGTACAGGAGCAGAAGGACAAGAAGCAGGCCGTACTGAGCGGGTTTGGCGCCCAGAACGACATCGTCCACCAGCTCATTGACCTGGCACTGCTACAGAACGGCATGCTCAAGGGAGAGGCCCTCGACCGTTTCCTCAAGCGCAGTGTCGACCTGATCAAGTAACATTTCACCATAATTACCACAGAGGCACGGAGGCACAGAGTTTTCTCTTCCCCCGTGCCTCTGGTGTATCATCCACGCGTCGTTGGTGCCTCGGCCACACGTCGTTGGCGTCTCTGCCACACGTCGTTGGAGCCTCGGCCGTGCAGCCAAGAGTGAAAAAACGCGCCATTTTCTTTGCGGTCTCGGATATTTTGCGTATCTTTGCAAAACATTATCAACTGAAAGCACATTTAATATGGCTAAGAACAACAATCATCTGGTCATCATGGCAGGCGGAGTAGGCAGCCGCTTCTGGCCCATGAGCACAGCAGAGAAGCCTAAGCAGTTCATCGACGTGCTGGGAACAGGCAAGTCGCTACTGCAGCTTACCGTCGACCGCTTCGGCGACATCATGCCCACGGAGAACGTGTGGGTAGTGACCAACGCCAAGTATGCCGGCACGGTTCACGAGCAGCTCCCCGGCATGCCTAAGGACCACATCCTTTGCGAGCCCTGCCGCAGGAATACCGCACCCTGCATAGCCTACGTGTCCTGGCGCATCAAGTCAAAGGACCCCAAGGCCAATATCGTCGTGTCGCCCAGCGACCACGTGGTGCTCAACGTACCGGAGTTCCAGCGCGTCATTACCGAGTGCCTGGACTTCACCTCTGACACCGACGCCATCGTCACCTTGGGAATGAAGCCCAGCAGGCCGGAGACCGGCTATGGATATATTCAGGCCGACCTGTCAAGCAACTCCCTGCGCAACAAGGAAATATTCCGCGTAGACTCTTTCCGCGAGAAACCCGACCTTGCCACCGCCAAGCAGTACATCAGCCAGAAGAACTACTTCTGGAATGCAGGCATCTTCATCTGGAACGTCTCGACCATTGTCAACGCCTTCCGCATCTACCAGCCACAGATGGCAAAGCTCTTTGAATCGTTGCTACCCGTATACGGCACGGAAAAGGAACAGGCAGAAATCGACCGTCTCTTCCCCGAGTGCGAGAACATCTCCGTAGACTACGCCATCATGGAGAAGGCCGAAGAGATTTTCGTCTGCCCCGCAGACTTTGGCTGGAGCGACCTCGGCACGTGGGGCTCCCTGCTTCAGCAGTCCAAGAAGGACCTCTACGGCAATGCCTTCATCGGTCCCGACATTAGCCTCTTCGAGTCGCACAACTGTATCGTCCATACAACCCAGGAGAAGAAAGTAGTGGTTCAGGGCCTTGACGGCTATATCATAGCCGAGAACGACGATACCTTACTCATTTGCAAACTCTCTGAAGAACAGCGCATCAAGCAGTTCTCAGGCCAAAACTGACACGCCCATGAAGAATGTTGCTCTTATTACAGGCATTACCGGACAGGATGGCTCCTACCTTGCAGAGTTCCTCATCGAGAAGGGCTATGAGGTCCATGGCCTGCTTCGCCGCTCCTCGTCGTTCAATACGGGCCGCATCGAACACCTTTACCTGGACGAGTGGGTGCGCGACATGAAGAAGTCGCGCCTCATCAATCTCCACTGGGCAGACATGACCGACTCGAGCAGCCTCATCCGTATCATCGGGGAGGTCAAGCCTACCGAGATATACAACCTCGCTGCACAGAGCCACGTCAAGGTTAGCTTCGACGTGCCTGAGTACACTGCCGACGTTGATGCCTCAGGCGTACTGCGCCTCTTGGAAGCTGTGCGCATCTGCGGACTTGAGAAGTCGTGCCGCATTTACCAGGCCTCCACATCAGAGTTGTACGGCAAGGTCCAGGAGGTGCCGCAAACGGAGACCACGCCTTTCTACCCGCGTTCGCCTTACGGCGTCGCCAAGCTCTACGGATTCTGGATTATGAAGAACTACCGGGAGTCCTACGGCATGTACTGCTGCAACGGCATTCTTTTCAATCATGAGTCGGAGCGGCGCGGCGAGACCTTCGTTACCAGAAAGATTACGCTCGCCGCTGCCCGCATTGCTCAGGGCTATCAGGACAAGCTCTACTTAGGCAATCTGAACTCCCTGCGCGACTGGGGCTACGCCAAGGACTACATCGAGTGCATGTGGCTCATACTGCAGCAGCCCGAACCCGACGATTTTGTCATAGCCACTGGGCAGTACCATACCGTGCGCGAATTCTGCACACTGGCCTTCCAAGAGGCGGGCATTGAGCTGGAGTGGCGCGGTGACGGCGTCGACGAAAAGGGCTACGACAAGGCCACGGGAAAGGTTCTCGTTGAGGTAGACCCCAAGTATTTCCGTCCTGCCGAGGTTGACCAGCTGCTCGGCAACCCAGCCAAAGCTAAGGAGAAACTGGGTTGGAACCCCCAGAAAACAAGCTTCCCTGAACTTGTTCGCATCATGGTCCAGCACGATATGAAGTTCGTCAAGAAACTCTTCCTTAAGGCACAAATGGAGTAAGCCATGCTCAGCAAGACAAGCAAGATATACGTAGCAGGGCACCGCGGGCTGGTAGGTTCCGCCATATGGAATAACCTCATCGGGCGGGGCTACACCAACCTCATTGGCCGCACCCACCAGGAGCTCGACCTGACCGACCAGCAAGCCGTACGCAGCTTCTTCGACCAGGAGCAGCCCGACGCCGTCGTGCTCGCAGCGGCCTTCGTCGGCGGCATTATGGCTAACTCCCTCTACCGTGCTGACTTCATCATGCAGAACATGAAGATGCAGTGCAACGTCATCAGCGAGTCGTACGCCCACGGGGTCAAGAAGCTACTCTTTCTCGGCTCTACCTGCATCTACCCTAAGAATGCGCCCCAGCCTATGCGCGAGGACGCCCTGCTGACGTCACCCCTGGAATACACCAACGAGGAGTACGCCATTGCCAAGATAGCAGGCCTCAAGATGTGCGAGTCGTACAACCTCCAGTATGGGACCAACTATATTGCCGTCATGCCGACGAACCTCTACGGGCCTAATGACAACTTCCACCTGGAGAATTCCCACGTCATGCCCGCCATGATGCGGAAGGTATACCTTGCCAAGCTCATCCATGACGGCGACTGGGACGCTATCAGCCGCGACCTCGACATACGTCCCGTCGAGGGTGTTAACGGTTCGGCGCCGCACAATACCATTCTCGCCGTTCTCGAAAAGTACGGCATTACCGACAACCGCGTCGTACTCTGGGGCACCGGAACACCCCTGCGCGAGTTCCTGTGGAGCGAGGACATGGCCGACGCCTCTGTCCATGTACTACTCAATGTCAACTTCAGCGACATCATTGGTATAGAGCGTTACTCCTCCGTCCATTATGGCGCCAGCACCGACGGTGCCGTCGACCGCAACCACTCTGCCGGCCGGGGCGGAGCCATCCCATCCTTAGGTGAAATACGCAACTGCCACATCAACGTCGGTACAGGCAAGGAGCTCACCATCCGTGCACTCTCTGAACTGGTGGTCCAGGCCGTTGGCTTCCAGGGCACTGTGGCCTTCGACGCCACCAAGCCCGACGGCACCATGCGCAAGCTCATTGACGTCACCAAACTCCACAGCCTCGGCTGGACGCATAAGGTAGAGATTGAGGACGGCGTAGGCCGCCTCTTCCAGTGGTACCGGCAGAGCCTGCAATAAGACAACGACACTGTCCAACAAGACTATAACGACAATATCGAACAAGACAAACCCGCACTACTATGAACAGCATCAAGACCTTTGACGACATGTATCGCCGCGTGGCCGACTCCGGCCGCCGAGCACGCATCGCTGCCGTACGTCCCGACGACGAAGCCACGCAGGCAGCACTCGACCAGATAGCTACTCAGGGCCTGGCCGACATCATCCGTATCGACGACCCCGTTCCCGAGCAGGCCGCACAGCAAGCCGTGGAGCTCATACGCCATGGCGATGCTGACGTGCTGATGAAAGGACTCATTGGCACGGACGTCGTCCTGCGCGCCGTACTGAACAAAGAGTACGGTCTGCTGCCCGAGGGGCGCGTACTCACCCATCTCGCCGCAGCCGAGATACCCTCATACCACAAGATGCTGCTCTTTACCGACGCCGCCGTCATTCCCTACCCCACTCATCAGCAGCGCCTTGAACAGGTGCGCTACGCCGTTGACGTATGCCACCACATGGGCATGGCCGAGCCGCGCGTCGCCCTCATCCACTGCGCCGAGCATGGTGGCAAGCAGTTCCCCTTTGTCGACGAGTACCCTGACATCAAGCAGCGCGCCGCCAAAGGAGAGTTCGGTCCCTGCATCGTAGACGGTCCTCTCGACGTTAAGTCGGCCTGCTCCCTGCAAGCCCTGCGCACCAAGGGCATCGACTCCCCGCTGCAGGGTGAGTCCGATGTCCTCGTTCTCCCAGACATTGAAGCAGGCAATGCTTTCTACAAAACCCTCGGCATCTTTGCCAATAGCCGCACGGCAGGCATGCTCTGCGGCACCACGGCCCCCGTTGTCGTGCCCTCCCGCGGCGATGACAGCGAGGCGAAATACAACAGCATCCTCTTTGCCCTGGCAAGCCTATGAAGATATTAGTCGTCAACCCTGGCTCCACCTCGACGAAGATGGCCGTCTTCGAGGACGAGAAGCCAGTCATGCTGCGTAACATCACTCATAGCGCCGACGAGCTGGCACCCTTCGATGCCATCACCGAGCAGCAGGACTTCCGCCGCCAGCTTGTTCTTGACGAGCTCAAGCGCTCCGGCATCCCTCTGAAGTTTGACGCCGTGATAGGCCGCGGCGGACTGGTCAGGCCCATCAGCGGCGGCGTTTACGAAATCAACAAGGCCATGATAGACGACACTCTGCACGGGTGCGTTATGCACAACCATGCCTGCAATCTCGGGTGTCTCATCGCTCATGAGATAGCCGCCAGCATCCCTGGCTGCCGCTCGTTTATCGCCGATCCGGGCGTCGTCGACGAGCTGTCGCCGCTGGCACGCATCAGCGGCTCGCCTCTCATGCCGCGTATAGCCATCTGGCACGCCCTGAACCAGCGCGCCATAGCACGCCGCTACGCCCGTGGCATCGGCAAGGAGTACGAGGATCTTAACCTCATCATCTGCCATCTGGGCGGGGGCATCAGCGTTGCTGCCCACGAGCACGGCAAGGCCATCGATGCCAACAACGCCCTCGACGGCGAGGGTCCCTTCTCGCCCGAGCGCGCCGGCAGTCTGCCCGCTGCCGACCTCATCCGCCTCTGCTTCAGCGGTAAGTACAATGAGAAGCAACTCCTGAAACGTATCGCCGGCAAGGCCGGTCTCAATGCCCACCTGGGCACCAACGACATGCGGGAAATCCTGCAACGCATCAGCAACGGCGACAAGCACGCCAAGCTCATCATTGACGCCATGCTCTATCACGTCGCCAAGAACATCGCCGCCGAGGGTGCCGTACTTTGCGGCAATGTCGACGCAGTCCTGCTCACCGGCGGACTCGTCCACTCCGAGTATGTTGTCAACGAGTTGCGCCGCCGCGTCGGCTACCTTGCCCCCGTCTACACTTTCCCCGGCGAAGACGAGATGGAAGCCCTCGCCCTGAACGCCCTTGCCGTACTTCAGGGCAAGCGCGAGGCGAAGGTCTACGAGTAGCCCGTTCCTCCTTAGAACGGATAGCCTATAGCAAAGTGCAAGGTCTGGTTTCGCTTGAAACCATCGACGTTGTAGAATCCCGACTTTCCAGTATCGTACGGCACATGGAGTCCGATGCCCCAGTCCAGACGGAGCACCAGGAAGTCGAGGTTGTAGCGGATGCCTACGCCCGTGCCCACGGCCATCTCGCGCAGCAGGTCCTTCCACTTGAACTGTCCTGCGGCACCATCGGCACTGTTCCACACGTTGCCTACATCCACAAACAGCGCCCCGTACAGGTTGCCAAACAGCTGCTGCCTGTACTCAATATTGCCCAATAACTTCACATTGCCGTTGCGCATCATGTAGTCCGTAGCCCTGTCACCGAAGGACTTCACGTTGCCCGGACCGATGCCGCGTACCGAGAAGGCACGCACCGTATTGGCACCGCCCATGTAGAACAGCTCGCTGTTCGGGGCTATTGTCGAGTTGCCGTAGCACCAGATATAGCCGCCGGCCAGGTGGGCCACGAGTTGCGTCGTACCAGAGAGCGCCCAGGTCTTGGTAAAGTCCGTCTCAAGCTTGACGAACTGCGAGTAGGGGTTCTTGAAAAGCTTCTTTCCCTTCTCGTTCCAGTTCCTGCCGTTAATGGCATAGGCCAGCGACACCACGTTGCCGGCCTCCGACAGCGTCGTTTCCCAGCGTATGGGGTGCCGCAGCGACACTGGCGACGTGTAAGTGTAGGTATAGCGCATCTGCGGAATGAAGTAGTCCTGCATCGTGACCCTCAAGTAGGGATTGACGTTCACGAGCGAGTCGTACGCTGCAGTATGGCTGTTCATAAACTGGTACTTCACCGTCAGAGGCGACAGCTCGTGCCGGCTCTGCGCCGTGGGCTGCCAGCGGTAGGTCCACTCTCCCGAGACCACATGCATCTTGTAGTAATCGGGCCGGTAGATGATATCGGTCGACACCTTGGCGAGCGTCGACGGCGTGGTGTAGAAACGCCGACGGGGCAAACGCCGCCCCTGCTTGTCACGACGCACGCGGTTGCCGCCAAAGAAGGGCGCAATGATTCGTGGAAACTCAATGCTGGCGTCGGCGCCATACTCGTAGTTGTTCATGCTCGAGCCACCGCTACTTGCCCACTCGTACGAGCCATGCACGTTGATGTCAATCTTCTCCCCGCCCCTGAAAGCGTTGCGGCGAGTGACGCCCATGCGCAGTTCCGGCCCCATACGCCCAATGGTGCGTACGTTGAAGTTCGTCTCAACATAGAAGTCCCACGGCTTGTCAAAGACGCAGTTTAGCGTCAGGTCAAGGGTGTCCTTGCTCCGGGGCGTAAAGACAAAGTCAGTCATCGAGAAGAGGCCCATGGCGTTAATCTTGTTCACCGACTGAACGTAGTCGTCGTAGCTGTACAGCTGGCGGGGCCTCAGCCGCATGTCGGCCATGAGCACCCTCGTCCTGATGGGCGGCCGCTTCCCTGAGAAGTAGACCGTAAAATAGCGTCTGGCCACGGAGTCTGCCAGCTGTTCCATATAGCTCTTCCTCATGTTTATCGTCACACGGCCTATGTACCACTTGTGCCTGGCCTCCTCAGGAATGCTGTCGGCCAGCTGCAACCGCAGCTGCGCCTTGCCGTCGACCACGAACGTATCAGCCAGGTAAGACGCGTAACCAGGCTGGTAATAGTAGTACCCGCTATTCCTGAGCAAGAGGCTGATGCGCTGGCGCTCGGCATCGAGGTTGCTCACCACGAAGGGGTCGCCCCGGTGGATGCGGGCTTCGCCCAGCGAGGCGCGTATCAGACTGTCGGCCTCCTTCGGGAATCCGAAATAGCCGACACTGTCCAACCGGTACAGGCGTCCCGGTGTGACCCGGTATCCTATCTTTGCTTCCTTCGGGTTCTTCTGGGTTAACACGTCATAGGTGACCTGCCCGTTAAAGTATCCGTTATTGTGGAGTACCGACTGGGCCACCTGTGCCCGCAGCTCAGGGTTCACCCACGACATCAGCACGGGTTGTTTGCCGAACGACTTAAGCATCCATTTGCCAAAGCCCGACTCGCTGCCCTGATAGCGGTTCCACACACTGACGCCGAACGAGAAAGGCACCCGGTGGTAGCTGCTGCCGAAGATGGCACCGTTCGGCGCTGTAGCCAGGGCCGCCTCCACCTCGGCCTGTGTCGTGGCAAAGTTGGTGGCGGCAGAGACGTCCTTCGTAGTCCGGGCGGAGCCGGTAGCGGCCAAGGCAGTGCTGTCGTCGGGCGTGGGCTCGTCGTAGACAATCTTGGTCAACCCCGTATACAACTGGTCGCCCTCGGGAATATGCTTCGTCATTGAGCACGACGCAAGTGTCAGTGCTGCCAACAGACAGGGTATGCTATTTCTTCTCATCGGTCGTCGAATTTATTGAGTCAGTGGGGACAGCGATCCTCGTGCGAAGACTGTCGGTGGGGACAGGGGCCATGGTGCGCACACTGTCAGCGCTATTGCCGGCCGGACGCACAGGTCTCAGGGGCTCAGGTTCCTTGAAGCGGAAGATGTCCCAGAAGCGCTGCAGGGAGCGTCGCCAGGTAAAGCCGCCGCCGTACCTCTGTGTATAGCCGTCGAGCCAGTCGTAGTGATTGTTCTCATAGAACAGCGTGATGAACTTGTTCGCGGTCTGGTCAAGACGGTACTCAAGCGAGACATTGTCGAAGAACGAGTTGTTACGCTGCTGCAGCTCGGCGCCCGTCGACACCTTGCCCCCCACGGCTATCTTCAGCCTGTTGTCCATGAAGCGCTTGGCAAACTTGAACGAGTAGTCGGTATGCGTCTGGCCCGTGGCGTCTGTGCCCTGGTCCATGCCGAAGCTCAGGTCCAGCGTGCGCAGGGCATTGCCCGTGATATTGCTGATCTCAGAGCTAAGGAACGAACTCAGAGCCGAGTTCATCGAGAACTTGCCCGTGCCGCCGTCGGCCAGATACATGCCAGTGGTCAGCATGGTCACGGCCAGTTTGCCCCGCTGCTCGACGCCCATCGTCTGCAGTTCGCTGTGCAGCTGCATGTCCTCAGGGGCGTCCAAAGTAAACTCAAGCCCCATGTCATTGAGCGTCTTCGTAATCTTGACGCCGCAGTCAAAGACCACGCTGCGCCCTACCCCGTCGGTGCCCGTCACCGTGGCCTTGGTACGCTCGGTGGCGGTAATGTTCAGCGTCGGGTTCATGGCCTCGCCGGTAAACTCTATGTACGAGCCGTCCTGAATGGTGAACGTCTTCAGCGGAATGATGGGCAGCGAGTACTTCATCTCGCCGTTCGACAGTGTGTACCTGCCGCGCAGCTGCAGGTTGTCGGCAGGCGTATACTGCATCCGCAGCGTCCCGCCTCCCATGAGGTCGATGTAATTGGAGTGGTCAGTGTTCAGGTACGCCATGATATGGGCGCCCTTCGAGACGTCGACCGTCATGTCCATCTGGAATCCCGTGAGCGAGGGTCTCTCGACCACGACCGTCGTCGTATCGCCGAAGTCGGTAAACTTGACCAGCTCCTGCAGACGGTTGTCGGTGGTCAGGGGTGAGTCGCGCAAGACGTAGCTCATATCCGTGGATCCCAAGACCTCAATACGTCCGCGCATAAAGAGGTTGTCAACAGGTCCCTGCATGCGGGCAAAGGCGTTCACAAAGGCCTTGCCGTAGGCGATACTCTTTGCATTCTCCTCAGCACCGATGATCTGGAAGTCGCGGGCACGCATACGGAGGTCCACCATCATGCGGTCCAGGCGGCTGAAGTCGATGTCGCCCTGGATGTTCAAGGGGTTATCGTTCAACGCGTACATGGTGAAGTTCTCCAGAAGGAGCTTCGAGTTCACGATGCGCACAGGGTCATTGTCAAACCGGAGCGTCATGCCGTAGGGGATGCTTTCCAGGTAGCTGGAGTCCAGATAGACCTCACCGTCGATCTTAGGCTCCGACAGCCTGCCCTTGATGGCCAGCTCGCCCTCGCCGTAGCCCTGCAGACCGAAGAGCTGGTCAGGGATGAAGCCATTGACAAGTGAGAGCGGCGTACGCTCCAGGAGCAGCTTGGCATCGAGCGAGCCCGCGCCCTCGTTATAGTAGGTACCGGTCAGGAGACCGATTTCTGCATCGTCCTTCAGCAGGCGGGCCTCGACGGCATGTGCATCACCCTCCTTCTGCAGGTATACCAACTCCGAGCTGAGGTTCCCCAGGGGACTGCCCTCATAGGTCAGCTTGTGCACGCTCATATCGCTCACCATCGAGAGATGGCCATGGTGGTCAATGACCACATGGTAGTCACCGTCAAGCAGACCCGTGAGTCGCGGCAGGTAATAGGGCAGCACGCTACTCAGCTCGCCAAGGTTAAGCTTGTTCACGCTCACTGTCAGGTCCTGCTGGGCCGTGGGGTCGCTGCCGTCGCTATAGACCTTGATGCCGGTGCCGTCGTCGGCCACCAAGTGGACGTCGGCCTTCACGCGATTCTTCAGACCAAGGAAGATGAAGTTGTCCTTATTGAGATTAAACTCCTTATAGCCAATGGTGGGACGTTCGGGCACCAGACGAAAGCTAAGCCCGCTGTCGACCATCTCAGCCTGTGCGCCCAACCGGATGCCGAGCTTCTCAGCAGCATCGTAGAAGCGCACGCCGAACGTCGCCCCGTGTTCCTGCACCACACCGTCGAACAAAGCATTGAAGACAAAGTCGGGATTCTTCTTGTTGTTGCGCACCTGTCCACCGAAGCTCAGGTGCTTCTCGCGCTGGGTAATGCGGAAGTTAATGGTATCCAGGCGCACGTCGTTGACCTGCAGGTCGTGGATGTAGCTTGTACCGTTCAGACCGCTAGCGACCGACGCCGTGGCATCGACGTTCAGCTCTTTGAAGGTGATGCCCTGGGCGGCATTCAGCATAGCGGCAATGGGATTGTCCTGCCGGCTTTCCACATGAACCTTCATCGTCGGAAGCAGGCGCCGGATAGCAGGCTGGTCAATGATGCGATGCTCCAGCTTGTCGCTGACGGAGTCGGCAAGCATGGTCAGCGAGCGCAGAACGTCGTCGTAGTAGCCGCTGGCGTCGAGCTTGACAATGAAGTCGCCGCTCTGCGCCCTGACATAGGTCGTGTCCGGGCGCGTCTTGAGGAGCAGCCCGATGTCCTCCGGGCGGTGCACCTTGACGGTGTCGCGCAGGGTCAGGTCGCTCACCAGTCCGGTCAGGGTATGGCTCTGTTTCAGGTCGGAACTCACGTCGACATGGCCGCACAAGCCTATTTCGAGAGGGTTTTCGGCGATTCCCAGGCGCAACAGGTCGAGGCGGCTGACGTCGGCGGTCAGGGTACCCTCGAGGCGCTTGGGGTTCATCAGGGCGTCAAGCCCCACGGTGCCATTGAGCAGGTCGTTGTTGCTGACAAGGTTGAACAGGCCGCGGCCGTTGCTGATACGGGCGTCGATATCGAGGTTGTCCAGGTTCCAGCTGCCGTAGCCCAGGTGGCTGACATGGCTGGTGGCGGTCAGACTGGTGCGTGGCGAGAAGACGTCCGTCCCCTGACCACGGGCCTGAACATTGGCAGTGACGGTATAGATAGAGTCGTGGGGCATGAAATGGTGCACGTTGAGTGCGGTAGCCTTTACCCGCGCGTCGTAGCGCATAGCGTCCAGGTCGAATGTACCCGAGATGTCGGCACGTCCCTGACCTTCGTGCAGCGTGACGTCGGCATCGTAGCGGCTGCCGGCCATCTGCACCCTACCCTGGGCCTGCAGGGGCGGCAGACGGTAGCTGCGCTGCGCGTCGCGCGGCAACATGGCCATGACGAAACCGAGGTTCTGCGTCTGTGCCCGGAAGTCGACGTCGGCGGTCAGACGGCTGGGGTCGCTGAGGTTACCCACCCAGCCTGTGGCTGTTGCCGAGAAGGCTGTAGGCAGCGTCACGTCCAGGTCAGTAAACGCCATGTGCTGCATATTGCCCGTCACGCGACCCTTGAGCTGCAGGGGATAGAGCGGCCAGCGCTCGCGGGAGGCTGCGGGAAGGGCCGACAGGAAAGGCAGCACGTCCTGACGCGCCAGCTGGGCGTCGACGTCGCAGACCATGTGGCCGGGTGCCACACTGTCAGTGAACGACAGGGGGAAGCCCAGACTGAGCGACACGCTGCTGTCGGGCGTCTTCAGGTGGAACGAGGGTACGCTCAGACTATCGTTCTGCAGGCTCAGCGGTCCCGTGTGGACAGCAAGCTGCGGCAGGTCGATGTCGTTATAGCGTAGGGCGCCGTCCAGCCAGTCGACGCTGCCAACCTGGTACACAGGGCTGCCCAGGTCGGCCAGCACATCGCGGGCCACCAGTCCGCCCATGGTCACACGCAGGTCCATCGTATCGGCCTCGCTGCGCACGGCCACGGCTGAACGGAGCACCGTCAGACTGTCGGCGCGAATCACCCAGAGGGTCTTGGTCGTCGTGGTATCTTCCGGCACCGAGTCACGCAGCAGGACGTCAAGGTTTGCCGCCTCAAGCAAGGCACCGTTGACCTCTACCGTCTGGCGGTCGAGGTCGATGCCGCGACTCTTCAAAGCCAGCCTCTGAAACTCACCCTTTACTTGAACTGCATCAACAAAACCATTGGTATTCAGGCGAGTATCGCTTACTTCGAGCTGATTAATAACGACCCTGCTATGGAATAAAGGCATCAGCTGCACGTCGGCCACCAGGTGACTGACGGAGGCTATCGTGTCTTGCTCATGCACCATGAGGAAGTCGTCAAGGCTGAGGTCAAGGGGGAAGCGCAACTGAACATGGCCCACGGAGATTTGCATGCCGGTCTTCTCGGAGGCTATCGCTGCCACCTTGTCGACCGCCCAATTCTGCACCGGCGGCAGATAGAGCAGGCCGACCAGCACCACAAACAGCAGCACGGGTGTCAGCAACAGGCCCAATATCCACCACATCAGCTTCTTCATCATCGTCAGGTCTTAGAGGGTTTATCAGCGGGAACCGCCTCGTAAAGGTCTACTGTGGCAAAGGCGTCAGCCTCGGGCGTCTCCACGTCAGCGAAGGCCTGCCACAAACGGTCGTCGGGCAAGGGGGCCTCGACGCAAACAGGCTGCTTCGACACGGGGTGAACGAACTCCACGCGACGGGACAGCAAACAGATGCTGCCATCGGGGTTCGAGCGTCGCGCACCGTACTTGAGGTCGCCCTTAATGGGACACCCCATGGCCGACAGCTGGCAGCGAATCTGGTGGTGGCGACCGGTGAGCAGGCGCACCTCGACCAGTGTATACCGCTCGGAATGGCCCAGCACGCGGTACTTCAGCACAGCACGCTTCGCGACGACACCGTTGGCAACAGCGCCGCCCCCACCCTTTTGGGCAGGCTCAGGCACTACGTACGACTTGTTCTGCTTCTCGTTGCGCACCAGCCAGTGCTCCAGCGTGTGCCACTCCCCATCGTCCTGCAGTCCGTGCGAGCCCGCATGTCTCGTTCCCCCCTGCTCTTTTCTCGTTTCCACAAGGGCCCAATAGGTCTTGTGAACGGCGCCTTCGCGGAACATGTCGTTCAGACGCGACAGTGCCTTCGACGTACGGGCGAAGACCACCAGGCCCCACACGGGACGGTCGAGCCTATGGACAACGCCCAGGAACACCGCACCGGGCTTCTGGTAACGCTCCTTGATATACGCCTTTACCGTCTCCGACAACGGTAGGTCGCCGGTCTTGTCACCTTGCACTATCTCTCCGCTGCGCTTGGCGACGATGATGACATGGTTGTCCTCGTAGACTACTTGCATACAACGCAAAAACGCTTTACGGGTGCGAAGTTACGAAAAAAAAAAGCAAATAGCGACCGCTTTTCTTGCTTTTTTACAAAAAAGCCCGTCTAACACCCGTCCTGCCTCGCTTCCTCCTCGCTTCCCCCTCGCTTCCCCCTCGCTTCCTCCTCGCTTCAACGAGCGAGGTTGGAGCGAGGTTGGAGCGAAGTTGGAGCGAAGGCGGACGGGAGTTGAAAGGACGGAAAACGGGCATTTTCTGAGAAAAAAGGTTAAAGCCTTGGCGGTTTGGTCGTTTTTTCGTACCTTTGAAGCCAGAAACAAGCTATTAACAAAAAATATTCAAGCAATGAGAAGGACAAGACTTATTCTGAGCACGGTGCTGCTGGCGGCGGCATCGTGGGGCTATGCACAGAAGCCCGCCATCGCACGTGACGCTAACATAGAGGCAAAGATCGAGCAACGACTGGCAAAGATGACCCTTGACGAGAAAGTAGGCCAGATGTTGGAGCTCAATCTCGACATCATGGGCAACTATGACGCCAGCTGGAAGTGGAAGCTGAACGAGACGATGCTGGACACCATCATCCAGAAATACAAGGTGGGATCGATACTGAACGCCCCGGGAACGCGCGCCTCGTCGGTCGAGCAGTGGCAGTACTGGATTCGCCTGATACAGAAGAAGTCGATGGAGTATATCGGCATTCCGGACATTTACGGACTCGACCACAACCACGGGGTGACGTACACCCAGGGGGGAACTCTCTTCCCACAGCCCATTAACCTGGCGGCATCGTTCAATACGGAGCTGGCTCGCACGGGGGCGGAAATCACGGCCTACGAGAGTCGCGCGGCGAACTGTCCATGGGTATACAACCCGGTCGTGGACCTGGGCAGAGACCCGAGGTGGGCTCGTATCTACGAAAGCTTCGGTGAGGACGCCGTGGTCAACGCGAAGATGGTGGTAGCACAGATAGAGGGTTACCAGGGAGCTGACCCGAACCACATCGACCGCTACCACGTAGGTACCAGCACGAAGCACTATTTCGCCTACGGCGCGCCGTGGACGGGAAAGGATCGCACACCGGCCTATCTCTCTCCGCAGCTCATCAGGGAGAAGTACTTCGAGCCGTTCCGAGCCGCTGCCATGGCGGGCACGCTGACGATGATGGTCAATTCGGCGTCGGTCAACGGAGTACCGCTACACGCCAGCTACGAATACCTGACGCAGTGGCTGAAGGAGGACCTGCAGTGGGATGGCATGCTGGTGACCGACTGGGCGGACATCAATAACCTGTACCAGCGCGAGAAGGTGGCCAAGGATAAAAAGGATGCCATCCGGCTCGCCATTAACGCGGGTATTGACATGAGCATGGACCCGTACAGCGTTGACTTCTGCATACTGCTGAAGGAACTTGTACAGGAGGGACAGGTGAAGATGGAGCGCATTGACGATGCCGTAAGGCGCATCCTGCGCGTCAAGTACCGTCTGGGATTGTTCGACGAACCTAACACCGGCGGCAAGGGCTACGAGAAGTTCGGCTCGAAGGAGTTTGCCCAGAAGTCGCTCCAGAGCGCCGAGGAAAGCATGGTGCTGCTGAAGAACGACGAAGGGCTGCTGCCACTGAAGGCACAGCGGATTCTGCTGACAGGGCCAAATGCGAACCAGATGCGATGCCTGAACGGCGGATGGTCGTACACATGGCAGGGAACGAACGCCGAGGACCTGATGGAGCCGTACAACACCATCTATGAGGCGTTGTGCAACAAGTTCGGGGCCGGCAACGTGGTCTTGGAACAGGGTGTCAGGTATAATGAGCAGGGCAAGTACTGGGAGGAGCACGAGCCGGAGATAGAGAAGGCAGTACAAGCCGCAGCTGGCGTCGACGTGATAGTAGCCTGTATCGGAGAGAACACCTACACGGAGACACCCGGAAACCTCACGGACCTGTGGCTGTCGGAGAACCAGCGCAATCTGGTGAAGGCACTGGCCAAGACCGGGAAGCCCATCGTCATGGTGCTGAACGAAGGACGGCCACGACTGGTGGCCGACATTGAACCGCTCTGCAAGGCGGTGGTAAGCATACTGCTGCCAGGCAATTACGGCGGCGACGCACTGGCGAACCTGCTGGCGGGCGACACCAACTTCTCGGGCAAACTGCCATATACCTACCCCAAGGAGATAAACTCGCTGAACACGTACGACTATAAGGTGTCGGAGGTGGTAGGCACCATGGCGGGGGCATATGACTACGACGCAAAGGTGAGCCTGCAGTGGCCCTTCGGCTACGGACTCAGCTACACGACGTTCGAATACCAGAATTTGCGCGTGGACAAGCAGGAGTTCAAGGCGGACGACGTGCTGACAGTCACCGTCGACGTTAGCAACACAGGGGCACGCGCCGGAAAAGAAGCTGTACTGCTGTACTCGAGCGACCTCATTGCCAGCATTGTACCAGACAACCGACGGTTGCGCGACTTCACGAAAGTGGAATTGGAACCAGGACAGACAAAGACCGTCACATTCCGCTTGCCGGCCAAGCAGCTGGCATTCGTCGGAGCCGACGGACACTGGCGACTGGAAGAAGGCGACTTCGAACTGATAGTTGGCCGACAAGTACAAAAAGTAGCGTGTCGCCAGACCAAGGTCTGGGACACGCCCAATATGTAGTCGCTCTATAGGTGAATTACATGTTCATGCCACCGTCGACCTGGATGACCTGACCGCTGACATAGCTCGACAGGTCGCTGGCCAGGAACGTAGCAACGTTGGCAATATCCTCGACCTGACCGCCGCGACGGAGGGGAATCTTCTGGATCCACTCCTTGCGGATGTCGTCGGGAAGGGCTTGCGTCATGGCAGTATCAATAAAACCAGGGGCAATGGCGTTTGCACGAATACCCTTGGGACCCATTTCCTGACCTATCGACTTGGCGAGGGCAATCAGACCTGCCTTCGAGGCGGCATAGTTGGCCTGCCCGGCATTGCCGTGAACACCAACGACGCTGGCCATGTTGATGATGCTACCACCACGCTGGCGCATCATAACAGGAACGCAGGCGTGGATGAAATTGAAAGCTGACTTCAGATTGACAGCAATGACGGCGTCCCACTGCTGCTCGGTCATGCGAAGCATAAGACCATCTTTCGTGATGCCGGCATTGTTGACGAGAATGTCTATCGAGCCGAACTCGGCCTTGACGGCAGCCACGACCTGCTCGGTCTGAGCAAAGTCGGCTGCATTGGACGCGTAGCTCTTCGCCTTGACACCCTTGGCAGCAATCTCCTGCTCTGTCTCTTCATTTACTTCGAGGTCGGTGAACGCAATGTTGGCTCCCTCCTCGGCGAACTTGAGCGCGATAGCTTTACCGATACCGCGTGCAGCGCCCGTAATCAGCGCCGTCTTTCCTTCTAATAATCCCATTGTAAATAATTTAATATCAAATTGTTACTAATTTTCACTTGAACTATACTTAATGAACTGCGAGCAGGGTCAGAACCGCCGCTTACCCAGAGCACTGTAGACGATTTTTGCTACTTGAGGCTTGGTATCTTCGACCTTCATGCCGTGGGCAATGCGACCGTATATGTACGGAACCTCAAGGCCCTTGATGCAGTAGTGGGTGATGTCAGCGACGAGATCCACGTTGTCGATGTCGAATTCCCCACCCTCCTTTCCTTCACGGAAAACCTTGCGGAAGAGTTCAATCTCAGCGTCGTCAAAGTTGCGCCGAACCTTCTCAACCATCCAAATGTTGCGGAAGAACTCGGCACGGAGATTGCCGTTGCGAACTACCGTCTCGCGAATCATGCTGAGGTGCATGTAGATGAGCTCGATGATCTTCTCCTGGGGAGGAATACGTTTAGCGGCTACCTCATCGAGCATGTCCGAGAGGCGCTCCAGCTCGCTCTCGATGACAGCATAGTAAATCTCCTCCTTGGACTTAAAGTAGGTGTAGAGCGTGCGGCGACCCTTACCTGACGAAAGGGCAATATCGTTCATCGTCGTGTTCTCGAGCCCCTTCTTGGCAAATAGCTGACGAGCTTCGTCAACCAGTTTCTGTCTTGTCTCTGATATGGACATAAGCGTTATTCTCCCTCTTTTAAAATTATTGCACATTGCACTAACAGTGTGCAAAAGTAAGAAATTAAAGTGAAACTAACAAATAATTAGGTCAAAAATGTGTGAAAACAGTGATTAAATTGTCCAGAAATGACCTGTTTTATAGAAAAGTACCAGAAATATTTGGTGGTTTAGAAAAAATTGCGTACCTTTGCACCCGCTTAAGAGATAAATACATCGCGGAGTGGAGCAGTTGGTAGCTCGCCAGGCTCATAACCTGGAGGTCGCATGTTCGAGTCCTGCCTCCGCAACTTAAAAAGAAGCGCACCAGACGTTGACTGGAGCGCTTCTTTAGTATAAAAACAATTCTTTTTGGATGCTTTCCCAAACTAAAACACCTGCCTAACCCTTAAAACTACCAACTAATATATTACTATATTGATAAAGAAAGAGCCCTGTCGTCGTTATGACAACAGGGCTCCTCAGTTAAAAGTGGCGGCCTCCTACTCTCCCGCATTGCATTGCAGTACCATCGGCGCAGGCGGGCTTAACTTCTCTGTTCGGAATGGGAAG
>JAEEGL015872777.1_pt1 | contig 18972 bp, 18 predicted proteins | sample 9134231 | NCBI WGS metagenome assembly JAEEGL01 (sample SAMN16246548, study PRJNA631951) | gut metagenome | biome: gut microbiome; feature: rumen; material: fiber-attached | host: Bos | place: Iran: Karaj | collected 2018-10 | reverse complement strand
GGGGATATTCTGGTATGACCCTGAAGACCATAGTCTGTTTGGGGTGCGGAAGAAGGAGCTTACTCCACGAGAGGTGGAGGAGGCTGCCGAGAAGGGAAAGCCTTTCATCAACTATCCGCATCTGCATCGTCAAGTGTGGTCTAGGGAATACTTTCGTGCGCTGGCCAAGCACTCCAAGACGAAGTTCAAAGGGGATTACACGCAAATACCCCGTGGCCGTGTTGCTTGGACCATCGACAAGTTCATCGTACTGGTAGGCCATTGGGCAGAGCCAATCCAAGAGGAGTTGACCACTTTGATAGAGCAGGCGTTTGCACTTCCGTATTTCGAGTTTGTATACGACGAGCATTGGGATCTTGGTCACGGTTGGTCGGGCGACATGCCTACAAGCCGATGATTGGCCTTTCGGCATGTTTTTAAGGGAAGCAAATTTTACACAAATCTAAAACAAAACAAATATCCGCGTTGCCCTCATCGAGCTCGCTCAACTTTTACTCTCAACTAACTACTCTCAATTCTCAACTAACCACTGACTTTAAATTGACTCCGTCGAAATGCTCTGCATTCGGCATAGTCAATGCTTCGCATTTCTAAACACTCAATTCTAAACGAATTTCACCCTAGTTGAGGAGGTGGCATGTGGAGCCGTTTCGCATCTAAGTCTGTTAAAATCAGAATTAACACAATAATACAAAAATTAAATCCATGAAAGGCATCGTTCTAGCCGGTGGTTCCGGCACCAGATTGTACCCTATCACCAAAGGGGTAAGCAAACAACTGTTACCAATCTATGACAAGCCAATGGTCTATTATCCTATTTCGGCTTTAATGCTTGCTGGAATTAGAGATATATTGATTATCAGTACGCCATACGACTTGCCGGGCTTCAAGCGTCTGCTGGGCGACGGCTCCGACTATGGTGTACATTTCGAATATGCCGAGCAACCTTCTCCCGATGGTCTGGCACAGGCTTTCATCATCGGTGAGAAGTTCATCGGCGACGATTGTGCCTGCCTTGTGCTTGGTGACAACATCTTCTATGGGAGCGGTTTTACAAAACTCCTTAGAGATGCAGTGAAAGATGCCGAGGAGTACAAGAAAGCTACAGTGTTTGGCTATTGGGTTTCCGACCCAGAGCGCTACGGCGTGGCCGAGTTCGACAAACAAGGCAATTGCCTTAGTATTGAGGAGAAGCCAAAAGAGCCGAAGAGTAACTATGCAGTAGTCGGTCTCTATTTCTATCCTAACAAAGTGGTAGAAGTGGCAAAGCATATCAAGCCATCGGCTCGTGGAGAACTTGAAATCACCACAGTGAACCAAGAGTTCTTGAAAGACGGTGAACTGAAAGTTCAAGTCTTTGGTCGCGGTTTTGCATGGTTGGATACAGGTACACATGACAGCCTCTCTGAAGCCTCCACTTTTGTTGAGGTTATCGAGAAGCGCCAAGGTTTGAAGATTGCCTGCATGGAAGGAATAGCCTATCGTAACGGTTGGATTACCGAAAAAAAGATGCGCGAATTGGCTAAACCGATGCTAAAGAACCAGTATGGGCAATATTTGCTCAGAGTGATAGATGAGCTGAAGGAGGACATCAACTCAGATACGCTCACTCATCCAGAGAGAAACAAATAAAAAAGTTACTTTATCCATTCCCGAAGCCACGGGTCATAAGGGACTCGTTCTGTGTGACCCGTGCTTCACTTTAATCATCGAAACATGAAAAGAACCATCATCATCACTGGTGGCGCTGGATTCATCGGCAGCCACGTCGTCCGCCTGTTTGTCAACAAATACCCAGAATACAAAATCATCAATCTCGACAAGCTGACCTATGCCGGCAACCTCGCCAACCTCAAGGACATCGAGGACAAGCCCAACTACCGCTTCGTCAAGATGGACATCTGCGACTTCAACGGTGTCTACAAGTTGATGCAGGACGAACACGTCGACGGCATCATCCACCTTGCCGCCGAGAGCCATGTGGACCGCAGCATCAAGGACCCGTTCACCTTCGCACAGACCAATGTAATGGGGACATTATCCATGTTGCAGGCAGCCAAGTTGTATTGGGAGAGCCTGCCTGAAAAGTTTGAAGGCAAATGCTTTTACCATATCAGCACTGACGAGGTTTACGGCGCCTTGGAGATGACCCATCCCGAGGGCATTGAGCCTCCGTTTACTACCAAGGCTTCGTCAGGTAAGCATCACCTTGCCTATGGTGAGAAGTTCTTCACCGAAGACCTGAAATACCAACCCCACAGTCCCTACAGTGCCGCCAAGGCAAGCAGCGACCACTTTGTGAGAGCTTTCCACGACACTTATGGTCTTCCCACCGTGGTGACCAACTGCTCTAACAACTATGGTCCTTATCAGTTCCCCGAGAAGTTGATACCGTTGTTCATCAACAACATCCGTCACCGCAAACCATTGCCCGTGTATGGCAAAGGAGAGAATGTACGTGATTGGCTCTATGTGGTGGATCATGCTCGTGCCATTGATCTCATCTTCCACGAAGGCAAGGTTGCCGAGACCTATAATATTGGTGGCTTTAATGAGTGGAAGAACATAGATATTATCAAGGTGGTCATCAATACGGTGGACCGTATCCTTGGCCGTCCCGATGGTGCCGACATGGATTTGATTACCTATGTCACCGACCGTGCTGGCCACGATATGCGCTACGCCATCGACTCGACCAAACTCCAGAAAGAACTCGGTTGGGAGCCATCCTTGCAGTTCGAGGAAGGCATCGAAAAGACCGTCCGCTGGTACTTGGACAACCAGGAATGGATGGACAATGTGACGAGTGGAGATTATCAGAAGTATTACGAGGACATGTATAAAGGCCGTTGATATGACCATAGATGACTGCAAGATCATAGAGCTCCCTCGCTTCTTGGATGCTCGAGGAAACCTGTCCTTTGCGGAACAAAACAAACAAATCCCTTTCAAAATCCAGCGCACTTACTGGATTTATGATGTTCCAGGGGGCGAAGCACGGGGAGGACACGCTTTCCGGCAAAACCAAGAATTCATTGTAGCCTTGTCCGGCGCATTTGAGGTTGTTGTAGATGATGGAAACAAAAAACAGGTCTTCACATTGAATCGTTCTTATTATGGGCTATATGTGCCTGCTGGGCTCTGGCGCTCAATGGAGAACTTCTCTACCAATTCTTTCGCTTTGGAGTTTGGTTCGATGCATTATGATGCAAATGATTATGTTCGTGACTATGATGTTTTTCTAAAGCTGAAGAAAAATGGAGAAATATAATGTATTTGATTGCTCAATAGTGGAATTAGACCGCCATCACAGCGACCGCAAGGGAAACCTTACTGTGGTTGAGAATGGTGATACACTTCCTTTTGACGTTAAACGAGTGTATTATCTTTATGATGTGCCAGGTGGAGAGAATCGTGGTTCTCATGCGCATAAGGAGCTTAGCCAACTCATCATAGCTGCTAGTGGCTCATTCACTGTGACACTTGATGATGGAAAATGCAAACGCAGCTTTTTCCTCAATCGTCCCTATCAAGGCTTGTATGTGAAACCTGGTATGTGGCGTGATTTGGAAGATTTTTCTTCTGGAGCAGTGTGCATGGTGCTAGCTTCTGATATTTATATAGCTGATGATTATATTAGGAATTATGACGAGTTTATGAAATTTAGAGAAATAATGTTATGATACATCCATTGTCAGATTGCATGAATCCGGTTATCCCTGAATCCACCAATATTTGGCAGTTTTGTGTGGTTTTTCCAAATGCCAAAATAGGTGTAAATTGTAATATTTGTTCCCATTGTCTAATCGAAAATGATGTTATAATAGGCAATAATGTAACTATTAAAAGCGGAGTTCAGGTTTGGGATGGCATTGAAATCGAAGATGGTGTTTTTATCGGAGCAAATGTCACTTTCACCAACGATAAATACCCCAAGTCAAAGAATTCAGATTGGAAATTATTGAAAACAAAAATTTGTAAAGGAGCTTCTATTGGTGCAGGATCCACTATCTTGCCTGGGATTATTATTGGAGAGAATGCTGTTGTTGGAGCGGGTTCTGTGGTGACAAAAAGCATTCCCGATAATGAACTATGGCTTGGAAATCCGGCAAGATTCGTCAGAAAAATAGAATTATAAACATGATACCTTTTTTATCATTAAAAGACGTTACCGCTCTGCATGGTGACGAAATCAACGCGGCAATTACTCGTGTTGTAAACAGCGGTTGGTATCTTCAAGGCGAAGAAAACAAACGTTTTGAGGAGAATTATGCAAAGTTTATTGGCACAAAGTATTGTATTGGATGTGCCAACGGATTGGATGCCTTGATTTGGATTTTCCGCGCTTATAAAGAACTTGGTATAATGCAAGATGGCGATGAAGTAATTGTTCCTGCCAACACTTACATTGCTACTATTTTAGCCATCACCGAAAACAACCTCAAGCCTATTTTGGTTGAGCCTAAACTCAACACTTTGGAGATTGATGACGACAAGATAGAAGAACGCATCACTGATCGAACCAAAGCCATCTGCATTGTCCATCTTTATGGTCGCAACGCATATACCGATAAAATTGGGGCGTTATGCAAGAAATATAACTTGAAACTGGTTGAGGATAACGCTCAAGCTCACGGTTGCAAACACACTGATGGCCGCACAACTGGTAGTATTGGTGATGCAGCAGGTCATTCGTTCTATCCTGGCAAGAATCTTGGTGCCTTAGGTGACGGTGGAGCCGTAACTACCAACGACGAGGAGTTGGCAATAACTATTCGCACTTTGGCCAACTATGGTTCTTCTAAAAAGTATGTCTTCAAATATATTGGCCGCAATAGCCGTTTGGATGAGATACAGGCTGCCGTATTGGATGTGAAACTGAAATACTTGGTGGAGGACAACGCCCACCGCAAGCAGGTGGCTAACTATTACTTTGACCATATCAACAATCCATTGGTGTCGTTGCCCGATCGTTTGCCTGATGAGCAGAATGTCTATCACCTGTTCCCAATTTTGGTTGGCAAAGACAAACGTGATGAGTTACATGATTATCTAGAGCAGAACGGAGTTGGTACTGTAATTCACTATCCTATTGCCCCCCACAAGCAAGAGTGCTATAGAGAGTGGAATGATATGAGTCTACCTATTACTGAGAAGATAGCCGATATGGAGTTAAGTCTTCCTATTGGACCGGCCATCATTAAGGAAGAAGTAAAAACCGTTGTTGATTTAATTAATCGTTTCAAGTAATCCTTATTAATGATAACAAGTAATACGGTTAGTTTACCGTCTCAGAAATCCGCGAGAAACTCAAGCATAGAGTTACTTCGAATTTTGGCAGCCGGTGCTGTGGTAGTGCTTCACTACAACGGTATGGGGGGAGCTTTTGCACTTACAACAGGAGCATCACACCAAATTCTTATGTTTTTAGAGAGCCTTTGTGTGGGAGCGGTGGATTTGTTTATTATGATTTCAGGATATTTCCTTTGTACTACACAAAAGCGGACATGGGGCAAACCGGCCACATTAATCCTTCAGTTGTCACTTATTGTCTCAATATCATATATAGCAAGGAGTTATATCGATAAGGGGGAGGGCATGAATTGGTTTACTACTATTCATACTATGCTACCACCTAAGAATTACTTTGTTGTTTTATATATCGCTTTATATATCGTTTCGCCGTATATTAATATTGTTCTAAATAAATTGAGCGAAAAAGGACGCACGTCTTTCATCATCGTCATGCTTGCTGTTTTTTCGTTTTATCCGACACTGATGGACAGTTACCAAATCCTACTTCATTACGATAACATAATGGGCATAAACCCTGTTGGTGCATGGGGGCAACAGCATGGCTATACCATTGTAGGGTTTGCGTTATACTATTGCTTAGGAGCTTATTTGCGGCTGAATAACCCATTGAAGAGTGTTTCCACCAGAGTGTTATGCCTATTCATGCTGTTGTCAGTTATTGGTATATATGTGTGGTTCAATATCGAGGCAAGGTTTTTACTGAAAGATGCAAGCTTGGTTGATTTCAACGCCCTTTCATATTCCAATCCTTTTGTCTTGTTGCTTTCAGCCCTGTTATTGCTTGCGTTCTCAAGGATGCATTTCCAGAGTGGTTTAATCAATACGCTTTCCAAAGCAGCATTTGTTTGTTATTTGTTCCATTTGCAGGTGATACCATATCTACAAATTGAAAGATTTGCTCAGATGGGTGGCTGGCTGTTTTTGCATTTGATAGTTTCCGTCTTGGTGATATACCTTGTTTCATGGCTTGTTTGGAGATTGTTGGATTTGGTGATAAAACCACTCGGTATTTATCTTGACCATTATAATATTGTTTCTTTTGGTGAAGACACATTCTCCAAATAGTGTTTTATACTTGTAATCAAAGAATTGTGGAAGAGGATAATAAAAGCATAACAGAACAGAAATCATCCTATCGAGGCATATTTAAGGCTACGTCGTTATTCGGGGGTGTGCAAGTCTATAAAATATTGATTGAGGTTATCAAATCAAAGTTTATAGCCGTTCTCATAGGGCCGACTGGCGTTGGAATACAAGGCCTATATACTTCAGCAACTGGATTTGTCCAGCAACTCACTTCTTTTGGACTTTCTTCCAGCGCCGTTAGGAATGTGGCCGAGGCTTATGGAACAGGCGATCGTACTCGTGTGGCTAAAGTGGTATATGCTCTGCGCCGTTTGGTTTGGATAACAGGCTTGCTGGGCATGGTGGCGGTTATCGCATTCTCTCCTATATTGAGCAAGTCTTCCTTTGGCGATTCGGCTCATACTATACCATTCATCATCATATCAGTCACCCTTTTATTGAATCAACTAAACGCTGGTCAGAATGTCGTTTTGCAAGGAACATGGCATTTAAAATATTTGGCCAAATCAGGTGCAATAGGTGTGACGTTGGGGCTCATAATTGCTGTTCCGCTTTATTACTGGTTAGGCGTTGATGGCATTGTACCCAATATAATTATTACAGCAGTAACTACACTTTGTCTTTCATGGTACTTTTCCAGAAAGGTAGATATTGATAAAACACCTATGACAAACAAAGAGGCTTTTGTTATAGGTAAAACCATGCTTACTATGGGTATTGCTATGAGTTTGACAAATTTGTTTACATCAGCGAGCGGTTACGTTTTGCGTGCTTGTATCCGATTGTGGGGTGGCGTTGAGGTAGTTGGCCTTTTTACTGCAGGTAATATTTTGATGAGCCAATATACTGGATTAGTTTTTTCAGCGATGTCAACGGATTTTTATCCTCGTTTATCCGCCGTTAATCAAGATAATGAGAAGTGTCGGTTGATGATGAACCAGCAGGGGGAAATTGGCATGTTAATATTGTCTCCTTTGCTTTTGGGTTGCATTGTTTTTATTCCGTGGGTGGTTAGGCTTCTTTATTCAGATGCGTTTCTTCCCATAAATGATTTTGTCATTTGGTGTTGTATCGGGATGCTGTTTAAGATGGCTTCATGGTCAATATCATACATCTTTTTGGCAAAAGGCGAAGCAAAATTGTATATGGTTAATGAAACAGCAGTTGGGGCATATAGATTGCTTTTTAATCTGTTGGGATACAGGTTAGGTGGGCTACAAGGTATGGGTATTGCTTTTTCGCTAACGTATTTGTTTTATTTGATTCAAAATTATTTAATTGCAAGAAGGAAATACGATTTCTCTTTTATGTCGTCATTTGTTCAAATTTTTGTAATTCAGTTTCTTATGGTGGTTAGTTGTATGGCTTGCGCCTTTTTTCTGCCGATACATTGGAAATATCTAATAGGGATACCTCTTTTTTTAGGCTCTGGGTGGTATTCTTTGAGGGAATTGAATAAAAAGCTCGATTTGAAGGCATTTATAAATTCCAAAATAAAGAAATAGAAAACCATGGAAAATCAACCTCTTGTTTCAATCGTTGTCATCACATACAATTCATCCCAGTTTGTTGAGGAAACTCTAGATAGTGCACTCGCGCAGACTTATCCAAATATTGAGATAATTATTTCGGATGATTGCTCGACCGATAATACTGTTGAAGTGTGTCGAAAATGGATTAGTATTCACAAGGATTGTGGCAGAAGTATTAGACTTATTGAGGCTGAAAAAAATACTGGAGTTGCAGGCAATTGCAATAGAGGACTTGCAGCCTCTAAAGGTATTTGGATAAAACCAATAGCTGGTGATGACATGTTGATTCCCGATGCAATAGAATCGTATGTTCGATTTGTAAATAATAATCCCAATATTAGTGTTGTTTTTGCAAGAATTATTGTTTTTAAGGGAGATTATCCAAATTATAATATCTATGTCCATCCAGTCTTTCTAAAATACTATTTTTACTATAATACGAGAATGACATCAAAAAGACAATTTCGTATTCTAAGCAAAATATTTGTTGGAAGCGGACCTGCTTCATTCATTAGAACAGAAGCTATAAGAAGTGTGAATGGCTTTGATGAAAGGTTTCCTTTGCAAGAAGACTATCCACTGTATATTAAGCTAGCCAAAAACGGGTATAAGTTTTATTTCTTGGACAAAGTTACTGTAAAATGGCGAAAAAATGTCAATTCGATAACTAATGATAGAAAAAAAGGAGTTATATTTAATTCTCATAACATTAGATTATTCCATGAATACAAATATGTATACAAAATGGAAAATCTAAACTTTTTTTGGCGATGGTTGTTAAAATTTTCTCTTTTTTTACAAAACAACGTACTTAAATCAGGAAATAATACGAAGTCTCGGAAGAGCGTTTTTTATTATAATTTATATCGAGCAATAGATCCGTTTCTATGGTATGGTAGAATCTGTATTAACATTGATAGAATAATGGAAAAGCATTACAAACAGTGTTAAAATAATATTGGTATTGATATGATAGTTGCATTTTTCTATTTCGCTTTTTTCTTGTTTCTTTATTTAAGATATAGAAAAAGAAACAAGAAAAGCGTTGGCTCTTTATTGCTTGCGTTTTATTCAGTGTCAGCATTATTGACTGCTGTTATTGCTATTTCACCAAGTTTTTATTGGCTTAATGATCTGGATTGGGGTTCTACATCCTACTATATTTCTTGTGTTATTATCTCTTTATTGCCTTTTTTGTATTTAGGAAAGTTCAATAGCCTTTCTTTCCAATTACCTGACAGATTAATACATGATTTGTCTGTTTTCCTAATTGTTTTTGGTGTCATTCAATTGTTTTCATCATTAACTTTTATAATAGCTAACTTTAATGTTTTTTTGTATAATATTGCTTCTGTGCGTGAGGGGTTTTATAGTGATTTGGGAGAGACTGTCCAACTCAGTTTTTTGGGCAAAATATTAGTATTTGTACGCCCATTACAATTCATGTCACCATTTTGCTTCTTTTATTTCCTCATTAAAAGAAACAAAAAAATGGCGACATGGTCTGCAATAGCTTCTCTTAGTGTTCCATTTCAAGGTATGACAATTGGTGAGCGAGAGGCAATATTGGTTTTTTTCTCGAACTATGCGTTTTGTTATTTGTTTTTCCGCTCAGAAATTGAGGAATTAGTGAAAAGAAGAATTAATAGAGTTGCTTTGATTGCTGCTGTGCCATTTGTGTTGTTTTTTGTGGCCATGTCGGTTGGACGCTTTGGGGAGAGCCAAGGTGGTGTAAGTAAAAGTATCTTGAGTTATGGAGGAAAACAACCATATTTTTTTGCATACCTCTTTAACGACCCATCCATTGAATCTCAGAAATTAGGAGGACGGTTCTGTTTTCAATACTTATTCCCTCCGAGTCAACGTGCTTGGAAACAACTTAATGAATATATTTCAACGGATATTTATCTTAACCAATTCGGAGGTATGCCAGGTTCGTTATTCCTTGATTATGGCTATAAAACTATTTTAGTAGTAACACTAATTGCGGTTGTCTATTTTATTTTGATTAAAAATTGCAAGAAAACAAATGGAAAATATCCTTTTTATATTTTGTTTCTGTTTTACTTTTCTTATCAGGTTCTTTTCATGAATATTTTTTTCCTGCGTTATATATATCTTACCGTTGTTTTTTTACCTGCTGTTTTCTTTTTATTCTGTTGGTTTTTTCCCAAATGGATGAAATAATCATTGGATTAAACAGCAGAGGGCAAAGTGTATAGTTATCAAAGTATTACAAATATTCTTATTTATGAAAAAACAGTTATTGGTATGTGGCGGCGGCAGTAGCGCTCACACATTAATTCCTTTCTTAAAGGATTCCATTTTTGAAGTATCAATTTATACATCAAGACCTGAGAAATGGAACAAAAAAATTGAGCTGGAATGGCATGACCCTTCGGGCAAAGTGATGGGACGTTTTTCCAATGAGTTGAAGAAAGCCTCGAGCAATCCGCAGGAGCTTGTTCCCTCAGCGGATTATATTATTTTCTGTATGCCAGTTCACAAGTATAGGGTATGCTTACAAGAAATAGCCCCATATATCAACAAAAACAAGACCGTGTTTGTCGGAACCGTGTATGGTCAGGCAGGTTTCAACTGGATGGTTGACGAAATCAAGCAACGGCATTCACTGAACAACTTGGTGACTTTTGCCTTTGGCTTGCTGCCCTGGATTTGTCGTATCATTGAATATGGTCATATTGGCGTCACTTATGGTGGTAAGGCGGTCAACTATGCCGCTTGTTATCCCAAACAATATTTTAACCAATTGAACGAAGAATTGTTTGAGAATATTGGCTTCAAGTGGTTTGGCAAAGGGCATACCGAGCAGAGTGACAATTTCATTTCACTTACTTTGTCGGTCGATAACCAAATCATCCACACATCTCGTTGTTACGGATTATACAAAGTATATGGACCCACATGGCAGCGGAAGGAAGATGTACCCATGTTCTATCGCGACTACGATGATGTTTCTGCCAAGTTGCTTGCTGATTTGGATGCCGACTACACCAAGATTAGGGAGAAGATTAAGGCTATGTATCCTGATAAGAACTTCAAGCACATGCTTGATTATCTGGCATTGGAGCGTTTTTCCTACCAGTCGCAGAATACCGATGTGAAAGAGTCTTTTGTCACCTCACAAACCCTAGTCTCAATTGCCACGCCAGCAATTCAGAACGCTGAGGGTTTGTGGGAGATTGACCGCAACCACCGTTTCTTCCTCGATGACATCTACTATGGCAACTGCATCGCCAAGTGGATAGCCGAGCAACTGGGTGTTGAAACGCCAACCATCGATGGTATTTTGCATTGGGCTCAATCAATTAGGAATGAGAGTATTATTGACGAGAACAACAAGCTCGTTCTAAATAGCAATGATTTGTGTTCGCCACTCAAATCGGGAATACCTTGCTATTATGGATATAAGAATATAAATGATATTATTGACTAAAAAAGGTCGAGACAATGAAAATAGGTATTTTAACAAACCCAATGTCAGAGGTTAATAATGCAGTTAAAGCATGCCAATCGCTTGGTGTAGAATATGAAATTGTAGATGTTTTTTCTGCGGATTGGATAAAAAATGTAAAGAATTCTGATGCGGATGGTTTTTATTGTTCTTCGCTATGTTTAACTCAAGAATTGAAAACAATCCAAGACGAGCGCTATTTTTTTATTTCGAATGTTATGCATCGCCCTATTTATCCAGATTTTATGGGCCTTTACATACATGAGAGTAAACGTAATATGGCAGCGTGGCTTGAAATAAATGGTTATCCGCATGCAGACACAAAGGTCTTTACATCAAAAAAGGAAGCACTAACTTATTTGGACAATTGTCAATACCCAGTTGTCGTTAAGGCTAATTTGGGTTCTGCGGCTTCAAAGGTATTGATTGTCTCAAATAAAAGAAAGGCAAAAAGGATTGCAAAAAAGTGCTTTCCGGTGTGGAAGTTGCCCCTACATCGAGGATATGCCTATAATATCCAATATAAGCATAAAATGATTCCTTTTCTTAAAGATGTTCATAATCGGCAAAAGGACTATTTTCTTGTACAAGAGTTCGTGAAAGATGTGAAATGGGAATGGAGGATACTTAAAATCGGCAACTCTTATTTCGGCCATCAAAAGTTGTATAAAGGAAACTTTGCAAGTGGTTCGGGATTGGTTGGTTGGGTTGCACCCCCAAAAGAATTATTGTTTATGGTAAAAGAATTATGTGAAAAAGGTGGGTTTTTATGTATGGATGTTGATATATTTGAAACCAAAGATGGTCATTATTACATAAATGAACTTCAAAGTTTTTTTGGTTCGTATTTGAATTACCAAATGAGCATTGATGGGCATCATGGTCGGTATGTTTTCAAAGATGGTGATTTTGTTTTCGAGGAAGGAGATTTCAACGTCTTCGGATCAACAAAATTAAAGATAGAACACTTGGTTGAATTGCTTTCGCAAAATAAAACTAATCTTTGACTTTTGGGGGAACGACAAGAATGAAGCGAATAGTTTTCTTTATTAATAATCTTTCAAGTGGAGGTGCCGAACATCAACTTGTTCAGCTGGCAGATGGATTGGTCGAGAGGGGGTATGATGTATCTATAGTAACTTTTGGAGATAACAAAGATCACTATCGATACTCGGCTTTGATAAAACGGAAACACCTCGCCCCAGGCAAAACAGCTGTTTTCAAAATGGTGGCTATTTTTGTTTTTTTTCTGAAAATAAAAACCGACTGGATAATTAGCTTTGGCCAAAGGGAGAATAAACTATGTCTGATACCTTTATTGTTTCGTTCACATAAAATACATGTTATTGCAGGAGAACGGAACACAACAATAGGTAAGCCTACAAGGCAGGAAAAAATTCTATTAAAAGTCTTATACCGAAGGGCTGATTATATTGTGCCTAATAGCCATGCTCAATATCGTCATATTATTGAGTCTGAACCTATACTTGAAGCAAAAACTATTACCATAACCAATTTTACAGACCTCAAATATTACAAAGTCCACTCTTTACCCATGAATGAGCGTCTTCGTATAGGCATTTTTGCACGTTATAATTCCCAGAAGAATTGTCTTCGATTTGTAGATGCCGTTAGTAAACTAAAAGGGTGTACTTCTCAAACTTTTTTAATTGAATGGTATGGTGACCAGAAGATTAAAGACAAGGATAATCCGATGTTTATTCAAATGAATTTAAAAGTACAAGAATATGGACTGAATGATTGTATTATTTTGCATAATCATATTGAGAATGTAGCAGAAAAGATGCAATGTTTTGATGCCATTTGCTTGCCTTCATTATGGGAAGGATTTTCTAATAGTATTTCAGAGGCTATTTCATGTGGGAAACCTTGTTTGGTAAGTGATGTTGCAGATAACAGCATAATGGTAAAGGAAGGTATCAATGGATTCCTATTTGACCCAAAAGATGAAACTTCTATAGTTGGTGCATTTATAAAGTATTTCGCGCTAAGTAATGATGACAAACAACAAATGGGTGTCGCTAGCCGTAAACGAGCTGAAGAACTTTTTGATCGGACTCGTTTTGTCAATTCATATATTCGATTAATAGAATCATAAGTTTTATGATGTTTCTTGTTAATTGTTCTAACCTGAAAAACGGTGGCGGCCTTCAAGTGGCGGACTCCATCTGTCGGCAACTGCACAGGTTTCAAGGGCATTTCTTTTTCGTGGTGCTGTCGTCACAGCTCGCTGCAACGCAGCAGGCGATGGAAGGCGTGGAAAACGTGAAGTGCGTGACCTACGACCTGAAGGACGACTGGCGGTCGCTGCTGCTGGGACGAAACAGGTTTCTTGACGGGCTGGTAGAGGAGAATCACGTCGATGCTGTGCTGACGGTGTTCGGACCGTCAAGATGGAGGCCAAGGGTGCCGCATCTGTGTGGGTTCGCAAGGGCGCAACTTTTAAACCTTAACGATAACCTTAACGTTAACCTTAATCATAATTTGAGGGAGCGGTTGACTTATGCCGTATGGAGATGGGGCTTCCGCAGGAGTTCTGACACGTTCTATACGGAGAATGCGTATATATCAGCCATGCTGCCGAAGATTATCCCGGGGGCTAAGGTCTATACGGTGACGAACTACTATAACCAGGTGTTCGACCAGCCAGAGAACTGGACAAGGAACGTTAACGTTAACCATAACGATAACCTTAACGAAAACGAAAACGATAACGGAAAGATGGTGACGTTGTTGACGGTGTCTTCAACTGCTGTGCACAAGAATCTGGGTATTATGGTGCCCGTGGCTGAATATCTGGAGCGTGTGCATCCCGATTTCTGCTTCCGCTTTGTGCTGACGTGCAGTGAGGCTCCTTTCCCATTGCCGAAGCATCTGCGCAAGCACTTTGTGTTCATAGGCAAGGTGGATGTGGCGGAATGCCCGAACCTCTACGAGCAGGCTGACATTATGTTTATGCCCACACTGATGGAGTGCTTCACGGCAACGTATCCCGAGGCGATGCGGATGGAGGTGCCCATCGTGACCACCGACCTGGAGTTTGCCCGAGGGCTGTGTGGCGAGGCAGCCTGCTATTACAGTGCCCTGGATGCTGAGGCAGCGGCGGAGGCGATATATAAGGTGGCAACGGACGAGGCTTACAGGTTACGGCTTACGGCTTACGGTAAGGAGCAGCTGAAGAAGTTCGACAACTACGAGCAGCGGGCAGAGAAGCTGGTGGGGATATTGGAGAGCATGGTTTCCTAACAGCAACCTTTTAGAGTTTATCGTCCTTTTGAGTTTTGATACTATTTTTCAAGGATAATCCATGATCATCACCTCCACCATCCTCGACGAACTGACGGCCAAGGCGAAGGCTTCGCCACGCCTGCGGGCGAACTACGACCTGCGGAACTCGGCTGAGGACGGTTCGCAGCGGATGCTGAATGCCATCGAGCCGGGGACGGTGATGCCCATCCACCGCCACCGCAACAGCTCGGAGACGTGCGTGTGCATCCGCGGCCACTTCGAGGAGTATTTCTACGATGGGAAGTGCCACCTGTCGGACACCATCGACATGCGGCCTGGCGGCACGGTAATCAACATCCTCGCTGGGCAGTGGCACAGCCTGAAAAGCCTTGAAAGCGGCACGGTGCTGCTGGAGTGCAAGGACGGACGGTGGGAGCCGCTGGGCGAAGAGGATGTGGAGTCGAAATAAAATCGTAATTTTGCAGCGTGAAATTTAACGGCTGTAAAATTTACGGCGATAAAAGAATTTGGATATGAAGAAGTTCTACGACAGGCAACAGGAAATGGACCAGCTGCTGGATATGCAGCGGCAGGCGTACGCAGATTACTCTCGGTTTGTGGTGCTGACAGGACGCAGACGCGTGGGCAAGACAAGTCTGGTGACCAGGATGATGGAGGAAACGGAAAGGGAAGCCCCCGGTCTCTATTTCTTCGTGGGACGAAAGACGGAGGCCGTGCTGGTGAAGACTTTCTGTGAGGAAGTGCGGACAAAGTTGGGCGAGTACGTGCCAGAGGGAATCGCGACGTTCCGGAGCCTGATGCAACTTCTTCTGGAGATTGGGAAAAGGCGGTGCTTCACCCTGTTTATCGACGAGTTTCAGGAGTTTGACAACGTGAATGCCAGGGTGTTCAGCGATATGCAGGAACTGTGGGATCGCTATAAAAAAGAGACGCACGTATGTCTGGTGGTGTCGGGTAGCATCTTCAGGATGATGGAGAAAATCTTCAAGGACGAAGGGCAACCGCTGTTCGGACGTGACGACTGCACCATCAAGTTGCAGCCCTTCTCGACAGCTACGATACGTGAAATCCTGAGCGACTATAAGCCAGATTACACCAACGAGGACTTGTTGGCGCTATGGACGGTCACGGGAGGCGTGGCGCGTTACATTGAGATACTTATGAACAACAGTTGCACCAACGTGAAGAAGATGCTGCACTATGTGTGTGGAAGCGGCGACAGTTTCTTCATTGACGAGGGACGCTCTATACTGATTCAGGAGTTCGGGAAGCAGTATGGCACGTATTTCAGCATATTGGACCAGATTGCTCACGGTGATGTGACACAGGGGGAGATAGAGGCTTCGCTGGGGGTGAAGAGCCTGGGCGGGCAGCTGAAGGTGCTGGAGGAGAAATACGGCATCATCCGCAAGAAGCGGCCTGTGGGGGCTAAGGAAGGTAGCCAGACGGTGCGCTATGAGATACAGGACAACTTCTTCCAGTTCTGGTTCAGGTATATACACCGATACAACTCGCTGATAGAGATAGGGAACCTGCCGGCACTGGAGCAGATTATGGTGGCAGACTATCCGACATTCTCAGGTATTGCTTTGGAGCGCTGGTTTCGTCAGCGGATGATGGAAAGCCACCGTTACCGCGTGATTGGCGGCTGGTGGGAGGGTGGCGGCACGAATGCCAAGGGCAACAGCGACGATTTTGAGATTGACATCGTGGCTGAGACGCTGGAAGGCGACGTGGAGGCTTACGAGGTGAAGCGCAACACGCAGAGATACAACCCTGCACGGCTGCGCGAGAAGGTGGGGATGATGCAGCGTCATCTGTATCGTGGCCGTGAGGTGAAGATGATGGGAGTGAGTATGGAGGAGATGTGACGGCAGGCGATTTAAAAAGAAAAGAGCATTAGATAGATCATTATGAAATTGATATTCCTAACCATGTCCAACCTCACCGAGGTGAACTCGCATGGCATCTATAGCGACCTCATGCGGAAGTTCCGCGATGAAGGCCATGACGTTTATATTGTTTCGCCACGCGAGCGACGCACGGGCGAGTCGACGCGCCTTTACGAAGCCAACGGCGTACACATCCTTGGGGTGCGTACCCTCAACCTGCAAAAGACCAACGTCATCGAGAAAGGCATCGGCCAGGTGTTGGTCGAGACGCAGTTCAAACAGGCCATCAAACGGCACTTGGGCGAAATCAAATTCGATTTGATTCTTTATTCCACACCGCCCATCACTTTCCCCAAAGTGATACAATACCTCAAAAAAGCCAATCCCCAAGCCAAGACTTATCTGCTGTTGAAGGACATCTTCCCGCAGAACGCGGTCGACTTGGGCATGATGTGTACAACGGGCGTGAAGGGCATCCTTTATCGCTTCTTCCGCAAGAAAGAGAAGAAGCTCTACGCCCTGAGCGACCATATCGGCTGCATGAGTCCGGCCAATGTGCAATACGTCCTGAAGCACAATCCGGAGGTGGCGCCCGAGCGTGTGGAGGTGGCGCCTAACTCATACGAGGTTCAGGAAACTGTCACGCTTACCGACGAGCAACGAATCGCCATCCGGACCAAATATCACCTGCCCACCGACCGTCCCGTCTTCATTTATGGCGGTAACCTGGGCAAGCCTCAGGGCATCCCCTTTTTGACGAAGTGCCTCAACGCCAATGCCGACCGCTTGGACTGCCATTTTGTTGTCGTCGGCAATGGCACCGAGTATGGCAAGATGGAAACGTGGTACAAAATGCGGCAGCCACGGAGTGTGTCGGTGTTCCAGCGTTTGCCCAAAGAAGATTATGACCAGTTAGTGAGAGCCTGCGACGTGGGCCTCATCTTCTTGGACTATCGTTTCACCATTCCCAACTATCCTTCACGCTTGTTGCCCTATTTGATGGAGAAGAAGCCCATCATTGCAGCAACGGATCCTAATTGCGATACAGGCATCATCGCGGAACAGAACGGCTACGGCTATTGGTGTCCGAGTAATGATGTTTCGGCATTTACGCAATGTGTAGATAAAATGCTGAAGTCGGATTTGGTGCAAATGGGCGAGAATGGTTATCAGTTCTATTTGAACAATTACACGGTTGAGCATACATATAATGCTATTATGAAGCATTTTAATTGTTGAACATCGAAAGCCCCGAAAGAATCGAAAAAAGTTTTTATTTCGTGGATTTTCGGGTTTTTCGATGTTGAAATAAAGAAATCATGTACAAACACTTCTTCAAACGCCTCTTAGATATCCTCATTTCAGGCATAGCTTTGTTACTAATAGGCTGGTTCTTGTTATTAGTCGCCGTCTTTCTCCACTTTGCCAACAAAGGCGCAGGAGCCTTCTTCTTCCAAGAACGACCTGGTAAAGATGAGAAGATTTTTAAAATCATCAAATTCAAAACCATGACAGATGAACGAGACACAAATGGCAATCTGTTGCCAGATGAGAAGCGCTTAACTAAAGTTGGAAAATTCGTGCGTAGCACCTCAGTGGATGAACTGCCACAGTTGATCAACGTCTTCAAAGGCGACATGAGCTTGATTGGGCCAAGGCCGTTATTGGTAAAGTACCTTCCATTGTATAACCCAGAACAGCATCGCCGTCATGAGGTTCGTCCAGGCATTAGCGGTTGGGCGCAATGCCACGGGCGCAACGCTATCAGTTGGACGGAGAAATTCAAACTTGACGTGTGGTATGTGGACCACTGCACACTTTTGACGGATATTAAAGTCGTTTTCATCACCATCAAGAATGTACTGATGCGAAAGGACATTAATAATGTAGGTGACAAATCGGCCACAATGGAACCCTTTAATGGACATAATTAAATATGAAGAATCTTATTATTGTAGGTGCGAGTGGCTTCGGGAGAGAAGTCGTTCAATGGGTCGAGGATATTAATGCTGTAAAGCAGGAATGGAATATTGTAGGTTTTCTCGATGATAATCCAAATGCTTTAGATGGTTGCCATTGTGATTACCACATTATAGGATCTATCAAGGAATGGCACCCTAAAGAGAACGAGTATTTCGCCTGTGCAATCGCAATACCCGATGTAAAATATGCCGTAGTTAATTCTTTATTGGAACGAGGTGCAAAGTTCGCGACCCTGATTCACCCTACGGCATTGGTTAATAAGTATGCTCAAATAGGAGAGGGGGTTGTTATTACTCCACGCAGTAATTTAAATGCAGATACTAAAGTAGGAGATTATGTTTCCGTGCTGGGTTCGGGGATAGGTCACGATGCCACTGTTGGTGATTATTCAACACTCAGTGGTCGTTGTAGTATCAAT
>JAEEGL011550515.1_pt1 | contig 18972 bp, 21 predicted proteins | sample 9134231 | NCBI WGS metagenome assembly JAEEGL01 (sample SAMN16246548, study PRJNA631951) | gut metagenome | biome: gut microbiome; feature: rumen; material: fiber-attached | host: Bos | place: Iran: Karaj | collected 2018-10 | reverse complement strand
TCCCTCAGTTCGAGCGGCAACATAGCTGCCACGAACTCCGAGAGCAGTTCCTCGTCCGTCAGTTCGGCGTTGATGACGTATTGCAGACCATTATCATTGATGAAACGGTCAAAATAATCGGTGGTAATAACCATCGTCCGGGGCACCAGAATACGGATATTCTCCCACCGGTCAAAGAGGTCATGTTTCTGCAGAATATGGTTGAGGAACGCGAGTCCGCGCGCCTTTCCGCCCATCGGACCGTCGCCGCAGCGGGAGAAATAAATCGTACTGTTATAGGTCTCCGGGTCATATTTCGCCACCACGCCCAGCGCCTGGTTGATACGGTAGTCGTGAATCAGGCGGATATTCGTCTGGCGGATGTTCTCTATGTCCGCGTCGTCCTGAATGGTGAGTTGGTGTACCTCATGACCGATAGCGAAAAGTCCGCGGGCAAAGAGCCATTTAGAGAGGTAGTTATTGTCGCTCAGGCGGCGGAAAGCAGCCGATGAAATCGAAGAGATGATACGTTCAAAGCCCTCCAGATCCGATGCACGCCCTATCTCTTTGCCTGTCCTCGGATCGACCGCCACGAAGTCACCAAAGCCGAACTCGCGCTCGATATAGGCGCTCAGTTCCTGGGTCAGCGTCTTGGATTTCTTGACTACAAACCCTACATTGAGTTTGCGTGCCACTGATTTCATCGACTCCTGTGAGGACTGCATGAGGAACGGCATAGTGGGATTGTCTTCCCGGATCAACCGGCATAAATCCACACCGGCATCGAGTTTCTCTGCGGACGAGGGTTCGCCTTTGTGCAACACAAATCCCACATCGGAGATGACACCGATGATGTTCTCCTTGTAGCGGTTGTACAGCTCTATGGCTTCGTCATAGCAGGTAGCCATCAGCACTTTCGGCCGTGCCCTCTTGCGCAGAAGCTGCTGTTTCTCGTTCAGCGCATCGCGAATGGCGATCTGATTTTGGTGAAGCACTAATTTATAGAGCAGCGGCAGATAGGTGGAGTAATACCGTACGGAGTCCTCGACCAGAAGGATTGCCCGCACGCCCTCGGAGAGGATGTCGTGCTCGGCGTTCATGCGGTCCTCTATCAGCTTGATAATAGCGATGATGAGGTCGGTGGAGTTGTTCCAGTTGAAGAGGTAGTCGATGTTAGTCTTGTCCTGCTGCTCCACGCGGCGATAGACCTCTTTGCTGAACGACGAGAGCAGCACGATCGGACAATCCGGCAGCAGCCTTTTGCTCTCCGCCGCAAAATCAAACACATCCAACCCTCCCGCGCTATAGACAACCAGAATGAGGTCGAAGGGGGCATCGGCATCGTGGCTTTCTGCTTTTGACTTTTGACTTTTGACTAAGTCGAGCGCTTCGTCTGTTGTTTCCGCCCGCACGATAGACGGCGGATTAGAGAGGTTGAGTTCGGCGTATTCCTGTGCTATCTGCACATCAATACGTCCGTCCTCTTCCAGCGCAAAGCTGTCGTAGTTGTTGCACACGAGCAGTATGCGCCTCACGCGCCGCTCCATCAGGGATGTGTAAGTGTTGGTATTCATCGGGGTTGGTATTTGCTTATCATCTCGGCTATGGCATTGAGCGCGAGGAACTTGTACCGCAGACAGTCATGCGGTATCTCTCCCGCCTTGGCAACCACTTGTTCTGCTATTTCCGGCTGTTCCGACAGGCTCTTGTCCGGCTCGATAAGTAACAGCCGTCCTACCGCACATGCCTCGAAATAGACGCCGTTTGGTTTGTAGTATTGGTAGTGCGGCTCATCAGGAGTCGGGAAATCTCCGCTCAGCAGTACTATCAGCGGAAAACCCGCCTCACGCAATGCCCGGCATATCTGTTTCTCGCCCTCCGAGATAGCCGCGCTGATAAAAATCGTCCCTTTCTCTGCTTCCAGAAGACACTCCTCGCGCTTGGCATCTATCTCAGCCTGTCTCAGTCTGCGCGAGCATTGCAGCACTTGCCGTTGCGGGTATTCCGCGAGGAACATGTTCCCCATCGCCGTACATGCCACTCCGCATATATTCATTTGTTGCCTTATCTTAAACAGGTCGGGATTTGCCCGTTTGAGTGCCAACCGCCGCGGATTGTCCAATATATACCGCTTCATATTTCCGAGCTGCCCTTTGTGGGTGAGTATGCGGTCGTGATATTCGGGAGCGAACGGAGCCCACTCTTTGCTCGGCGAAACAACGCCGAGGTCTAAACAGGCATCGGTACACTTGATTTTGAACCAGCGGATGTATTGCCCCAGATGTTTTGGAAGCCGGTCATGAACACGTAGCAAAATATGTACATGATCAGGCATTACTACATAACTGCAAATCTCAATGGATGATGCATCTTTATAGTTGGGGATATTCTCTATCTCGTTAGCGACTTTTTGTCCCAGTGGAGAAAGTGCGATTTCCTCTCCATGCAATTTTCCAAACAAGGGAGCTCGGTCTGTAGTCACCATTGTTAGTAACTGAATGGAGGGAGATTGATAGTCCATCCATTCAGCCCGGTGCAAATGTTCCTTTTGCTTGTCACATCGCCATCCGTTTGGTGTTTTGTATCTCTCTGCCATTTTAATTATGGTATATTATGGGCAATGTTATTTTCTTTTATATATAGTACGCCGCGAGGCGGTCTATCTCCGGCTGCAAAGCCGCCTCACGGGACGCTGCCTCTGCTGCACCTCCCTGCTCTATCTCCGCCACGGCTTGCAGCAAAGCGTCATACAACGCTTCCATCTCCTCTATGCGTTTGATGTCAAATGGGGTCATTATGTTTATCGTGAGTGCCCTTCTATACGGTATATTTTACTGTAAATGAGCTGTTCTTCGCCTCCATGGGAAGGTTTAAACCATAGTTCTGTCCGCGCGGCATAATAATCGCCCCATTCGCCCTCTGTAACCATAATACAACATCTATAAGGACTATCACTTTTTTCATAAATCTTTGCGGTATCAGATGGCATAATATGCAGTAACGAAGCATTTCTAATGCTCGCCTCTGATAGAGGAAGATTCGTAGTCGCTTCATACATTTTCAGATAGATATCACCTTCTTCCTTTGTTGGCGGCATATATACCATATAGTAATACTGTCCTAAACTACCGAGCAATAAGAATTTACGATCTATTACTACACTATCCCATTCTTCTTGAGAATGCGAACGTCGTTCCCATTCTTCACTGACATGGGTTTCTTCATATTCCATTCCTTCCGGGATAGGATGACGCTTCCCGAATTTATCGAACGAGCCTTCTCCCATTCCTGCAAATAGAGACACAACAAATGAATATATTATAAGGATGGCACCTATTCCTATTATTCTGCCGGAATTGCGGAACTGTTTTTTTGTAAGACTGGCAACCAGACATGCAATTATCAAGCATGCAAATATCAATGCGACAGCGAGAATAACACAAAAAACCACAGCTTCTGCCTTACCATATATGCGGAAAAAAGCTAACGGACAAAACATGGCAAAGGAAACACCATAACCAAGCACCCACCAAGGTAGCAAGGATATGAATTTAATCCTTTCACTTTGGGTACTGACATAGGCTGCCCACGAAAATGCGCCCAGAAGTAACAAGCCAATAGTAATAATAAATGTTATCATCTTTTAGAATTTTTACATTCCTCGCTCATCTCTCGGTCTTCTCTCGGTCATCGGTCGGTGGAACATACACGCAAGTGACGCGCAACATAGGCGCGAGGCCGGCTGATTACACCGACCTTGCGCTATCTTGTACATCCTTACACCAGTCCTTGCTCGACCATGGCGTTTGCCACCTTCATAAAGCCGGCGATGTTGGCACCCTTGACGTAGTTGATATAGGGTTTGCCGTCGGGACCGATGTTGTCGGGTTCGGTGCCGTACTTCAGGCACGCCGCATGAATGTCCGCCATGATGGTACGGAGACGGGCGTCCACCTCTTCTGCCGTCCATTTGAGGCGCATGGAGTTCTGGGTCATCTCCAAGCCGGAAGTGGCTACGCCGCCGGCGTTACTTGCCTTGCCCGGGCTGTAGAGGATCTTGGCGTTCTGGAAGATTGCGATAGCTTCCGGCGTAGAAGGCATGTTCGCACCTTCGGTGACACAGAAACAACCGTTCTTGATAAGTTTCTCGGCATCGGCTTTCTCTATCTCGTTCTGCGTAGCACACGGCATGGCGATGTCGCACGGGATGCGCCACGGACGCTCGTTCTCGAAGTATTTCGCCTGCGGATATTTGGTGACGTACTCTTTGATACGTCCGCGGCGGACGTTCTTGAGTTCGAAGACATAGTTCAGTTTCTCCTCGTTCAGCCCTTCCTCGTCGTAGATAAAGCCGTTGGAATCGGAGAGCGTGAGCACTTTGGCACCGAGACGCATTGCTTTCTGCGCAGCAAACTGCGCAACGTTTCCGGCGCCGGAGATACAAACGCGCTTGCCTTCAAAGGATTCACCACGGGTAGCGAGCATCGCCTCTGCGAAATAGCAAGCTCCGTAACCCGTTGCCTCGGGACGCATGAGAGAGCCTCCCCATGTCTGGCCTTTTCCGGTCAGCGTACCCGTGAACTCGTCGCGAAGCCGCTTGTACTGGCCGAACATATATCCTATCTCGCGTCCGCCTACGCCGATGTCTCCTGCCGGCACGTCGGTATCAGCACCTATATGACGCTGGAGTTCTGTCATGAAAGACTGGCAGAAACGCATCACTTCCGCGTCGCTCTTACCTCTCGGCGAGAAGTCCGAACCGCCCTTGGCTCCGCCCATCGGAAGGGTTGTCAGCGCGTTTTTGAAGGTCTGCTCGAACGCAAGGAACTTCATGATACTCAGGTTTACAGAAGCATGAAAACGGATACCGCCTTTGTACGGACCGATAGCGGAGTTCATCTGCACGCGGAAACCGCGGTTGATCTGCACTTCGCCCTGGTCATCCATCCACGGCACGCGGAACATAATCACGCGTTCAGGCTCGACGATACGCTCCATCACTTTCTGCTCTCGCAGATAGGGATACGCCATAATCATCGGAGCCACCGACTCCACTACTTCTTTTACTGCCTGGTGAAACTCATTTTCACCCGGGTTCTTAGCGATCAGCTCAGCCATGAAGCTGTCCACATAAGCTTGGGTTTGCTTGTCCATCGTTGTAGTTGTTAGATTTTTAAAACTAATACCTTGTTTTTTTGCCCCTATACGGCAAAATACGCTGCAAAGATACACATTTTTGTTGAACTATGCAAGCGGTTGATTATTTTTTGCATTTTCCTATATTTTAAACGCGGGTGCAAAAGAGTGCTATCTTACCTTGTTATGACGCACTTATCGCGCACTTATCACGCACTTATCACGCACTTATCACGCACTAATTTTCGCATTTCAAACCCTGTAGTATTATATACATAGTATATAATACAGAGAGGTTGTATAAAAAAGCAGAAAGCAAGAGTACGAAAACGGATCGTTCAGGGATAAAAGAACACAAAAAATTCAAGAAAAATTCACGCGCGCTTGCGTATGTCATTTTTTTGTAGTATCTTTGCACCGAAATTGCGCAAGTATGCGATTTAACGAACAAGCGCCGGACGAAAAGGCATGCAACAAACGGATACGGATCAGGCGCAAAGACCAACAAAGACGAATAATAAAACAAACAATATATGGAAAATTTAAGCGAACAAGAACAAGTACGGCGGCAGAGTCTGCAAGCCATGCGTGATATGGGCATTGATCCCTACCCTGCAGCCGAGTACGAAGTAACAGGGTATTCAACGGATATCAAGAAGGGGTTTGTGGATGAGCCTTCAGCCGTCAGCCCTCAGCCTTCAGGCAAAGAATGGCACACGGGTGATGAAGTGCGTATTGCCGGTCGTCTGATGAGCAAACGTATCATGGGAAAGGCCTCTTTCATCGAGATACAGGACTCCAAAGGACGTATCCAGGTGTATGTCAGCCGCGACGACATCCAGGCACCTGTAGCCGAAGGGTCGGGAACGCCCGACAGCGGAGAAAAACTCTCCGTGGAGCAGCAGATGTACAATGTGGTATTCAAGAAACTGCTGGACATCGGCGATTTCATCGGTATCGAGGGTTTCGTTTTCCGTACGCAGATGGGCGAGATAAGCGTTCATGCCAAGAAACTGACGGTTTTGGCCAAATCGCTCCGTCCGCTGCCTATCGTCAAATACAAAGACGGTGTGGCATACGACGGCTTCAATGACCCGGAGCAACGTTACCGCCAGCGTTATGTGGACCTCATTGTGAACGACGGCGTGAAGGAAACATTCCTCAAGCGCGCGACTATTCTAAGGACTATGCGCCAGGTATTCGACGAGGCAGGTTACACCGAGGTGGAGACCCCTATCCTGCAACAGATAGCCGGCGGTGCAAGTGCCCGTCCGTTCATCACCCATCATAACTCGCTGGACGTAGATATGTACCTGCGTATCGCGACGGAGCTGTATCTGAAACGGCTGATTGTAGGCGGTTTCGAGGGCGTGTATGAGATCGGCCGTAACTTCCGCAACGAAGGTATGGACCGCAGCCACAACCCGGAGTTCACCTGCATGGAGCTGTATGTACAATATAAGGATTATAACTGGATGATGGGCTTCACGGAGCAGTTGCTGGAGAAGATTGCTATCGCCGTGAACGGCACAACGAAAGTCAAAGTGGGCGAGAACGAGATTGATTTCAAGGCTCCATACCGCCGTCTGCCTATTCTGGACGCCATCAAAGAGAAGACAGGACTCGACCTGGCTTCGATGGACGAGGATGCCATCCGCGCAGAGGCAAAGAAACTGGGCGTGGAAGACACCGAGCATATGGGCAAAGGCAAGCTGATTGACGAGATCTTCGGCGAGACCTGCGAGGGCACTTTCATTCAGCCGACTTTCATCACCGACTATCCTGTAGAGATGTCTCCGCTGACGAAGATGCACCGCTCGAAACCCGGTCTGACCGAGCGTTTCGAGTTGATGGTGAACGGCAAAGAGTTAGCGAACGCCTATTCGGAGCTCAACGATCCGATTGACCAATACAACCGCTTCGTAGAGCAGATGAAGCTTGCCGACAAGGGCGACGACGAAGCCATGGTGATCGACCATGACTTCATGCGCGCGCTGGAATACGGTATGCCGCCTACTTCCGGTATCGGAATAGGTATAGACCGTCTGGCCATCCTGATGACCGGTCAGCCGACTATTCAAGAAGTGCTTCTCTTCCCGACGATGAAGCCGGAGGCTAATTGAGAATTGAGAATTGAGAATTGAGAATTGAGAATTATGTATCGTAAAATAGCTATTCTCGGTTCGGGCAGTTGGGCAACGGCATTAGCCAAGATTGTCATGCAGAACCAAGGCGATATCAACTGGTTCATCCGCCGCCAGGAAGTGATAGACGAGTTTATCTCCACGGGCAAGAACCCTACGTATCTCGGCGCCGCCAGTTTTGACGTGAGCCGGATCCATTTTTCATCGGACATCAACCAGACCGTAGCGCAATCAGACGTGCTGATTCTTGCGATTCCTTCGCCCTATGTGAAACAGTCGCTCAACAAGATCCGCCGTGACATGACTCACAAAGTAGTCATTTCAGCCGTCAAAGGTATGATTCCCGACGAGAATGTGATTGTCACGGACTACCTGCATGACCGTTTCGGTATCCCGATGGACCAGCTGGGCGTGATAGCAGGTCCCTGTCATGCAGAGGAGATTGCGCTGGAGAGGCTGAGCTACCTCACTATCGGTTGCGAAAACCGCTCAAACGCGGAGATATGGTCCAAACTATTCCAGACCCAATATGTCCGTACCACCATTTCCAGCGATGTTATCGGTTTGGAATACAGCTCTGTGATGAAAAATATCTACGCTATCGCCGCCGGTATGTGCCAAGCCCTGCATTACGGCGATAATTTCCAAGCCGTACTGCTGAGCAACGCCATTCAGGAGATCCAGCGTTTCGCAACCGCGATGAGCAATGTCCCGCGCGACATCACCATGAGCGGTTATCTGGGCGATGTGCTGGTCACCGGCTATTCCCAGTTCAGCCGCAACAGGCAGTTCGGTCAGATGCTCGGTCTCGGCTATTCCGTGAAAGCCGCGCAGATGGAGATGGAGATGGTGGCCGAAGGATATTACGGCACCAAAGCCATCCACGAGGCGAACCAACGGATGCAGGTAGCCCTGCCCATCGTGGACGCCATGTACGAGATACTGTACAACCGCCAGAAAGCGAAACCAATTATCAAGTCATTAACAACAAAATTACAATAATAATCATGAAACTATGTTTGAAAAATGCAGCTTCGTTTGTCGATGCTGCTGATTTGAAGAAACTGGAGTCACAGACAGAGGCTGCCAACCTCTTGCTGGAGAACGGACAAGGAGCCGGCAATGATTACATTGGATGGGTACATCTCCCCTCCTCTATTACGGATGAGTTTCTCGCCGAGATACAAGCTTCGGCGGATGAGTTACGCAAGCGTTGCGAGGTAGTGATTGTAGCAGGTATCGGAGGTTCATATCTGGGTGCCCGCGCCGTGAACGAAGCATTGAGTTCGGCTTTTGACGCCTTCGCAGCCAAAGACCGCAAGAACCCGTATGTCGTTTATGCCGGCAACAATATCGGAGAGGATTATCTGGCAGAACTGATGGAGTTCATCTCTGACAAACAGTTCGGAATCATCAACATCTCCAAATCCGGAACCACGACCGAGACCGCGCTGGCATTCCGTCTTTTGAAGACCATGCTGGAGAAACAGGTAGGCAAAGAGGAAGCCAAGCATCGTATCGTAGCCGTAACCGACCGCGCGAAAGGCGCTCTCCGCAGCCTCGCTACGAAAGAGGGATACAAGACCTTCGTTATCCCCGATAACGTAGGCGGTCGTTTCTCCGTTCTCACGCCGGTAGGTCTGCTACCGATTGCAGTAGCCGGAGGCGACATCAAAGCACTTGTTCGCGGCGCACAGGATATGGAGAAAGCGACGGATGTCAAAGTGCCGTACGCAGAGAACCCGGCATGCCAATATGCAGCAATGCGTAACGCACTCTACCAGAGCGGCAAGAAGATAGAGATCCTCGTCAACTTCAACCCGAAACTGCATTATTTCAGCGAGTGGTGGAAACAACTGTACGGCGAATCGGAGGGAAAAGACCACAAGGCTATTTTCCCGGCTTCCGTGGATTTCACAACGGATCTGCACTCTATGGGTCAATGGATCCAAGACGGCGAGCGCACGATCTTCGAGACCGTGATCTCCATTGAGAAAGCCAACAAGACCGTTCTTGTTCCGGAGGACCAGGAGAACCTCGATGGTCTCAATTTCCTCGCAGGCAAACGTGTTGATGAAGTCAATAAGATGGCAGAGTTGGGAACCCAGTTAGCCCACGTAGACGGCGGCGTGCCCAATATCCATATCAGTTTTGAGAAAATAGACGAGTACAATATCGGCCAGTTCATCTATTTCTTCGAGCGCGGTTGCGGTATCTCGGGTTATGTACTGGGCGTCAATCCGTTTAACCAACCCGGCGTAGAGGCGTACAAGAAGAACATGTTCGCATTGCTCAACAAACCGGGCTACGAAGCAGAAAGCAAGGCTATTCAGGCCCGGCTGCAGAAATAACCGATTGTATAACCAAAAATCGTAAAACAAAAGATGAAACGTATTAGTGTTGCAGTCATACTTATGAGTATGCTTTGTCTGGGTGTTTTCGCCCGCGGGAAACAACCTGTTGCCTTGAAAAATCTGCCGGACCCCGTTAAACAGGAGGTATTGAAGAGTTTCCAGGAGAGCGATATCCAGTTTATTACCGTTGAGAAAAAATTCCGCAATTATGAATACACATTCATGATAGCGGACGGCACGAAAGCAGAGTACGACCAAAAGGGCCAACTGAGCAAGATCGAGAATCAGAACGGCGTAGCAGAGAAGTTCCTGCCCGAAGCGATCACGGAATACATCAAGGAGATTCTACCCAATGCGATTGTTACGGAATATAAGAAAGACCGCATACAGAAAGTGGAACTGAACAACGATATGGAACTGGTCTTCAGCAAGAAAGGCAAGTTCATCCGTATAGAAGACTAATCCCGGCTTGGTTCTCTCCGAAACAAAAATCGGCACTCCTGTTATCAGAGTGTCGATTTTTGTATGCTCACGCCTATGAGTCTGTCATATCTGGCTCCGAACGGCCGCCAATAGACATAGACGGCATATTCATTCTCCGTCTGCCAATAACTGCCGTCCGTTCGCTGAGTGGTAGTTGTATTGGCTTTCGGGCTTCGGCTTTCGCCCCTCGGCTCCTTGGGCACAAACCAATACTGATAATCATACCCTCCCTGTTTGACGAGCGCAGTAAGCCAGTAGCACTTGGCGTCGTTGTCATATTGCATCCGGTTGCGCAGGTTCATTTCGTTGCAGAAAATATCTCCTCCTACATATACAGCCCCGTCAAACCAAGGCTTCTCCGCCGGAAGTGTCCAATACACCCACATGTATTCCGCCTCCGTGTCGCTGTCGGATGTACGTTCGGCGTTCACAACAAAGCGTCCGTCCGAGTCAAACTCATGGATATACTGGCCGCTTGCGATCTCGTTAGGCAGAAGGATCGCATGGTAGTCACCCACCTCGTAGAACACGCGGTCAATGCCATAGCCGGCGTAGAAACAGGAGAAAGCGTCGAAATGGTGATATTCGTTTCCCGCTTCAAAAATGAGGTTTTTATTATTGATATACCGCAGGCGCTTGGGTTCAATAAATGTAGGCTGCGTGAGCGTTATGGCATTGTCGGTCCTGTTGTTCTGGGTCACTACCAGTCGAAATTCAGAGGGCTGGAAAGCAATATCCGCCTTCTGCATATCCAGATCAATATCCACTTGCTGGTATCTCCCGTTAAACTCAATATCCGTGTGGCTCCGCACTTGGGCATCTATCTTCACTATCGGCTCAACCACACAGAAATCGATCTCCGCCACCTTGTTCTCCGGATTGCCGTCCTCGTATATCGAGAGGCGGTAATTGCCGCTCTTGGTCAGTGCCATGTCTTCGTTCGGGAAATCAAACCAATAATGCGTATATTCGCGGCTGGTGTTGAGAGAATGTTCATACCCGGTTATATCCTGCGTCGTAAATCCCCTGAGATATTCTCCGCTGAGCAATTCGCTATTGAGCATATGCACACTATAGGTGTATAGATGCACATCGTGGCTCATCTCGTCAAAAGAGATATGCAATGTGTTCTCCGGATCTGTACCATCAATGATGCCGTTATCAAGACTCAGCAATTTACGTTCCACACGAAGCGTACGTATCTGCTCGTTGAGCACACGGGAATGTGTTTGGGCAAAAGATCCTATACAGAGGGTTAACAAAAATAGTATAGCACCGATTTTCTTCATGTGTTTTGAACTGTTTCGGTTGCAAAGGTACAAAAATTATACCACATATGCAAAATAATTGCAAAAAAATTTGCATATATCAAAAAAAAGCAGTACTTTTGCACCCGCTTTTGCACTTCCATGCCACTTTGGCTCAGTTGGTAGAGCAACGCATTCGTAATGCGTAGGTCCCCGGTTCGAGTCCGGGAAGTGGCTCAAAGGGAGAAGACGGTCGTCTTCTCCCTTGCCATTCCAAGGACTCAAAGCCGGGGGTTCTTAGCCCCACAAGGGGCACGATTATTGCACCGATGTGCAATGTTCAAGTCCGGGAAGTGGCTCAAAAACAAAAAACTCATCCTTTTGGGGGTGAGTTTTTGTTTGGTTATAGCCTTGTCATGTGATAGCCCATGCGCTTGAGTTGCAGGGCTGCACCAAAGAGATACAACTGGTGCAGACAAGCGACGTAGCCAAGGAATGCCTCTTTGGTACCCGGTTCGATATCCTGACGAATCAAAGCACTATGCACACGTGATGCACACTCGCTGACGAGTTCTTCGGTCGCAGCAAAATCCTTGGGAGAGAGTTTGAGGAAGTCTCTGCGGATATACTCGTCCATCGCGTCATAGCCACGTTTGTCACGCAGATACACATACAAGTCTTCTTTGGCTGCATAGTACTGCCAAGCGGCGTCCCACATCTTCGCGACAGCCATGCCGAGATACATCATCCACCCGAGCGACGCAAGCGGATAGTGTTGAAACTCACGCACTCCGTCAGGGATATACGCATTAGCTATCGTCTCCCATTTGCCCTCCACATCAGGGCATTCCGGCAGCCGCTCATCAATTTCGCCCTCGCTCAGCAAATACTGCTGCAAGTCGCGACGTATCAGTTCTTCAAAATCATTCATAGGCAGAGAACCGGTCCTCAAGACCTTCTTTATCCTTTATGTGCACGCACAAGCTCAATCGCCTCTTTGCCGGAGAGGTGTTCTATCTCCATGCAGAGAACCGCCACGCGGGTGTGAGGGATGCCGCCGGGCATGGCAACGGACTTGTCTATCTCGTGCTGCAAACCTGTATGGTCACCGGGGTTGTATTTTCCGCCTAAGAGCCGCAACCCGTGCAACATGTCCTCCATGTTCTCCAACCGGTGGATGCGGCCGAAAGCAATCACGCTACGGAAATAGGTGGTGTACTCGTCGGGATGTATCTCGTCTTGGTCAATCACTGTGAACGAGCATTTGTCTTCGCGGGCGATAGCGTCAATTTTATGCCCTTCTACCGCCGAATGGAAATATAGTTTGCCTTCAGCATACACATAACTGATAGGCACTCCGTACGGGTAACCGCCGTCGCCCAGAACGGACAGCACTCCGGCGGTAGCGTTATTCAAAATCTTCTCACACTCCTCTTTTGGGAGTTCCTGCCGTTTCCGGCGCATAGGTCGAAATTCCATTATGATAACTCGTGCTCATTGAGGGCTGCAAGACAATCTCGGCGACTCCTTCTAAAGCGAGTGCAAAGGTACAACATTTTTCAGACATATGCAAGTTTTATGGCATAAAAAAAGCGACTCACAATATTGTGAGTCGCCTTGGCAGAAAGGAAGTCTTGCGGTTTATAGTTTGAAGACTTTGGCGGCTTGCTGCGCCGCTTCGCCTTGCAGGAAATAGGTCTTGCTTACAGGCCGGTAGTCAATCTGCTCATAGAGATACAGCCGCAGAGAGACAAACTGTTTGTCGGCGGAGATATGACCTTCCACCAGTACGTTTCCGTTAACAGCTTCTTCGTAGGTCGTGAGTTTGGACAGACGCTGCACGAACTTGTCATCCTCCAATGAAAACAAATCCCGCAGTTCGTCACGCACGATGTGCCCGTAATAGCGCGCGTAGTCGGTAATCCGGCTGTTGGTCGGCGTATATACCAAGTGATGAAACAGCCCGAAGAATGAGCTTTTGCGAGCTATGTATGATTGCTCAATCAATGTTTTATTTTCTGTTTCCATAAAATTACAAATATCTAATTACAAATTGATTAGCCTATACGTCAGGTATGCCGCATAGACGATTAACAGGACGGCACCATGCCAGCATTTGAGTTGGTGTTGGCGGTTGGAGATAACTCCCAGCCATACCAGCACGGCTCCTAAGGTAGCCATGATACCGTCCAAAATAATTCCTTCGTAGGCGGGAAGGGGTCTAAGCAGCGCGGATGTGCCCAAGATAAAGAACACATTGAACGACACGCTGCCTACTATGTTACCCAATGCCAGGTCGCAGTTGTGTTTGGTGGCGGCAACAACCGAAGTAGCCAGTTCGGGCAGAGAAGTTCCGAGTGCTACGATGGTCAGACCGATGATAGCGTCCGGCACGCCCAATTCCGTCGCCACACGGACAGAACCGCGGACAATCATCTCACCGCCCACAATCAATCCTGCAAGCCCCAAGACGATGTATATCAGCGCTTTGGCAAGCGGCATAGGCTTGAAATCCTCTGTGCTGTCCGGTTCCGCTTTCGCTGTTTTGACACTGTGGTACATGAAGATACCAAAGATCAGCAGAAGGAAGCCACCGCTCAGACGGGACATGCCCGGCACGGACTCAAAAGGCAGCGTGACAAGCACAGCCACCAGCACCACGATACCGGCAAGGATGTTCATCGGAATGTCGAAGACCCGTGCGGAGCGGGCAGAGGCAATCGGATACACCAGAGCCGTCAGACCGAGGATGACAAAGATATTGATAATATTACTACCTACAATATTGGTCAGCGCGAGGTCTGTCTGTCCTTCCGCCACCGAAAGCATGTTGACCACAAACTCCGGCATCGAGGTGCCGAAAGCTACAACGGTCATGCCGATGACGAGATTGCTGATACCGAAGCGTTTTGCCAAACCCGAAGCGCCGTCCACCAGCCCTTCTGCGCCCAACAAAAGGAATATAAATCCAAATACGATAATCAAGGCTGTCATTTCTCTTCGTCGTGTTTGTTGCCTTTACCGTATTTGTTGAGGATAAGAACAGGAATAATGCATATCGCTAACAGCACTACTCCAACAATAATAGTTGTTGTATTCATAAAGTCATTTACAATTTAGTCATTTACAATTTTATCATTTATTGCGGTATACGACCGCACAGCCGCCAGAAATCATCTGAAGGCTGAATACTGAAAGCTGAAGGCTTTGAATTGTAAATTACCAAAAAGCAGAGAACGGGAAGCCTATGTCGTAGGTCTCAAGGCTTCGAAGTAGTGTGCGCGAACGATAGATGGTGCGCGCGGTAGAATAAGAAGTGGCAATATTTGCCGGCAGTCCGAAAACGGACTGCGAGAGGCGTTTGAGTTGCTGACGTGCAGAGAGATGAATAACGGTCAGTTGGATCTTCGCAATCTGCACAGGAATAGCGCAGTCCGAAGTAGAGAGGACATAACTGATTTGCTGCGGAGCCGGAATAGCAGTACGGCTCTCCGCCCTATTCTGCGGGCGGCCGGTTGCCGTACTGCCGATAACCGCCATGATTACGGTCAGCAAGAATACTATGACAGATACACGCCGTTTCATTTATCAAAAGCGACTGCAAAGGTACTGCTTTTTTCCGAAATATGCAAGAGAGAAAGGATTTCTATACCCAATATTTTGGTTTTAAATTTCTTTTCCGTCCCACTTTTCCACAAAAAGCAGGCATCCGGTCGTTAATTATTCATTCACAGTGTCATACTGTCGGTCGTTGACCGGTTCGAGCCATTCGTTGGTGGCTCCGGGCTGCTCTTGCGTATGGATAGCGAGGTGCTGCATCCACGAGTCCGCGGCGGCGCCGTGCCAGTGTTTGACGCCTTCGGGGATGGCAATCACCGTGCCGGGGGTAAGAGGAACAGCAGGTCTGCCCCACTCCTGGTACCAGCCTTTTCCGCTCACGCAGATAAGTACCTGCACTGCGCCGTGGTGGATGTGCCAGTTATTGCGGCAACGGGGTTCGAAGGTCACGTTCGCCACGCCGCCATAGTATGGCTGCAAGAAACTCTGTCCCACGAAATACTGCGCGTATGCATCATTGGGTTTGCCTTGCGGCCACTCCGTTTCTAACAGTCCGGCGAGTCTGCCGGCTTCTTCCAAGAGACCGTTGGCTGCGAGGGCAACAACGATGCCTTGTAACTGCTCCTCCGTCACGCCCATGTTGCGCGCACCGGCGATGTGTGCTTTCAGTTGCGGCTCCACGCCCTGCAAGCCGCTGAGGGCGGAGACGGTAACCAACTCGCGGTCGGCATAAGTCAGATTATCGCGGGCGAAGATATCTCCGAAGAGATGCGCCTTGAGGTAATAATCCGTCGCAGGCGCAAACTCATAATTGAAGGGTTTGCCCGTCAGTTGCGTCTGTACGCGCGTACCTTCTTTTAAGGCATCAAAGTCGGAAGGTAGAGGCGATGCCTCTGAGCCTTCCTCCCATTTATCATTTGACGATTTACCATTTACGATTTTCTGTAATACGCCCAGCGCATTGAGGCTGCGCGGAAAACCCGTATAGGCGTAGAGTTGAGAGAGAGCTTCTTTGATCTGGCTGACCGTCAGTTCGGCTTCCAGTCCGTTATGAATGGCGGACTCAAGCGCCACGAGGTCACCCTTGGCTTCATTGCAGGCGATGGCAGACATACACGCCGCCTGCTCGGTTGTGAAAGAAAGTTGGTTCATGTCTTTGGTGTTTGACTGTTTGGTTGTACAAGCGGCAAACATAGTTGCCGCCAATGCAAGGGTGAAGAATTGTCTCATACGTTCTTGCCCATTTCGTATGCTTCTTGCAGTTTGGCGTGGCCGCTTATCTCGCGCGGGTCGTTCACGCCGCCGCAGAACACATGCCCTTTGAGGGCGCATTTCTCGTAGCAGTCAATCCAGCCCTGCAGACCGCTCTCGGCGCGTTCGGGCACGAACGGTTCGTCCTCTGCCGCCGTGGTCAGCAGGTAGATGTCGCGGAAGCGGTAATCCTTCGGATACATGGCATTCATGCGGTCGATGAGGGTCTTCATCTGACCTGACATCTCGTAATAATAAATCGGTGTTGCCCAGCATACGACGTCGGCGTTGAGCACCGACTCCATGATTGCCGGCACGTCGTCTTTGAAGACACATGCGCCTGTCTCCTGACATTTGAGACAACCTATACAAAACTTGATTTCTTTGCCGCGAAGCGAGATCAGTTCTACTTCATGCCCTGCGGTTTTTGCGCCCTCGGCGAACTGCTCCGCCATCGCGTGGCTGTTCGACCCCGCTCGCAGCGAGGTGGATAAAACGACTACTTTCTTACTCATATCTTTGTTATTTTATTTCCTGTCCTTGTACATTGTACATCGTCCCTTTATACTTCAAATAGACCTGTCCGTTTTCGAGGAACTTGGTACTTGGTGCTTGGGCACTTGGGACTGTCGGAGTGAGGTTTTCCGTGGTCGCGCTTTTCTCGAAGCGGACACTCACATTGCCGGAGCCGAGGGCAGCGGCAAGACCCGTGGGATCATCTATAGAGCCGATGCGGGTGTAGGAATAGGAACTGCTGAAGGTCTCATAGAACAGCACCAGGCAGTTGTTGCCGTACAGCATCAGGTCGCCTGCATGAATCGTGCCGGGCTGGTAGCTGTCCGTCGGCAGCGAAGAGTCCAGATAGTGGTATTTCTCATTGCCGTTCAGTTCGGTCATCGAAAGGGTCAGCGGCAGCAGTTGGGCAAACGCTCTGCCGGTCTCGCTGTCCGCCAGCGTGGCAGTGAAGGTCTTGGTGCCTACAATGACATTGATTTGCATAGTATTCTCCGTATTATATGCCACCAGGGTCTTGCTACTCGACGCAGCGGATAAGCACACCGCCACAAGAAAAAAGAGAATACGTTTCATGTGTTTAGTCTATCATCTTAATTACTTTGGCAGGGACACCGCCGACGATGGCGTTGGCAGGGACATCCTTGGTGACTACGGCACCGGCTGCAACGATGGAATTGTCGCCGATAGTGACACCTTGCAGGACGGTCACGTTCGCGCCGAGCCACACTCTCTTGCCGATATGTATGGGTTTGGCTGTCATGCCTGCCCGTTGCGCAGGATCGGGAAGATGATTGAGCGTGCAGAGCGTGGCGTTATGCCCGATGAGGGCATCATCGTCAATGAAGATACCGCCCTGGTCCTGGAACTTGCAGCCCATGTTGATAAAGACGCGTTCGCCGATGTGGGTGTTCTTGCCGCAGTCGGTGTAGAAAGGCGGGAACATGCCGAAACTATCGGGCACGTCGATTGCCCACAGTTCGCTTAACAGCCGCCGCAGTTCTTCGGGTGTATGGTACGCGCCGTTGATCTCGGCAGTGATACGCAGGGCTTCCTGCGAGTACTTATGGAACTCCATGTGCAGGTCCGAGCCGCCAACTATCGGCTCGCCCGTCGCCATGCGTTCACGGAATTGGTCTATAGTCATGCTTATTGCTCCTTTGCTTTCTCCACAAGGCGTTTGCCGAGGTCATGGGCTTTTTGTAAGTCCTGCGGGAAACGGTTTGCGCGAATCTCCGCACGGACGGATTCATCTACCGCTGTCTCATAACGGCTGTAGTCGTTGAACTGGTAGGTCTCGTGCGAGCAGAGCACCTGAGGCTGTCCGCCGAAGATTCCGAGGACGCGACAGTTCTCACCGAGGATAGTATCATAATGCAGCGGCTGCATCAATGCTTCAGGAGCGTTCATTGTATAAATGCACGCACACTGTATCTTCTTGCGGATCTTCGGCGCCGAGTAGTCGCAGTAATTGACCGCAGGGAAAACCAGCCGCTCAATGAACGAACGCGCCATGCCTGTCGGGAAAGAGTCATACACCGGCGAACCGATAACCAGCACATCAGCGTTTACGGCTTTCTCCAAGACGGGTTGTAGTTCGTCCTTGATAGCACAAAGACCGTTGACCTTGTTACCCTTCAGCTTGCAGGCGAAACAAGACTTGCAGCCCTGATAATTGAGACCATAGAGGTGAATCATCTCCACTTCTGCGCCGGCTTCCTGTGCACCCTTCATGGCGGCTTCCAGCATCTGCGCGGTGTTTTTGTTCTTGCGCGGCGAACCGTTGATAAAGATTGCTTTCATTATATTTGTTGTGATTTATTGTCAATATCCGATTGTCCTGATTACCGGTAGCGGCAGAGCCGCTGTTGAGTGCGGCTTTGCCGCAGTTAAGTGCCTGCGGCGGTTGAGTGCGACCTTTGTTCGCGGTTGAGTGCTGCGCGGTTAAACAGCGAAGCACTACACAGAGCGGAGCTCGCTAAACAGGACGAAGTCCGCTAATATCTTTAATGTCCGCGGACAAACTGTCCTTCGGGCTGGTACTCCAGGAAGCAACTGTCGTCCCGTTGCTCCTCATCCATCGCCTGCTGCTCTTGGGCTATGTATTCTTCGTATGTCATAACATTACGCAGATGCGACCGGCTTCCTTGGTGAAGATTGAGGGATAGCGGCAAATGCAGGCATAGACCTGCGCGGAGGTAACCGGTTTACCGTCCTTACGTACATGCCAGGCATTGCGGTTGATAGCGGCGGCTATCTGGTCAGTCGTCTTTCCTTGACCATCTGACATGATGGCGTACGTTATGG
>JAEEGL012838971.1_pt1 | contig 18973 bp, 9 predicted proteins | sample 9134231 | NCBI WGS metagenome assembly JAEEGL01 (sample SAMN16246548, study PRJNA631951) | gut metagenome | biome: gut microbiome; feature: rumen; material: fiber-attached | host: Bos | place: Iran: Karaj | collected 2018-10 | reverse complement strand
TACAACAAGGATTCCAGCGAAAAAAATATCTCGGAAGTCATCATTGCAAAACAAAGAAGCGGCGAAACCGGAACCATTAAGCTGAGGTGGTACGGCGAATACACCCTGTTCGAGAACTTTATCCGCGATGCCGACAGCGAGTTCTGAGTATCCCCATGAAAACCATCTTATTGCCAATTCTCATTTTATTGTTCATCGCTGCCGGCTGCACGGATTCCGGCGTCGTTGCTGACTTTTCGCAGCATCAGTCAGCCATTCACAATGGAAAAGAAGCTCCCGATCCGGAATACGCTGCCACGATCGCCATCGCCGTTCAGGTAGATGATACTTATCGCGTGTATTGTTCCGGTGTTTTGATCGACAAGGATATTGTTCTGACCGCAGCTCACTGTGCTTCGGACGATGCCGGAATTCCGTTCACAAAGCTGTATCAGGAAGGCAAAATATTCGTCATCACCGGACAAAAAGCCAATACCCCGGATGAATCACACCGCTTCAGAGTCGATGGGCTTTCGGTCCACCCAAAACACAGTACTGCGCATAATGAACATGATCTGGCCTTGCTCTGGATCGAACGGGAAGTTCCCGAAGAAATGGCGCTTCCGCTGCCGCTGTTCAAAGATATCGAAAAGCTCAAAGTTTTTGAGCACTTTCATCAGAGCATCGAGTTTTCAGGCTATGGCATGGATGAGAATGATCAGGATGGATTTCGGCTGACGGCCGAAGGTACCGTCATGAACTACTGCAAAAGCGGGAACGAGACCTGTGCGGTCAATGATCCCACAGGAGAAAAACTTATCATTCCCGAAGGCTCCATCATTCATGACATCGAAAAGGCAGGCCCTTGCATCGGCGATTCCGGCGGCCCCGTGACTGTCACGGTCGACGGACAAAAATACGTTCTCGGTGTGACATCTTTTGGGGATGAGTATTGTTCCGTATATTCAGTAACCACCACGGTTGCCGATCATACCGCATGGCTGGAAAGCACTCTTTCGCCGGAACATGATGACGATTGCTCTATCCATGCCCTGCCGGTATCCAAACGTAAATATCCCGGTTTCTGGCTGGTCATGCTGATGTTTGGGGGGGCGTTTTGGGTACCTCTGCGCCGAAAAGCGCATTCATCCGAATAACCACCTTGCAAGTCAGCCCAATTCTCATTAAGACAGTAGCTCCAGTGAACGGGCTAAGGCCTTTAACATCATAGGCAGATCATACGATGAAAAAGCAACTCTATGCAGCACTCGTTTATCACCAGCGGATTCTGGATGAAAAATACATCCGGCAGTCGCGCGTGACCATCGGACCGAACGGCTCCTGCGATTTTATGGTCGATGTGCCTGAAATTACAGAGAATTTTTTGATCTTCGATCAGAACAAACTCTGCCTCCGGCCAAAGATGCTGGCGAGTATGTCGATCGGTGGTCAAATCACTCTGATTGGGGAAAAGCGGAATGCAAAAGTATCGCCGGATGGCCTGGAATCCTACGAATTTGGCGAAAATGACTGGATCATTCTGAATCTTTCGCGCGGTCTGGACTTCGTCCTTTGTTACAAATCCGCAGAAATCGCGCCGTATGCAGCCAATTCCCCCTTCCTGACACTGACCAAGGCCCTCGAAAGCCCAATTGCACGCACGCTCGTACTGAGCTTTGCACTCCACTCGGCATTTCTTTTCATCGCCAGCATGTATGCAGAACCGGAATCAGAATCCCTCAATATTCTGAGCCGCGATCCGCGTTGGGTCGAGCTCATCAGCGAGGTCGAGGAACATCAGGAACAGGAAAAAGAGGAACTGCCGGTCATTGAAGATGTGGACAACGTCATCATCGACGACAGTATGAAGGATCTCGATCGTCCCAAAATCGACGATACCCAGTCACCTCTGGCCAATCTGGACAAGGTCGAAAAGCCCGTCGGGCTTCAGGCTGCGCTCGGCGGTGCCAAACTCCACGACATGCAGAGTCTGTTTGGTTCGAGTGCCGGTCTCGGTGATGCACTCGACTTTATGCCCGAAACAGCCGAAGGCGACGCCTTTGGAACCGGAGCAGGCTTCGGTGCTGGACTCAGCGGAATCGGTGTCGCCGGCGGCGGTGGCGGTGGCGGCGGATACGGTTCCGGTATCGGTGGTATCGGCGGCGGCGGCGGTGGAACCGGCGGTGGTTCGGCAAAGGTCGGCGGCCCCAAAAAGTCCGGCGTCAAACAAAAACCCAAACTCGCCATGGATGCACCCAAACAGGGGGCTTTCTGCAAAGAATCCAATATCCGCGACGTCGTTCAAAAACGCTCCAATGCCCTTCGCAACTGTTACGAGCAGCAGCTCCTGGCCAACCCAGAATTGTCCGGTAAAATCATCGTCTTCTGGAAAATCGGCCTCGACGGCAAAGTCATGGACGCTTCCATCAAATCGACGACAATGAACAATGCCCGCGTGGAATCCTGCCTGACACAGACGGTTCGCCGACTTCGCTTCGACAAACCGGATGGCGGTATCTGCGTCGTCGAATTTCCATTTATCTTTACGGCAAATTAAAGTGGCCTGCTTGCTGCGCTGCGCAGGCCGTTCGCGCCTATTTGCTGCGCAAATACGCCGCTTTGGGCGTCTCTATCTGCGATACGAGACGCCTTTTTTGTATTCCAAAATAGATTCCCCGCGACGAACAGCACGCGGGCTGCAGTCTGTATAGCGCACGAACTCGACATCCAGATCGCCGTCAAATGCAACATCCATCCTGATTTTCATCAATTCAATGACGGCAACGATATCCCCCGGATGAATGATATCGCCGGGATGCAGAAAAACGTTTCCTCCCGCATCAAACCGGATAAAACCATCTGCAGGCGCACACATGGTATCGCAGTTCTCTGCCGATACCGGCAAAAGCTGGGTTTCATACCGCCCAAGAATATCGCCGGCCTGCACGAATGCCCCATTGGCGGTTTCGCAGTAAAAATCCTCAATCTGCGACGGAATACACAACCGCCATGGAACATCCAGACGCATCAGCGTTCCAATGACGACCTGCGAAGCTGAAGGCTGCCCACCCGACGATTCTGATACAAAAACACCAACGCCCGGCGAACGCACCAGATGATGCTCGCGATCAATGATGCATGCCAGGCATTTCATACTAGATGGTATCATCGATGGATTCATCATCCACGTCATAGATGACGATGGTATTGGAACTCGCTTCGGAAATCAGAAGGAAATGAACATCATCGGTCTTGAACAGCTTCAGGGTCGTCGGAGCACTTCCGACTCCAATCGCCAAAGATGAACTGCCCGAACGCGTCGTGAATTCGAACGCATCATCCCGAACGAGCATGTCCGCGTTTTTGGGCATATCGAGCGCAAAGAATGCCGTCTGGGCATCATGCTCTCCCTCTGCTTTATCCGGGCGAATCCGGAATCTCGTCTGGCCAAAGGGATACCTCGGATCATCAATACAATGCGTACCTGCTGTGTACCTGCGATTGACAAAAGTACTCTTGCTCGTAATGAGCCACTGCTTATCCACGCGAACTTCGAATTCGAGGCCGTTTCCAAAACATTCCGGTGTCGGCAATTGATCGATATCACCTTCATTTCCCGTCGTTTTGAGCGATAATACATTCGGACCTGCATCCACGATTTCCCACTCAAGACGATGATCAGAACTGACATGATTCCTGAAATTCTCGCAGGATGCACCACTTTTAATTGCAGGATTCACCAAAACCAGATGATCACCCGGCTCTGCTCCGAGAGCACAAAGATCAATGCCAGTCCTGAAAATGCCTTCGTTCGCAATATAACCATCCGTCCGCTTTTCTATTTCGAGCGGCCCTTCGTATGTTACGCGCCACGTTTCAGAAGCAATAATCGAATCATAGGTGACCGAATGCGGTTGATTGGTATCCGGATTGATATTGCTTACGACGGCCTGTTTCGTAAAATATGAGATAGCTGGTCGCTCACGGAGCAAAACTTTCGGCAAATCCTGCTCTGCGCATATTCTTCCCACGCATCGCACAATACCGACATACGATGAAGAATCATCCAAATCCGTGGGGCGAAGCGCCAATTCTTCCGCCTCATCCTGGACGACATTGTCCTTCAGATGCGTCAGTTTCTGATGAATGAGCAATTCAATCACGCTGCCGCTCGTCGAAGAAACAAAAGCAACAGCTCTGTCCGCAACTACCGTATGGCCATTTTTGTCATAGACAGTTTCCTGCCGGACATCGCCGACGACATCCAGCGCAAGCCGCGAAACCGGAATGCCGACCACGCGGTTTCTCGGAAACCATCCGGAACGATCGAGCGTCATTTCCGTTTCGAGATCGATGACGATCAGCTGAGAATCCGCAGGATCAAGAACATACAGCCAGCGTCCCTGCGGATCGATCCCCAAAGCCCCGCGTCCTTCAGAGACAAGACTGACCTCACTGAATCCATTTTTGCCGTAACAGGCGAGGTCGTCCGTATCGACTTTACCGTCGCCGTTATTATCGATGCCATCACGACAAAGCCCCGCAGTATAGGCAGACAGGCCGCTGTCCTTGGATTCATCATTGATGGGCCACTGGCAGCTCGAATCCTCGCGATCCGCATCACCATCTCCATCATTGTCCGTTCCATCCCCGCAGGTTCCCAAAGTCATGGGCTGAAAACCATCTTCTTCGGAAGCATCATTTGAGGCTGTACATCCGGGATCCAGGGCATCCACAAATCTATCGCCATCGTTGTCGATGCCGTCATTGCAGGCCCCTATCCCAATCCACCCGGATTGTTCCTTGCTTGCATCAGAGCCTTCAACACTCCATGGATAGAAACACGTCGGATCCTCTGAATCGATCAAACCATCGTCATTGTTGTCGATACCGTCCGAACATCCGAAACCGGCTCCCAAACGGTTGATTTCGCATGGATATTTGTCGCTGCCGTCCAGGCATGTACCCGATTCTGAATTATAACCAATGACAGATACATAGCGCCTGTCCAGATAAGACACATAACCTGTGGGAAGAGTTGGATGAGAGACAAAGCCGGCAATCGTTCCATCCAGTGAACCTGCAGATTCCCAGACGACATTGATTTTATCCTTTGTCAGCACACAGTCAGCAGTCAATACGCCCTGTCCCTGACCGCAGTCGAACGTCAGCTTAAGTTTTCGGACAGTCCCATCCAGAAAAAATACATAAAAAACATCATCGCTGGATATATACGCGATCTTTTTGGGAACTTTATCGAGTTCCTGATATGCGATTTCCCGATTGTCATTCACTGAAATGATGGACAAATCATTGTGAATGGAACTCGTCAGAACGACAAATGCACCAAGATCATCCCCCGAAACGGATTGCGGCCTTTCTCCGACAGGTATGGACGTCACGCCAGGAACGGATGTCGCAATATCAATGACATCGAACTCATCACTGTTGGAATAGAAAGGAATATACGAGAGCGTAGCCGTACTCATATTGACGGCATAAACCATTCTGGAATATGCACCGCCGGCAGCATTGCAGTCAGCTTCATCTGCATTGATGATGGTATTTCCCGTTCTGCATCTTTCGACGACATGCATATCACCGGGCATGCCGAGCGCAGGCAGTGTCGAATTATTGTCATCATCACAGGCAACGAACCCAAAACTGGTCAATGCCATCATGGCCAGAGCCAATTTATGTTTATGCATTTGATTTCCTTTCAAGGAACAGCCCTAAATTACTGAGCAGCCGCAGCGTCAGCGGCAGAGAAGAGTTCTTTTACCTTAACCGGATTCCTGATGTCTGAAATATCGAACAGAGAAATCGACTCGCCGAGGAAATTGACGATATAGAGATTCTGTTCATGAACGACAAGGTCATAAGGTCCATCGCCGACATCAACGATATTAATAATTTCCATTTGCCGGGGATCGACAATATATATGGCATCATCGACGACACTCGTCAGATACAGCAGGCCATCATCCTGACCACCAACCCATATCAGTTTGAGGATATCCGATGGCAGCATCATCATCTGAGTCATCTGAGCCTTGTCGGAAGCAGCGTCGTTCTTGGCAAGCCCGGAAATGTCAAATTTCAGCAATGACTTGGGGTACTGATTCAGCATAAAGAGCTGACTGCGGATTGGATCCGTGGCCATTCCCCTCCCCTGATAGACGCCGGACCCTGTCGGAACGACAATTCCCTGACTCGAGTACAGGCCTTTGACATGACCTTTTTCATCAATGGCTGGTGACACAACAACGAGATTCGATGCAGCTCTTCCGGTAATGGCAAATCGCTCTCCACCCAGCCAGGCAACTTCACTTGCGCTATATACGAAAGAAGCTGTTTCATGGCTGAAATCCAGCTTTCCATTTCCCGCATCCTGAACAGTAATTGCTGTGACACGCGCATTCCTTAACTGTGCAACCATAAGCAAATCAAACTCAATGCGCGTCGTGAATTCCTGGCCGCTGTCATCTATGATTTTGGACTCACGATAACTCCGGGTAATTGCCAGATGCGTTGGATCATCGTCCAGAATAACCCTGCACTTGCGCAAAGAATTCGAATCACTGCCAGCTTCTGGACATGAAATGGAGCTGCCGTCCTCAGAGATTTCGAACCAGACCAAAGCGTCATCATCACGTGTCACCGTAAATCCATGTCTTGCATCCGAAGAAAGGACGATATTCGTTCCAAAACTTCCCATGCGTTTTGACGAAGGCAAAACGGTATTGGTTTGAAGATCGACGACATATATTGCTCCACCATCGGTCGCACGATAATCCAAATCGAAGTTCGAGCCCGTAATATAGGCATAACGGCCATTGGGGTGAATCGCTATTCCCGTAGGAGATTCCACCTTACTCAAATCACAGGGATCTCCGATCAGATCCGTTGCACAGCCAGTAAGACAGCAACATCCCAGTAATGAAGCAAAAACAATGAATTGGAAAACTTTCTTCAAAAATTGACTCCTCATTCGGCACCCAACAGGGCTCAAATCAGCGCGCAACACACTACACACAAATGAAGTTTGTCTCAAGTAGAGATTTCAAAGAACAATAAAGAATTTCTTGGCAAACCTGTCCATCATCCATTTTCTGTCAAAACTACAGCACTACAATGAAGTCTCTGTACTGCCAGAGTATTGATAAGCTGATTCCAAATAATGTACCCACATGTAACACAATGTAGTTCATATGTAATAGCAGGTAACTAAGGGTTACCTCATGCTCCCATTCCCACCCGCCGACTCGCCGTCCAACCCAATCTTTCCAGCGAATTTGCACACTACTCCTTTTCCGACGAAAGGCGTCGTAAAAAAAAGCATCCCGATGTGCCTGGCATGTACAGCACTTCTGCATCTTCATCCGCGTCCGGATATCATGATGCAGCAAACTGTCCCTCAGTTGTCCGTACATTATGTCTGGGATTCATTATTGTTAGACAAACCCGGATGGATACATTTTGCACCTCATGGACAGGGAAGGACTATTCCTTCACACATGATGATGCCATTGAGTGCGCAATTGTTTCACTCAGATGTACGATTTTTTTGTTTCCGGTATGAACAAGGGTTTAAACGAAAGTTCACGGCTATGCAGGAACTATTATCTATCCAGATAAGACCAAAAAATAGTCACGCTCAAAGATCTGAACTCACATCAACACAATTGAAGCACATAGAGTTTCCCCCGCAACCCAGGTACCGATAAAGTCTCCCCTTGACAATTCATTTCAAAGCGGTAGAAAACCGCTTGCGGTTAAAGGCGGACATGTAGTCGCTGCATAACTGGAATCGGTTATGGGGAGGAAAGTCCGGGCTCCGCGAGGAAGGATGATCGTTAACGACGACCGAGGGTAACCTTAGGGAAAGTGCCACAGAAAACAAACCGCCACAGCATGCTATGGTAAGGATGAAACGGCGAGGTAAGAGCTCACCGGAGTGATGGTGACATCGCTCGCATGGTAAACCCCATCCGGAGCAAGATCGAACAAAAGGCGCCATCTTGGCAGGGCATCCTCGCCTGAGTCCTTTGGGTATGATCGCTTGACGTGTCGGGCAACCGGCATGCTAGATGAATGACTACACCACACATCTCTAATCGGATGTGTGCGACAAAACCCGGCTTATCGTCCGTCCTTTAATCGCATTTCACTGGATCGACGTCTTTTGTCATTGTGTATCCGAATAGGTTGACAATTTGATGCATATTAATTAGTCTCAAAAAGGTTTTTTTAATCTCTGTAATAACAATTTAGTTGTATGAACACTGCAGAACTTACAGTACGTATTCAATCCGACCTGCAGCCCAAATGGGAACAGGCCGTTAGTCGAAATAACATCCCCCTGGCTGCCTCCATCCTCGTTCAGTCCGGGCTCATTGACGAAGCCATTGAGTTTTGTTCCGTCAATAATGAGTTGCAGGAAGCCTTGGATATTGCCATCCATAACAAAAAAATCGATATTGCAGAAACACTCTGCAAAATGCTCAAAAATCAACAGAAATACGTCGACATCTGTCTCCTGAAAGGGGATTACGAAAAAGCAACAGACACTCTGATTCAGCTGCAAAATTTCGAACAGGCCGCAAAAATCTGCTTCAACCAGAAACAATATAGCCGGGCTGGTTCTCTGTACGAAAAAGCAAATCAATTCATGAACGCTGTCATGTGCTACCAAAAAGCCAATGACATTCCGAAACAGCTCGAAATGCAAATCAAAGCGTTCGAAAATGATCTTGCAATGGCAAACGGGGATATACAGCTGGCCAGCGTTAGCCGTACAATGGCCATTTTTGCTGCCAAATCGTATCTCGAAAAAGAGGAAACACAACAGCGAGGACTTGAAGTACTCGAAGAAGCAAACGCTCTGGAATCCGTTGCCCAGGAATTCTATAATGATGGAAAATTCGAGCTTGCCGCTGTTTGTTTTGAAAAAGCCCAAAAATTTCCCGAAGCAATTGACGCATTCCTTTTGGCAAAAAAATCAAATGATGCAATCCGGATTTGCCTGGAACTTAAGGATGATGCTCTCGAAATCGATACGCTAAAACGCGCTGGTAGCTTTTTCATGCTCGGTCAAAAGTACGCCAACCTCAAGCAGTATGAAAACGCAATATCTGCCCTCAAAAAAGTCGACACTGATGATGATAATTACCTGAATGCACTCGAAGTTCAGGGGGATATTTACTGCAAATTGAAAAATTATTCAGATGCAGTAATGTTTTACGAGACACTTTGTCTGAAAAATCTGAGCAATGATCGAATTTGCCGCGTCGCGTATAAGGCCGGTTATTGCTACGATGCAATGAAGGATTATAAGAACGCTGAACTGAATTACCAAAAAGTATTCGACATCAATCCTGAATTCCACGATATTTCTTCATCGCTCTCTATCATTAAACGAAAACGACGACATTCTTCTGATTCTCAGACTCGTTCGTCAAATCCCCAGAGAACCAGTCGTGAACGCATTTCAGCAAGCGCCTTTCTTAAACAACATAACCCATCTTCCGATCAGCGCAATGCTGTCGTAATCGGAAAAACTGCCGTCCCGGTTGATAATGGCGAACGCTACAAAATCATCGAAGAAGTTGCACACGGTGGGATGGGCGTTGTCTACAAAGCTTGTGATACCATCCTGTTGCGTACCGTTGCGCTCAAAATCCTTTCACAAAAATTAAAGGACAACAAAGTCGCTCTCGAATATTTCATGCGCGAAGCAAGAGCTTCCGCTCAATTGCAGCATCCAAATATCGTCACGGTATACGATATCGGTTCGTTGAGTGATGGCAACATCTACATGGCAATGGAATACGTCGAAGGCAAAAACCTCAAGCAAATCGTTCAGCAAACCGGCGCATTCCCCACTAAATTCCTGGTTCAGATCATTCTGCACGCATGCCGCGGACTGCAATACGCACACGATAATGGTATCATCCATCGCGATATTAAATCATCCAATATGATGCTCGCAAAACGTGATAAAACACTCAAGATCCTCGATCTGGGACTCGCTAAAATTATCACGGAACACGACAAAAATTCCACTCAGGCAATAGGTACCCCTTATTATATGAGCCCCGAGCAAGTCCTCGGAAATGCCATTGATGCAAGATCTGATATCTATTCCCTCGGCGTCACATTGTATGAGCTGGCTACAGGTACCCTGCCTTTCACAAAAGGTGATCTTCCCTACAAACATGTCCATGAACAACCACCTCTGCCAAGCTCGTTCAATCCACAAATTCATCCGCAAATAGAAGAATTGATCCTCAAAATGATGCAAAAAAGTCCCGACGATCGTTTCTCATCATGTAATGAAATTATTTCTTTTATCAAAAATGTTAAATTCAATCAGGATATTTCAGAAATCAACGACTAATGAGCATCGACACATTCCATATCCAATCGTGATTAACCACTCACTCGCATGGGAGTCACTATGACAGAACATAATCCAGATACACCTCTTGAAACGGATATTGCCGCCGAATCAGTACAGGATATCTCAGAATCACAGAATCAGGAGATTTCTCCCGAGCATCCGGATGGCAATGATGCTCAGGATAAATCCATCGATCCTTATGATACAACACAGCCAAATCCAAGATGTAGTGCTTCCGAAGATATTGATCCTGAAGAAGATACACTCACTGATATAAAACACCTTAAAGATATTGAAAATATTATAAATGATGTCGTGCCTAGCCAGACAAATAACGACATCATTGCAATGACCGACGAGTTTTCGGATAATCCCAACGATATTACTCAGGTCGATTTTCGAAATGCTGATTCAGGTATCGTCTTTAATCATTCTCAGGCAGATTCCTCCGAGTTTCCGCTCCAGGATGCATTGAATGATCTCGACGAAATCATGCAGTACAATGCAGAAAACCCTCACGATAATTTATCCCCTGTCAGTGAAATCATTCCGCTCACAGCCATCGGAATTCCCCAAAATGCAGATGCCGTCAGCGATCCAAACGAAATAACCAGATTCGATTCTACCGAAATGCAAAAAGCAAGTGCGTCTCCCGAAGATGCACCAGAATCCGATCCAGCTCCGGCAAATGCCCCGATAGAACAGGAAAATGCACCAGCAGCGGAGAATACGGAACAGGCTCTGCCAAAAGATGTTCCCAATGATGTCTTCGAAGTTCTGTCCCCTGCGCCACAGACTTCTGAATCATCACAAGAACCTGCTGCACCTCTGCCGCCGGTCGATCCGGTTGTTATCCCTGCAGCCCCCCAGGCTCCTTCAAATACAGTCTCCATACAAGCCGCACAGCCTCATCCCAATATCCCCATGTCAACGGATGCTCTCGCGGATGAAATCGTCAGAAGACTTGAAACTACCCGATATGAACAGTTTAATCGACTGACCCCCATTCGCCGTTCGCATGCACTGCTGGATACAAAACTTGGAGGCCCCTATTACATTCCACCAGAAAAGAAAGCTCCCTGTAATCTGAATACGGGTAACGAACTCTTCCTGCTGGCACAGATCAATTTCTCTCAGATCCCAAAATTGCGCGATTTCCCTGAAGATGGACTGCTGCAATTCTTTATCGATCCCGATCCCATCGGTTTCAGAGTGTCTGCTCATCCAACCAATCAGATAAGCTGGAGAATCCGCTACATCCCCACAGTACCAGGATACACGGAACTCAGCAGCCTCTCTGAACACCATGTCAGCATTCCCAGCGGCGTAACAAATCTTCCTTTCCTGGAAGACACATTCTTCCCCCTGCATGCTCAAGCCAGTACACAGCTTTGCTCTTGGGAAGATTTCCCCTTCCAGGCCATGCTGAATCGTTACTGTGCTGATCTCATGCCTGCCAACCCAACCACCAACGAGATCAATACACTGCGGGCAGCAAAACAGAAGGCGCACGAAATGCTCACTGCTAGATTTAAACCAGGGCATGCACAGGATTTTGATATTCAGATTGGAGGATTCCCGACGTTCTCCGATTCTATGCCCGATCCCAGAAGCGAAGACCCAAGATTTCCGGGCATTAAGACGCCCAGCGTTCTGTTGCTGCAATTGCCTTCATTCGATAATTTCAGATGGCCGGCTAATGGCATAGTTCACTTCTTCATTTCCAGAAAAGATTTAAAGGCGAAAGATTTTAATCATGTATATTTTGACATGATCCGCTGATCCTTCTCACCTCATTCTCAATTATAATCTATAAAAGCGAGCATTAATAGATGCTCGCTTTTTTTATATCTATTGTTTGTAAGGGTATTCATGTCTGAATAAAGCCATGATGCGAGTGTTGCCCCTCACAAAAATCAATTCATAAAAGATTCCATAAACCAATCGATGTTTGTGGTACGATTGACTCTCCCCAAAATAGGAAAAATACAAATACAACCTCTTTCAAATTCGCAAATTCAGATTGAAAACGACACCGTTTTTCCTTAGACTCTCTCAGTCTGTGTGTGAAACGTTTTTTTAAGGAGTTCCTCATCATGAAATTCAATAAAAAATGGTTGGCCCTTGGATTGTTCACTTCTGTCATCGCATTCGGCTGTTCTGATGAAGAAATGCCAGCACCGGATTCGGATCTTGCTACAACCAGCCATGCACTGACCGGATACTGCAGCGTCACGGTGAGCGGTAAAACCGTTCCCATGGAAACCGACTATATCCCACATGTCGTCGCATGCGAAAATGGTGCGGCTTCCTACGAAGCTCTCAAAGCTCAGGCAGTCGCAGCGCGCACTTATGCCTACAGACACTTCCTCAACACTGGAAAAACAATTGTTGGCGATGGACAAGACTTTCAGGTCTACACATGTTCCAATAAACCATCACAAAAACATTTTCAGGCGGCACAGGATACCCAGGGAATCATTATCAGCCACAAGTCCAATATTCTGACGGCTTTTTATGTAGCAGGTGCAATTCCCTCCAATAAATCTACATGTATATATAAAAGCGGCGACAGTGATCCAACAAAGACACAAAAACATGTCACCTATAACTGGGGAAAATCCGGCAGTAATGTCTCTGGTTCGAACCTCGGTTATTTGTCAAATCCAACCAACCGGGGATGTATGTCTCAGAACGGAGCCGCCTGCCTGAGCAATGCCGGATGGAAATACCGGGATATCCTCAAATTCTTTTATGGAGATGATATCACCTTCCTACAGGCAACAGGATCATGCATCGGCTCTGTATCCGACGATGGAAAAAATGAAAATGATATCAAGGAAGAGGAAGAAACAGGTTCTAAACCTGCTGCATGCGATCCTCAAACTGTTCAGAATCCAAGTTCAACCTTCAAGGATATGGATGCATCCCATTGGGGACTCCAATACGCAAACGCACTCTATAACGAAGGCATCACAAAAGGATGCAACGATAATCCACTCTACTTCTGCGCCGAATGTGAACTCCCGCGCGAACAGGCTGTCACATTCCTGTTCCGGGCACTTAAATTGTCCGAAGTTCAATCCAGTACACCATCTTTTACTGATGTCCCCAAAAACTACTCACATAATGGCTCAACTTACGGTCAGATCGAAGCTGCCGCAAAAGCAGGCATCATCAATGGTTGTTCACCACAAAATTTCTGCCCGCTCAATAAGCTTACCCGCGCAGAAGCCGCCACTCTGTTCGTCCGCGCATTGAATATCAATACGGATGAATATATGAAAAAGGCGAAGAAATCATTCAGCGATGTTTCTTCTACAGAATGGTATTATCCATATATTCAGGCCGCTGTCGCTGCATGTCTCATCGATGGATATACGGACGGTACTTTTAAACCAGCTAATCCCATAAAACGTATTGAATTTGCAAAACTCCTGGCTATCGCATTCAAACTGGTTCCAGGTCTTTGCCTTGATGACGCAGTAGAATGCTCCGATACAAAACCCTGCAAAACCGGAACATGCAACAGCCAGCATGTATGCATTGAATGTACTCAGAACACCTGTTCCGGCTCCCAAACATTAAAAGTGTGCGCCGACGGAAAATACAGCACCCAGTCTTGCGATTATGGTTGCTACAATAATAAATGCGGCGTCTGTACAGATGGCCAGAAAACATGCGAAGACAAACAACCGATGATTTGCTCCGGCGGGGAATACATCAACAATGGCAGTCAGTGTTCCAAAATATGCAAGGCGGGTGTATGCATTGAATGCGAATCTGACAGCGATTGCGGCGCAAACGCATCCTGCCAGTCAGGTTCCTGTGTATTCTCAACACCGGTATGTACTCCAGGAGATAAATCGTGTGACGGAAATAATGTCAAAACATGTAATCCGGATGGGAAAGGATATACATCATCTCCCTGCAACGGAACATGTACAGGAAAGGGAATATGTCAGGAAACTACTCAACAGGAGTGCACGCCAAATGCATTGCGATGCAATGGTAAAACTCTCGAATCATGCAATGCATCGGGCAAATGGGAATCTAAAACAGTTTGCGCCGTAATGTGCAGCAATAATGCATGTATAGATTGTATTGACGGTTCCAAAAAGTGTTCTGATGATGGGAAAAAAGTACTCCAGTGCACCAATGGCAGCTTTGCCGAATATTCAGCTTGCAATGCTGGTCAAAAGTGTGATGCCGGAAATTGTATTGATTCTTCAAAACCTCAGACATGTAATAACGATCAGCTGCGATGCAATAATAATACCCTTGAAAAATGCACAAATAACAGTTGGGTGACTGATAAGCAATGCCCCCTGATGTGCGCAAATAACAAATGTATCGAATGTATCGGAACCGAAACCCGGTGCGGTACTTCCAATAATATTCTCAAATGTATGGATGGAGTGTTTCAGTCTTCTGCATGCGGAGCAATGGAAACATGTATGGACGGTATATGTCAGAAACAACCGGACAAACCATCTCAGGAATGCATAAAGGATTCGGAATGCAGCTCAGATCAAATCTGCAGTAATGGTAAATGCGTCGCAGGCAATGCTGATGTCGAATGCACTGCCAATGCAGACTGCAGTGACAATAAGATCTGTATGGATGCACATTGCGTCCCCGACAGCAGTCCTGTTGATGAATCTGAATGCAAGACAGATTCAGAATGCGATCTCAATATGATTTGTCAGAATAATGTATGCATTCCCAAACAAAATACACCTGCTGCTGAGTGTAAAAAAGATAAAGATTGCGATGCCGATTCCGTGTGTCGAAATAATACATGCATCTCCAAATGCACCAAAACAAAGGATTGTTCAGACTCAGAGGTTTGCTACAACGAAATCTGCACTCCAAAATGTAAAAAAGATAAGGATTGCAATGATGGCGAAATTTGCGGTGATGAAAGTGTATGCATCAAAAAAGACAATTCATCACAATGCACCGAAGATACCGACTGCTCAAAGGATGAAATCTGCAATGATGGTACATGTGAGAATAAGGAAATCGGCGTCTACAGTGATTCAAATTGCTCACAGAATAACACCAGACGAAATGCTCCGGGGTTCCTTGCTCTCCTGTTTCTGCCGCTTGTGGCGTTAATCCGTAGACGCAAATTCAACGTTTAATCCGAATCATTCCAATAAAAAAAGCCGCTATAAAGCGGCTTTTTTTTGGTCCTATGGGAGGATGAGCTTTGTGCTCACCTATTAATTCTCCACAAAAGGCTTGAGCTGTTTGGCTCTCGTCGGGTGACGAAGCTTACGAAGTGCCTTGGCTTCAATTTGACGAATACGTTCACGCGTAACGTCAAAATCCTGTCCTACTTCTTCGAGTGTGTGATCACTCTTTTCACCGATGCCAAAACGCATCCGAAGAACTTTTTCTTCGCGCGGTGTCAGCGTCGCCAGAACTTTTCTTGTCTGCTCCGCCAGATTCATCGATATCACCGCATCCGACGGCGAAACAACTGATTTGTCTTCAATGAAATCGCCAAGATGGCTGTCTTCTTCCTCACCGATCGGCGTCTCAAGACTGATGGGCTCCTTGCCAATTTTCAGAACTTTGCGGACCTTTTCTACCGGCAGCTCCATCTTCTCTGCGATCTCTTCAGGCGTCGGTTCACGACCAAATTCCTGAACGAGATAACGACTCGTACGAATGAGCTTATTGATGGTCTCAATCATATGAACCGGAATACGAATCGTACGTGCCTGATCGGCAATGGCTCGCGTTATCGCCTGACGAATCCACCATGTCGCATAAGTCGAAAACTTATATCCTCGTTTATACTCAAACTTATCGACGGCTTTCATCAGACCAATATTGCCTTCCTGAATCAAATCCAGGAACTGGAGCCCGCGATTCGTGTATTTTTTGGCAATCGAAACAACCAGACGAAGATTTGCCTCGATCAGTTCACTCTTGGCCATCTCCGCAACGCGCTGTCCAAGCTGGACATGTTGATAGGTCAGACGAAGTGCATCGGCTGATATCCGCGTATCCCGTTCAATATTGGCCACATCCCGGCGATATCGCGTAATCGTGTCATAAAGCGAAAACACCTTCGATTCGTTAAACCGATATCCAGACAAAATCTCATGAGATTGCTTGGGATTCGATGTAATCTCTTTGCAAATTCTTGAAATTACACGGTAATCCTCTCCCGCCTCCCGTTCACATCGACGAATCTCACGATTGGCAGCATCCAGTCGCTCAATCATCGATTTGAGTTTAAAGACAAGACGCTCGCTCAATTTCTTCGACAGACGAATCTGTACCATCAATGCATACATCGCCTTGCGATTGCGTTCCAGACTCGCCCGAGTACGTTCAAGAAACAGCTCTGATGTTCCATGGGCTTGTCTTAACCGCTCGGTCAAACGAATAATATTGCGATTCAGAACACGAATCTCATCGACATGTTCCAAAAATTCAAGGGTTATCTCTTCATCCGTCCGATCACTGTAATCGGTTTCAAAATCGCGCAAAACATCACGCATCTTCAGCTTGCCGCGTCGAACTCGTTCCGATATGGCAATAATCTCACGCACACCAAATGAACTCTGAAGAAGAACATTCAATACATTCTGCTCCCCCTCTTCAATGTGCATCGCGATTTCGACTTCGCCCTCTCTGGAAAGCAAACTCACACTTCCCATTCGCCGTAAATACATGCGTACAGGATCTGCATTTTTATCGCGTTCCTTCGTGCTGTCCTCATCAAGTTCTGTCGCTGCAAGGCTGTCTTCTTCTGTCGAAGTTTCCTCTTCATCAGAAGACTCTTCGCCTTCTGATGCATCCGAATCTTCTCGCTCAACATTATCAAACAAATCCATGTTGTCATCACCAACAGGATCCATCTCGTCATCAAATGTTGCATCGACATCCGCAAAACCTGCATCGTCACCATCTATGTCATCGAACGACTCATCCATGACATCAATGGCATCTGCAAGTCCTTCCATTGCTTCAACATCCAGTTCCTGATCTGATTTGGGCTTGCCATTCTCATCAAAACCAGCCTTGTTCATCGCTGCAGAAGCACCAGCTTCTTCCATCGCCATCGCCGCTTTGTCGGCTTCAGATTCAGCATCCAGTTTGACCGTTTTCTTCACTGGTTTAATTTCTGTCTCGGGCTCTTTGTTTTTGGCTGATTTCTTCTTTTCTGATGCATTATCTGCGTCAGAATCACCTTGTTTTGCTTTCGATGTTTTTTTCGTCTCAGAAGAACTTCCTTTCTCTTCATCAGAAAGTATTTTCGAAGACTTTTTGCTCTTGGAAGCTTTTACCGAATCCTCCGAAACCTCTGCACCCTTCTTGGATTTCTTACGCTTGCCGGCACTGGCTTCTGAATCATTGTCTGATTCTGCAGGCTTTTCCGCTTTTTTATCCGAAAGTTCCAATTTGGAATCATCTGATTTCTTCTGCTTTTTGTCGCCAGATTTCTTTTCAGCCTTATTACTCTCTTTAGCTGCAACCTTCTCAGAAGATTCCTCAGAAACTTTCGATTTCTTTGAAGACTTCTTGCTCTCTTTAGCTTCGGCTTTATCTGCAGTTTTCTTGCTCTCTTTAGCTTCGGCCTTATCTGCGGATTTCTTGCTCTCTTTAGCTTCGGCCTTATCTGCGGATTTCTTGCTCTCTTTAGCTTCGGCCTTATCTGAAGATTTCTTGCTCTCTTTAGCTTCGGCCTTATCTGAAGATTTCTTGCTCTCTTTGGCCTCAGCTTTATCTGCGGACTTCTTGCTATCTTTAGCTTCGGCTTTATCTGCAGCCTTCTTGCTCTCTTTAGCCTCAGCTTTATCCGCGGACTTCTTGCTCTCTTTGGCCTCAGCTTTATCCGCGGACTTCTTGCTCTCTTTGGCCTCAGCTTTATCCGCGGACTTCTTGCTATCTTTTGCTTCGGCCTTATCTGAAGATTTCTTGCTCTCTTTAGCCTCGGCTTTATCTGCGGACTTCTTGCTCTCTTTGGATTCGGCCTTATCTGAAGATTTCTTGCTATCTTTAGCCTCTGCTTTATCCGCGGACTTCTTGCTATCTTTGGCCTCAGCTTTATCCGCGGACTTCTTGCTATCTTTGGCCTCAGCTTTATCCGCGGACTTCTTGCTATCTTTTGCTTCGGCCTTATCTGAAGATTTCTTGCTCTCTTTAGCCTCGGCTTTATCTGCTACTTTCTTGCTGTCTTTCGATTCAGCTTTATCTGCTACTTTCTTGCTATCTTTGGCCTCAGCTTTATCTGCAGACTTCTTGCTGTCTTTAGCTTCAGCTTTATCTGCGGATTTCTTGCTATCCTTTGCTTCAGCTTTATCTGCGGATTTCTTGCTATCCTTTGCTTCAGCTTTATCTGCAGACTTCTTGCTGTCTTTAGCTTCAGCCTTATCTGCGGACTTCTTGCTCTCTTTTGCTTCGGCCTTATCTGAAGATTTCTTGCTCTCTTTAGCCTCAGCTTTATCTGCGGACTTCTTGCTCTCTTTTGCTTCGGCCTTATCTGAAGATTTCTTGCTCTCTTTGGCCTCAGCTTTATCTGCAGACTTCTTGCTGTCTTTAGCTTCAGCCTTATCTGCGGACTTCTTG
>JAEEGL010228004.1_pt1 | contig 18973 bp, 13 predicted proteins | sample 9134231 | NCBI WGS metagenome assembly JAEEGL01 (sample SAMN16246548, study PRJNA631951) | gut metagenome | biome: gut microbiome; feature: rumen; material: fiber-attached | host: Bos | place: Iran: Karaj | collected 2018-10 | reverse complement strand
CATCCATGTATTTTCTGAACGGAAGATATACCCCGCTTTCCGCATTGAATCCGATTTTGTCGTATTCTCCGCGAGCATAATAGTACTCTGCCCGCATCTTCATGCAAGAATCAGCACACTGGAGCAAATCTTCGTTCAAAGTCGGAAAATCATATACGGCAACATGATAATTACTGCCTTTTTTCCGCCCGTCATAATAATAGATATTTGCTCCGGCGGACTTTAGCGGAAGTTTTCTGTAGAAATCTTCGTAAGAGCCTGGGGTCACCTCTACCCTCTCATAACCTTCCGGTAATTTTATCCGAGTTTCCACCGTCATTCCGCTTTCATCTATCAGCGCGGAAGAAGTTTCTGAATTCTGTGAACCAAACAAGGATTCCAGAAAACCGAAAAAACCAACTTCTCCAGATGAAGATTCAGCCGGTGTTTCAGTAACAACTGGATAAGTTTCCGTATTATCAGGGATTTTTTCAGCCGGAACTTCGGCTACAGAAGGATAGCTTGCCGCACCATAAGACGATTCGCCCGATGTGGTTTCTGGTATCTGCGGAAACTGCTGCCACTCTGGTTGCGAAGAAGTTTCTGGAGGAACGGCAGGATACGGCTGGTCAATAATAGTCGGGTACTCACTTATTCTGGCAAGTGAATCGTTATAAAATACTGTTCTTTGTGCGAGCATGAGAGATTTCTTGTTTTTGCACTCATACTTTATTGCAGTAATTACCGGATAATCAAAAATCTTTTTATCAATATAATTTTTGATTTCTGATATTATTTTCTCCGTATTCAGCATCTGCTCGTATGAATGATTCTTCAATACAATAAGCTTAAGCCTTAAAGGTATTGCTCCGCCATAATTTTTCAGCTGCTTCTCATTTTCAGAATCATAAGCAATCGATACGGAAACTTTTACAGTCACCTTATCAGAAGTGGTCAGTTTTAGTTCGTCAATAGGATACCATCTTGTTTCAGAAAAAAGAACTCCCATATGCACAAAAAAGAGCATAACAACAAATAACATACAGAAAGTTCTTTTTTCCATAAGGCTAAAACTCCTTAATCGGCAGCTGTCACTTCCGATTCATCATCACAAGCAACTTTATCAAAACCAACAAGATAATCAGGCTCGTCAATGTTGATTACTTTTGTACCGGACGCATTCCGTCCCTGCTTTGCGATATTGGAAGCCTTTACCCTCAAAGTTTTTCCCTGGCTCGTCATGCAGATAACTTCATCCGAATCAGAAATAGTTATAGCTCCAATCACCTCGCCTTTTCCGTCAGTATTGCTGAAAATGCGCTGTCCGCCAGTTCCACGCCCATGATGAGAGAATTCTTCCTCAACATCAACGCGCTTTCCGAAACCTTTCTCCGTAAGAATAAGCCCGTCTTTTCCACTTTCAAGGCAAATAGCTCCAGCAAGCTCGTCATCATCGGACAACTTTATGCCTTTTATGCCGGCGCTCGCCCTTCCCATGAAGCGAACAGATTCCTCGTTGAACCGAAGAGCCTGACCACGCCTTGTGATAAGAACAATATCATTATGACCGTTCGTAAGTATGGAAGCAACGAGCCTGTCCCCGCCATTCAGCGTTATTGCCCGAACGCCGCGAATCTTTGCGTTAGCGAACTCCGTCGTCTTTATCTTCTTGACGACACCAAAAGCCGTAGCCATAAATATATACTGAGAATCGGTATAATTTTTCATCGTAACGATTGAAGTGATTTCTTCGTTCGCACTGACCATAAGAATTGATTTTATGTTAGTGCCTCGGCTTGACCTGCTGGCCTCGGGAATCTCATGGACTTTTATCCAGTAAGCCTTACCCTCATTGGAAATGAAAGTAATATAAGCATGCGTCGTGGCAATGAAAATCTGAGAGATATAATCGGAGTCGATGAGGTTCGCGCTCATGCTTCCCTTTCCGCCCCTGCCCTGCGCCTTGTACTGAGTGAGCGGAATTCGTTTGATGTAGCCGAGCTTTGAGATAAGGACAACAACTTCCTCATCTTTTATCATATCCTCAACATTGATTTCCTCAGCTTCCTCGGCGACAATATCAGTTTTTCTGTCGTCCCCGTACTTTTCGGCAATCTCATTAGTTTCATCTTTAACGATAGCAAGGATTTTTTCATGGTGCTCCAGCAAATCCCTGAAATATGCTATTTCAGCGCGAAGAGCTTCCATTTCATTCTTAAGCTCGTCAATCTGCAAGTGAGTAAGACGCTTGAGCTGCATATCAACGATAGCCTGAGCCTGAACATCATCAAAATTGAACTCGGACATCAAGTTGTTCTTGGCATCCTGCACATCACGGCTTGAGCGTATAATCTGAATAACCTTGTCGATTGCATCCACAGCAACAATCAGTGCCTCAAGAATATGAGCGCGCTCAAGGTCTTTTTTCAGAAGATACTGCGTCCTTCTTGTAACAACCTCATCACGGTGATTCACGAAATGCTGGATAAGCTGCTTGAGCGTCAGAATTTGCGGACGCAACGCATCGTTATGATTTTTATCAGGAACAAGGGCAAGATTTATTACGCCGAAATTCGACTGCAAATCAGTCTTAGCAAAAAGCTGATTCAGAACGATTTTTGTGATTGCTCCTCTTTTAAGTCCTACGACAAGCCTCATTCCAACGCGGTCTGAAGTTTCATCGTTTGCATCTGTGATTCCATCAATCACCTTGTCGCGTGCAAGTTCAATGATTTTCTTGATGATATTGGATGTGTTCACACCGTAAGGAACTTCCGTGAACACAATCGATTCTTTTCCTTTTTTATCAGTTTCAATCGTAAATTTGGAGCGAATTACAATTTTGCCGCGCCCTGTTCTGTATGCTTTTTTAAAGCCAGAAGTTCCATAAATTACTCCGCCAGTCGGAAAATCAGGACCTTTTATGTAATGCATCAGCTCGTCAATCGTAATTTCAGGATTGTCAATATAAGCAGAAATTGCGGCGGCAACCTCGCGCAAATTATGTGACGGCATATTAGTCGCCATACCTACGGCAATACCTGTTGTGCCGTTGCAAAGAAGGAACGGAAATTTAGCAGGAAGAACGGCAGGCTCTTTGACTGTTTCATCAAAGTTCGGGTTCATAACGACCGTATCTTTGTCAATGTCAAGAACCATTTCCTCAGCGATTTTTGACATTTTTGCCTCAGTGTACCTGTACGCCGCCGCAGGGTCACCGGCCTGAGTACCAAAGTTTCCCTGAGGAGTTATTACAGTGTAACGCTGGGCAAAATCCTGCCCGAGCCTGACAAGCGCATCATATACAGATGCATCTCCATGCGGATGATATTTTCCAAGAACATCACCGACAATTTTAGCGCATTTTCGGGTAGCTCCTGAGCTTCTAAGCCCCAGTTCGTCCATTGCGTAGAGTATGCGTCTGTGAACAGGTTTCAATCCGTCGCGAACATCAGGCAAAGCACGCTGCACGATTACAGACATTGAATAATCAATATAAGCCTGTTTAACTTCAGTTTCAATCGGAATCGGAATTACAGTTCCGCCCTCAGGTGTTCTCATTTCTTCCATAGTATTATCCTAAAATTAAACATCAAGATTCGCATAAGTGGCGTTTTCTTCAATAAACTGACGGCGTGGCTCAACATCTTCGCCCATACATACCCTGAAAATCTCATCTGCGGCCTGCGCATCAGGAATTGTAACCACCTTCATCTTGCGGTTGGCAGGATCCATTGTCGTTTCCCAGAGCTGGTCGCCAGACATCTCACCAAGACCTTTGTACCGCTGAACATTTGCTTTTGCCGCGTTCTCACCAAGAGAGCCAAGCGCGGCGACTTTTTCTTCGTCCGTATACACATAGATTGGCTGCTGCTTTCCAAGCTGAATCTTAAAAAGCGGAGGCATAGCAAGATAAACATAACCTTTTTCAATAATCTCGGGCATATAGCGGAAAAAGAATGTAAGAAGCAAAGTCCTGATATGAGAACCATCAACATCGGCATCTGCCATTATTATGATTTTGTGATAGCGAAGTTTCTCTATGTTGAAGTCTTTTCCAACACCTGCCCCAAGCGTGGCAATCACAGGATTGAGCTTGTCATTATTCATAACCTTGTCGGATGCGACTTTTTCAACATTAAGCATTTTTCCCCAAAGCGGAAGTATAGCCTGAGTCTTTGAGTCCCTGCCCTTCTTTGCGGAACCGCCAGCAGAATCTCCCTCGACTATGTAGACTTCACAAAGCTCAGGGTCTTTGAGCGAGCAGTCAGACAATTTCTCTGGCTTTGAGAACGAATCTGCTATTGTCTTTTTTCTTGAAGCTTCCTTAGCTTTTCTTGCGGCAATGCGAGCCGCCGCCTCAGCCACGGATTTTTCCAATATTTTTTCTAGAACGCTCGGATTAAGCTCAAAATAAATAGTAAGTTTTTCTTTTACCAGCGAATCAACTATTGTTCGGACTTCCGCATTTCCGAGCTTGTCTTTTGTCTGACCAACAAACTGCGGCTCAGGAACTTTCATGGAAAGAATGGCTACGATTCCAGCGCGGACATCATCGCCCGTGAGCTTTTCGTCTTTATCCATTTTTTTCTTGAGCTTGTCATTGGACTCAAGGAATTTGTTCAGGACATAAAGCAGAGCAGACTTTAAGCCGTCAAGATGAGTTCCTCCATCATGGGTATTTATGTCGTTGACATAAGTGTTTATGTTCTCGCTGTAGCCGTCATTGTACTGGAACGCAAGTTCTGTTATTACATCGTCTTTCTCGCCTGAAATGTAGACTGGTTCTTCCGGATAATAAAATTTGCTCTTTATGTTATTATTCAGCTCTTTTACATAATGAACGATTCCACCCTCATATTTGAAAATTTCTTCTTTTGGGGTTTCAAGACGCTCGTCACGAAAAATAATCGTAATGCCGCTGTTAAGGAACGCAAGCTCCCTGAGGCGTTTTTTGAGAGTATCAGCAGAATAAGTCGTAGTTTCCTTGAATATATCTTTGTCCGCTTTCCAGCGAATCACGGTTCCGTGTTTTTGAGTATCGCCGATTGTCTCGACTTTCGTAACAGGAATACCAATCTCATACTTCTGGCGGAATATATGACCATCACGGTAAACAGTAGCCTCTAGCCATGTGGAAAGAGCGTTAACGCAGGAAACGCCTACACCGTGCAATCCGCCCGAAACCTTGTAAGAGCCTTTGTCGAATTTTCCTCCGGCATGAAGACGCGTAAGGACAAGCTCAAGAGCCGAAACATGTTCGGTAGGATGAATATCAACAGGAATTCCACGACCATTGTCCTCAACACGAACAATGTCATCAAGCTCAAGCGCAACTGTAATCTCGTTACAGTAACCTGCCATAGCCTCATCGATTGAATTATCAACTACTTCATAAACAAGATGATGAAGACCATTTATATCGGTCGAACCAATATACATACCAGGTCTTTTACGAACAGGTTCAAGTTCTTTTAAAACCTGAATATTACTTGCAACATAAGCCATTTTTTTATCCTGATAAAAAATATTTTCTTGATTAAAAATAAGAAAAGACAATTAGCCGTATCTAATACTTTAGTCTATTTTTGCAAAAAAGTAAAGGAAACGATCACGGAAATCACGGTGGTTGAGCCTGTCGAAACCACCATTATTTTTACACTGGTCATTTCGACAAGCTCAATGACCGCAGTTAGTTCCAAAATTGATTTCCGTGGCGTTCATATTCTCAGAAAATAATTTTTCAAATATAATTAATTGTATGGCAGAGGAAATTTTCAAGGATTTTTTTGAAGAATCATTAAACCAAATAAAACAAGAATACTATGAATCAGGAAGAGAAACTGAATTTAAGCTCTGGTTCAACATTCAATATGTAGAAGATTCAATTGACTCGATTACTGTATCAGTTCCATCAGAATTCTACTGGGTGCAAATTCAAAAAAAAGGAATTGTCGATAAAATTCAGCAGCATTTGGAATCTCTTCTTGGAATGTCACTTACACTAAAATACATCACAACACGAAAAGAAGAAAAACAACCAATCGTTAGTGAAAAATCTTCTATTATAATAAGCGATTCTCCTAAAAAAGAAAACGACCAATCATTAGTTAATGATAAAAACAATATTATAATAGAAGAAAATAAATCAGAAAGTGAAAAAAAAGATAATGAAATCTCAGCCGAACCTGCAAAAACTAACATTCGTCAGGGAAAAATATTCTCAGATTTTAATCAGCTTATAGAAGAACAAAAAGCACTTGAATCAGAAATGCCTCAAGAAGTTCCAAAAGAAAACGCTCAGAAACCGATTCCGACTTTTATAAAAAAACAACATTTTCTTTTGGATGAGCGTCATACATTTGACAGCTTCGTTCCGGGCGACAACAGCAGATATGCGTTTGAAGCGTCCCTTGCCGCATCAAAGAATCCTGGGAAAATCTATAACCCAATTTTAATCTACGGCGGCTCAGGACTTGGTAAAACTCACCTAATGGAGGCAATGGGAAACTACATCTATTCCCAGACACCTGAAAAAAAAATAAGCTACATAAGCTCAGAGTCCTTGATGAATGAGTTCACGACAGCAATCCGCGAGAAAAGCATGGACAAATTCACAAAAAAGTACAGGAATCTTGATGTGTTTTTGCTCGATGACATTCAGTTCCTTGAAACAAGCGAAAAATTACAGGACGAAGTATTTTTCATTTTCAATGACATTTACAAAAGGAAAGGTCAGCTGGCATTCACTTGTGACCGCCCTCTCTCGGAGATGAAACGACTTAACGAGCGATTAAGCTCCAGATTCGGTCAAGGACTTAAAATCGACATAAAGATTCCTGATTATGAAACGCGAAAGGCAATCCTCGAAAAAAAGCTTCTGGAAAAAAACAAAACCATAGCTGATGACATCATTGACTATATCGCTATGAACATTCAGACAAATGTAAGGGAATTGGAGTCATGCCTTGCGAACTGCCTCGCCATCTCAGACATAATCAAGGAAGATTTGACTTTGGACATAGTTAAGCAGCAGCTTCAGGACTCAATAAAAACTCCTTCCGGAATAATCACGATTGAAATGATTCAGAAAGTCGTTGCGGAGCATTATCAAGTTTCTGTCGCTGACCTGAAAAGCCAGAGGCGACCAAAAAAAATAGCCGTTCCAAGACAAATCGCAATGTACATATGCAAAAACATAACCGAATACTCATTGCAGGATATAGGTGATGAGTTCGGGGGAAAAGACCATTCCACCGTCATTCATGCAATCGAAAAAATTGAAAACGCTCTGAAATTGGATGCGGATCTTGCAGCTACAATAAAACTTTTGGAGCAAACGATTTCAAAACTTTGAATTTTTTGAAAAAAAGATGTTAACAAACTGTATAAAAAAAGTAAAAAAAGAAGTAAAATGTGGAAAAGTGGAGAACGTGTGAATTGAAAAACTGAGTTATCAACATAAAGAATATTTGATATTATCAGACAAAACAGCGTTATCAACAAATTCACAGTGCTTATTATTACTATTATTAAATTTAAATTTAAATAATAATAAAGACATTCACAGGAGTTCCAAATGAAATTTATCTTTGACAGAAATTCAATGATTAATGAAATTTCAATTGCTCAGGAAATTATCTCAGGTACATCGAACAAAGAAAGTGTTTATTCAAATGTTCTTTTTGTTGCCGAGAACAATGCACTGACAATAAAAGCAACAGACACAAGGATAAGTTTTGTCACTAAAATACCTGTTGAAATAGAAGACGAAGGTTCAACTACAATAATCTGCTCAAAACTTGTAAGCATTTTGTCTGCTCTTCCTGAAGGAGAGATTGAATTCAATCTTTTGCAGAAAGATAATCAGGAAGTTGCTCTTATAAAACATTCTGTGAAAAAAATAAAATTCCAGCTCGCATGTCTTTCTTCTGACAGATTTGTGCAGATAAATAATCTTGATAATGTGCCTCTTTTTGACATTCCTTCAAAAGATTTGAAATTCATGATTAACCAGACTATTTTCTCAGTAGTTCCTGCAACAATTCAGGGAAAAGATTTCTTGAAAGGCGTTTACTTTGACAGGGATGGCTCAAAACTCATTCTTGTTGCCACGAACGGAAAAAGGCTGGCTTACGCATCCAAAGATGTTCTTGACCCGAATCAGGAATTTACGCCTGCAATCGTGCATCCGAAAATTCTTGGCATTATTTCTAAACATGCTTCTGACGAAGGAAATATTTCTCTCGCTATTGTTGACAACATGATTTTCTTCAAGTTCCTGAACTATGAATTTTCTGCCGCGCTGATTGACGGGCATTTTCCTGAGTACAGAAGGATTATTCCTGAAAAATTCGAATTTTCTCTTAAAGCAGAAAAGACCGAATTCGTGAGCGCACTTAAGCGAATATCAGTCATGCTGGACAAAGACAGCAAAGTTGCTCTTCATTTGAACGCCGGGGAACTTGCGCTTTCTTCTACATCAAGCGATTTAGGTGATGCAAAGGAAGAAATCCCGTGCGAGTATGCGGGCGAAGAATCTGTTTTCTTTATGGATTACCACTTCCTTGAAAATCCTCTTAAAGTAATGGATTCGGAAAGAATCGCCATTGAGTTCAACGGTGTTGCTAAGGCAATGATATTCAGGCCTGAGCCTGCTTCCGATTATTTCCACATAATCATGCCGATGCAGTAAAATGCCTGTTCTGTCGATTTCTTATGTAAATTACAGAAATCTCAGAAATGCCGCAATAGACCTTCTTTCAAAGGAGGTCTATTTTGTTGGCGAGAACGGTCAGGGAAAAAGCAATATCCTTGAATCAATTTACTATTCCGCTTACAGCTCTTCGTTCAGGACAAACAAAGATTCGGAAATAATAAAGAACGGGGAGGATAAATTCAGCCTTAGGACATTGTATAAAGATTCAAACGAGTCATCGCACATGATTTTTACGGCCTTTGAGAACGGGAAGAAGAGGATTGAGAAAAACGGAAAGACCGTTAAGGACAGAAAAGAGCTAATAAATACAATGCCGTGCGTTTTGTTCTGCCATGATGATTTGGAATTTGCCGTTGGGGAACCTGAGCGAAAAAGATTTTTCATTGACCAGTGTCTTTCTATGTACGATGTTTTGTATATTGATTTGAAAAGACGGTATCAGAAAATTTTGAGAAGCAGAAATCAGATTCTTAAGGAAATGAAATATGATTTTCTTGATGTTTACGATGTTCAGCTGGCGGAGTGCGGAATACAGATTCAGAAAAAACGCAACGATGCGATTTTTAAATTCAATCAGATTTTTGGAAAATTGTACGAGGATATAACTGGAATTGATGGAGTTTCGATAAAATATGATTCATCGTGGAAATCAACTCAGAATTCGGTTCCAACAAAAGATGAGGTCATACAAATCCTGCTGCAGAAACGGGATGCGGACAAAATCATGCAGACTTCGATGAGCGGAATTCACAGGGACAGGATAAATTTTTCCCGCAACGGAAAGAATTTTGTTCCGACTGCCTCAACCGGACAGAGAAGGCTTCTTGCAATCTTGCTGCGCATTGGACAGGCAATTTTTTACAGCCAGATGACGGAAAAAAAGCCGGTTCTTCTTTTGGACGATGTTCTTCTAGAGCTTGATCCCGAGAAAAGACAGTTCGTTATGGGAATTTTGCCCGAATATGACCAGCTTTTCTGCACTTTTCTTCCAGGGGAACCTTATGAGCGGTACAAGCGAAGCACGACGAAGATTTTCAAAATCAAGAACGGAGAGTGGGAATAAATGAGAGAGGATGTTTCTATTACAGCCGCCGATATGATAATGACTGTTTTCCAGAATATTGAGAGCGCGCAGCTTATAGAGAGCAACAAGATATTAAGCTCGTGGAAAACGATTCTGGAATCAATTACTTCATGGAAAAATGGCGAAATATTAAAAACTGGGGAAAAATTATATGCCCATTCGAGACTCGTTGATTTGAAGAACGGAGTTCTTCTTGTTGAGGCTGACCATTCGGGCTGGATTCAGCTTCTTCATACATACCAGAATTTTATTATTTCAGGGCTGAAAAAAAATATTCCTGAGCTTGAGATTGATTCGATGGTTTTCAGACTGAAAGGAAGCGATTTCGGACTGAAAAATGTTGATTATGACAAACAGATGGCAGTTGAGAAAGCCAAACTGAAAATGCAGTATAAAAAACAAGAAGAAGTTTTAAAAAAATTTGAGATGCCGAAAACAAGCGGTACAAAAGAACTTCCAGAAAATTTGAAAAAAATATTTGCGGATATGAAAAATTCTATGTTGACGAAAAATGAATAAATTTGATAAAGTGTCTGTCACTACCCTGCTCAAAAATTCAATAATTTTTTTGAATAAATTTTTTTATAAGGAGATTTGTTCGCTATGTTAAGAACATATCAACCAAGCAAAGTTAAGAGAAATAGAAAATTTGGTTTCCGCGCTAGAATGGCTACTCGTGGTGGTCGTATGGTACTTGCTCGCCGCCGTGCAAAGGGAAGAAAAAAGCTTTCTGTTTGTGATGAGCACAAAAAGTACTAGTTCTTCAAAATCGGCGCGTATTGCTCAATCTGAATGTTTTACGAAGATTGAGCATATAAAGTGCGCTGCTGATTTTAAGAACCTGTTCAAGACAGGGAAGCGGGCGAGCGTTGTAGGTGCGAAAATTTTTTTTCTGCCGAACAATCTCGAATTCAACCGTGTTGGATTTCCGCTTCCCAGAGGTTTTGGAAACGCTGTGCAAAGAAATATGGCAAAGCGTTTTAGTCGTGAATCCTATCGCAAATTAAAATCACACCTGAACACAGGATTTGATATTCTTCTTTTGGTTTATCCTAATCCTGAAAACAATTCGTTCCTATCGCGGTGTGAGCAATTTCGTACACTTTTTGAAAAAGCGGGAATTCTGAAAAGTGAGTGCAGAAATCTTTCGGAAAATTCATAAAATTGTCAGTGGATTTTTTGTAGGAATTTTTTGTGCCCTCATTCAAATATACCGAAAATTTATATCGCCAGCTTTGCCTCGCTGCTGCCGGTTTTATCCGACATGTTCGGCGTATGCTTTGGAAGCGTTTCAAAAACATGGTGTTGCGAAAGGCTTTTTGCTTTCTTCAAAACGAATTTTGCGATGTAACCCCTGGTGCAAAGGCGGTTATGATCCAGTTCCTTTAAGGTAAAAAAATGGAAAAAAATACAGCTATTACTATTGGGCTTTCAACAGTGATACTTGTTGCTTTTTTTGCAATCCAGACATTTTTCTTTCCGCAAAAGAAAAATTCTGAGCCACAGAAAAAGCCAGCAGAAAAAGCTACTGTGGAAACTAAAGTTGAGAATAATGCAGAACAACTGCCAGAGCAGAATTTGTTCGCGGCGGAGTCTGCTTCTGAACAGAATGTTTCTCTGAGCGAAGAGAATTTTGTAATTGAAACGAATGTGGCTAAGGTCACATTCTCGAACCGTGGCGGAGATATTATAAGCTATGAGCTTAAAGAGCATAATGACCGCGATACTGGAAAAGGCGTTGAGATGTGCGCCAATGTGACGCCTAGCAACCGTGCGTTTGCAATTTCTCTTGGTTCAAACAACTCCGTGATTAACGAGCTGTTTACGGCAAAAATAATCGATGACAAGACAATTGGTTTTTTCAAGGATTTTTCTGTCAGAAAAGCTGATGGTACGCTCGGGAATTTTACGCTCGTAAAGACTTATTCGTTCAATGACGATGAGTATCTTTTCAAGCTTGACATTACTATAGACGGCGGAGAGAATTTTTCCGGACTTGATGTTAACGGAAATGCGTATTCGCTCAGGACTGCCCCTCAGATTGGACCGGCTTTCAATCCGAAAGACCGATACGACATTCGTGAGATTGTTGCGTATGATGGCGACAAGAAATTCAATCCGAAAAGCGGCAAGGAACGCAACTTCAAATGGATTTCTGTTGCGGGAAAATATTTTGAGATTCTTGTGAATCCGGCTGATAATGTTGAGACTTCTGGGCTTGTAAAAATCATTTCGCCTGACAAACGCGGTAACATAAAAGATTCTCAGGTTATTATCACAAGAAGCGGAGTTTCGGGACAAAGAATTTCCGATTCTTACAATATTTATGTGGGACCGAGAAGCGAGAAAGAAATCAAAAAGTACAATCTTGCCGAGAAAAATGCTTGGGGTATTTCAGGCACTCATTATGGCGAAAGTCTTCCTACTTCGGGCATCTTGAGCTGGCTGGAATATATTTTGAAGTTCATCATGGAATTGATTTACAAAGTAATTCCGAACTGGGGTGTTTCAATTATAATCCTTACTATTCTGCTTAAGCTCGCGCTCTTTCCGCTTACTAAAAAGAGCCTTGAGGGAACGCAGAAAATGTCTAAGGTTCAGCCGAAGATGAAAGAAATTCAGGATAAGTACAAAAGCGACCCGCAGAAAATGCAGCAGGAAACCGCAAAGCTGTACAAGGAAATTGGATATAATCCGATGAGTGGTTGTCTTCCGCTCGTATTCCAGTTTGTGATTTTGTGGTCAATGTACCATTTGTTCAACAATTACTTTGAGTTCCGCGGTGCTTCGTTTATTCCAGGTTGGATAAATGACTTGTCTTCTACGGACAATGTTTGCACATTCGGATTTTCTATTCCGTGGCTTGGAAACGAGCTGCATATTCTTCCAATCATCTACTTGATTTCTCAGCTTTTGTTCGGAAAAATCACTCAGAACGGTGGAACTTCCGTTGGTCAGAGCGGAGGACAGATGAAGATGATGATGTACGGAATGCCGATATTGTTCTTTTTCTTGTTCTACTCTGCTCCATCGGGACTTCTTTTGTATTGGACTGTCAGCAATGTATTCCAGCTTGGGCAGCAGTTGTTTATCAACTACAGAATGAAAAATAAACCTGTTGTTGTTAATAAAAGTCAGAAGACAATTACAAAGTCAAAAAAACGCTAGGATAAGAATTTTTATAGGAGAAATAGAAATGACTTACGAATTTGAGGGAAAAAACGAAAGGGAGGCTATTGAAAAAGCAGCCGCAGAACTGGGTCTTGAAAGAGACCAGTTTGATGTTGAGATTTTGGAAACGCAGAAAAAGACTTTGTTCAAAAGCGGATATGTGAAAATTCGTGTTCATGTGGAAGATAAACTTGTTCCGAACGGAAGTCCTTCTGAAATTTCTGTTTCAAAAACAACGGCAAGTCCTGTTCCTCAGGGCGAATTTGAGGAGAAACTTGTTCAATTCGTTTCAACTATAGTTTCAAAGATGGGATATGAGTCTTCTGTGGAAGTTATGTTCCGCGAGGATAAAAAAATCGGCATAAAACTTAGCTCAGAAAATTCTTCTATTTTGATTGGACGCAAAGGAAAGAATCTTGATGCGCTCCAGCTGCTCGCAAATGTTTATGCTGGTCACTTGGGATATGAAGATGTAAGGGTTATTCTTGATACCGAGAATTACCGCGTCCGCAGGGAAGAGAATCTTGTTCACCTGGCATACACAACGGCTGATAAAGTTCGCTCAGGAAAATCATCTATTCTTCTTGAACCTATGAATCCGTTTGAGAGGCGTTTGATTCATACTACGCTGAATGATATTCCTGATATTGAAACTAAAAGCGAGGGCGAGGGTTTATATAAGCAAGTAAGAGTTTTCTATAAAGGAAAATATTAATTCAATGAAAAAGATATTGATTTCTTGTTTATGTTTTTTACTAACGACTGTTTGTTTTTCTCAGAATTCTGTTATTTCAGATTTGCTTCTTGAGGAGTTGAGGAATTCTGAGAATCAAAAAGTTCAGAATGTATTTAACAGCAAGGATTCTGTAGATTTTTCACTTGTTCCTGACACAGAACTTTCAAAAAAAGCTATTGCGTCATGGAATTCGGAAGACAATCCAACCTATATAACAGAAAATCTTTTCTACTTAGAAAAAGAATCTCTTGTTAAGAATAGTTCCGATTCTGAGCATTGTGATACATCGTTAGATGCTGTATCTAGAATAATTCGTTCTGTTTCTAAGATGAAAGGAATGGAGTATTATTCAAACGGCGACAAGAAATGGGAGACTCTTTACCACGAATCTCATCTGATTGATAATCCAACGGACAGAAATCCTATTCCAGATGATTTGGAGGGGTCTGCTGACGGAAAAAGAATGTATTGCTTGCAGAAAGATAATTCTTTTGGGATTTGTATTTACGATGTTGAGTTCTTTCAAAGGGAGAATGAGATTTCTGTTTGTTTTACGAATGTGGATAATATAAAGTACGGACCTATTATTGCTGTAAAGCCCAAAAATCTGAAAATCAACATTGTTGTTGTTGAGCAAGATACATATTATTTGCTGTACATGACTGTTCAGGCAAAATATCCGAATCTTGCTTTTTTGGAGAGCCGACTGAACCGTTCTTTTAATGCTCGTGTTGATGCTATTTTCAAGTGGTTTTCAATGAGTTTTTAGCTAAAAATTCGGGAGGTAAATATAAATGAAAAAAAATTTTTTGGCGGCAATTTTTTGTTGCTTCGCAATTTCTTTTGGAGGATGTAAAGAAATGAGTGATGAATTGAAAGCAATTCAGGGAAAAGATGGCATTTTTGCTATTATGAAAACTACGAGCGGGTCAATCGTTCTGGAGCTTTTTTATAAAGAAACTCCACTTACGGTAACGAATTTTGTCGGTCTTGCGGAAGGCACTTTGGATGCGGCAAAAGGAAAACCGTTCTATGATGGACTGACTTTTCATAGGGTCATTGCCGATTTTATGATTCAAGGTGGAGATCCAAAAGGCAACGGGACAGGCGGTCCAGGATATAAGTTTGCGGACGAGTTTGTTGATAATCTTATTTTTGATAAACCAGGTTTGCTTGCGATGGCAAATTCTGGACCAAATACGAACGGAAGTCAGTTTTTCATTACACATGTTCCGACAGATTGGTTGAATCACAAGCACACGATTTTCGGAAAAGTCGTAAATGATGAAAGCCAGAAAGTTGTTGATGCAGTGAAACAGAATGACAAAATTGAAAAACTAACGATTGTTAGGCAGGGCGATGAAGCAAAGGCTTTTAAAGCAACTCAGGCTGAATTTGACAGATTGAGCAAAGAGGTTGAGAAAGCTAACAAAGAAGCTGAAGCTAAAAAAATGGCTGCTTTTGTTGAGGGATGCGAAAAAAATCCAAACGGAATCTATTACAAGATTCTGAAAGAAGGTTCTGGAAGCAAAGTTGGAAAAGGAAAGACAGCTACTGTTGAGTATCAGGGATATTTGCAGGACGGAAGCATTTTTGATGCTTCAAAAGGATTCCATCCGCAGGGACATGATGGACTTGAGTTCAGAATCGGGGCTGGTCAGATGATTCCTGGTTTTGACATCATGGTTCAGGATATGAAAATTGGCGAAGTAAGGAAGATGGTCATTCCTCCGGAGCTGGCATACGGTTCAAGAGGCGTTCCTCAGGCTGGTATTCCTGGCGGAGCATATATTGCCTTTGATGTAGAACTTGTTAAAGTGAAATAAATTTGGGAGAAATCTGATTTTAGGTTTTTCCTTAGTCTTTTATTTAGATTAAAGCTAATTATTAAATGATAGGTGGGCGAATTTGATGATTCGCCCACTTTTTTTATTCCTGCACTTTTTTGTAATTTATGTTTTATTTTCAATTTTTGATAAGTTTGTGTGAGTTTTATTTTTAAAAATCGAAAATTTTTAATTTCAATCAGAATTTTTTACAAAAAATTTGGTCATTTTTTTAGATGAAAAAATGACTAAATTTTAAACTAATTTCCGTTAGTTTTTAGTGAAATATACATACTAAAAGTAGTTAGTTTTTAGAAAACTAACATTAGTTAGAATAAAATGCAATCAAATCGGTATAAAAAAACTGCCATTCGATTAACGAAAGGCAGTTTTTCTAGAATTATTATTAAGCAACTCTAAAACATATTAGCTATGACACAAGAGAATTTTTTGTTGCTTGAATTGTGCTGGCAAAATAAGAAATAGCGTCTATTCTTTCAGCCGTTGCTTTGAAATTTTTGAAATATGAATGGTCATTGATAAGATTCACGAACTCATCGAACAAGAAACTTGTATCGAGAGGTCCTGAACATGCCTCTGGATGAAACTGGACGCTGAAACTTGGAGTATCAAGATATGTTATTCCTTCACAAGTTCCGTCATTAGTGTTTACGAAGCTCAAAACCGCGCTGGCTGGGATTGTGTCATTCTCAACGGCATAACCGTGGTTCTGGCTTGAAATGTAGACGCGTCCTGTTTTCAAGTATTTTACTGGCTGGTTTGCGCCCCTGTGCCCATACTTGAGCTTAGAGGTTTTTGCACCGTTTGCGAGCGCGAGCAGCTGATGGCCGAGACATATTCCGAATATAGGAATATTCTTTGCAAGCAACTTTTTTATTTCCTGAATTATGGTAACATTATCGCTTGGATCTCCAGGACCGTTCGAGAGCATGATTCCGTCCGGATTCTTGCTTAGGATTTGCTCCGCACTTGATGTTGAAGCCATTGTTATTACATCAAGCCCGCGTTTTAGAAGCTCGCGCCGGATATTTGCCTTTGCGCCGAAATCCCAAAGAACGACGGTCTTTCCTTTGCCGTTTTTCATTGCTATTTCAGGGTCAGTTTCTTTTGTTCCGTCCGAACGAACAGGAACTGTTTTGTATTCTGCGCTTTCTGCGAATACAGTCTGCGCGTCTTTTTCGATTTTTACAGCGTCGCAAGTTACAGATTCAACTGCATTCTGGATTTTGTAAGATTTGATTTCTTCAAGGAGCTTGGCTTTCTCAGATTCGTTTCTGAGGGCGGCGCGTTTTGCTTTTGCCTCTTCGGAATCGCCAGAAATAAGCATTCCGTTCATTACACCGGCTTCGCGGAGAACCTTTGTTAAAGCTCTTGTGTCTATATCGTAAAGACCTATTATGTTCTGATTCTTGAGCCAAGTATCAATCTCGCCTTCATTGCGGAAATTAGAGGGATTCTCGCACCAAGAGCGGACAATATATCCGCGGACATGAATCTTTGAGCTTTCCAAATCATTAGAAATCAAGCCGTAGTTACCGATAAGCGGGAAAGTCTGCGTTACAATCTGACCAAAATAGCTTGGGTCTGTCAAAGTTTCAAGATAACCGTTCATTCCGGTAGTAAAGACGGCTTCCCCGCATATTACGCCGGAAGCACCAAAACTTTTTCCTTCAAAAATCAATCCGTTCGCCAGGACAAGGCATGCTTCATTACTCATATTAAAACTAGATTGTAACGAAAAAATCAGATTGAGAAAAGGCACATTTGACCTAAAGCAGGAAAATTGATTTTCATAGAATTAAAGCAAAAATTCAAATTCATAAAAATTTTCGTTTGCCTATAAAAAAAGTCGTGGTAGAATAATAAAATAAGTGGGTCTGTTCAGAAAAATATTAGATGTGGTCGGAAACTTAAAGAGTTTCCTCACAAGTTCGTTTTCTAGCAGTTCTACCGATTTCTCGGAGGTTAAATTATGAACGGAAATGTAATTGTTGGTCAGTCAGGAGGTCCAACTTCGGTAATCAATTCGAGTCTTGCTGGTGTGTTCAAAACTGCCATAGACAGAGGTGCAAATAAAGTTTACGGTATGATTCACGGAATCAAAGGACTTTTGGATAATCAGTATGTTGATTTGTCCGACAAGCTGAATTCCACGATGGCAATCGACCTTTTAAAGAGAACGCCTTCATCATATCTTGGCTCATGCCGTTATAAACTCCCGGAAATAAACGACAGCAAAGAAACTTATGAAAAGATTTTTCAGATTTTGAAAAATCTTGATATAAAATACTTTTTCTACATTGGCGGAAACGACTCAATGGATACGATTAAAAAGCTGTCCGACTATGCGAAGATTGTGAACAGTGACATCAAGTTTATGGGCGTTCCGAAGACAATTGACAATGATCTGGCTATTACTGACCATACCCCTGGTTATGGAAGCGCGGCAAAATTCATCGCCGCCACTATGAAAGAGATTATCAGGGACGGAGTTGTTTACGATTATCCGACTATTTCTATAGTTGAGATAATGGGACGAAACGCCGGCTGGCTTACGGCTGCCGCTGCGCTTGCAAAATCCGATGACTGTGAGGGCGTTGACCTGATTTATCTTCCTGAGAAAGTTTTTGATGTTGACCATTTCCTTAACAAAATCAAAGAGCTTTCAAAAAGCGGAAAATCAATCGTGGTTGCGGTTTCGGAAGGCGTTAAGGTTGCGGACGGGCGATTTGTTTTCGAGCTTGCAGAGCATGTTGAGTTCGTTGATGCGTTCGGACACAAGCAGATGTCTGGTACGGCGAAATTCCTTGCGAACAAAGTTACTGCCGAGCTTGGAACAAAAGCGCGCGCAATTGAGCTTTCAACGCTCCAGAGATGTGCGGCGCATATGACGAGCCGAACGGACATCACCGAGGCGTACAATGTTGGCGGTGCTGCGGTAAAAGCTGCGTTTGAGGGCGAAACAGGAAAAGTTGTTGTTATCAAGCGTGTTTCCGATGACCCGTACATGAGCATAACAGAAACGGCGGATGTTAGCAAAATTGCGAATGTAGAGAAGAAAGTTCCGCTTGAGTGGATTACGGATGACGATTATGTTACGAACGATTTGATTCACTATATTCATCCGCTCATTCAGGCAGAGCTTAGTCCGATTATGGTCGATGGTTTGCCAAGACATTTGAAGAACAAATAACTTGTTCTGATAAGGTGGTCATTGAGTTTATCAAAATGGCCACCGAAATTGTCTGAATCTTTATCTGCATCTTACTCAGAAAAATTCTTGCTATTGCCGAGAGTTACCGTGTGTGCTATATTTGTATCGCAATTCGCAGATTGGAGGCAAAATCCTATGGAAGTTATACAAAGTTTTACGATTGATCACACGCACTTAAAGCCGGGTATTTATATTTCACGCGAGGACAAGGGCTTTACGACTT
>JAEEGL010072712.1_pt1 | contig 18973 bp, 15 predicted proteins | sample 9134231 | NCBI WGS metagenome assembly JAEEGL01 (sample SAMN16246548, study PRJNA631951) | gut metagenome | biome: gut microbiome; feature: rumen; material: fiber-attached | host: Bos | place: Iran: Karaj | collected 2018-10 | reverse complement strand
GAGCCCTACTCGGTGGATCAGATCGTACATTTATATAAGCTCATGGCGCGGCTCGGCGGTCCGTACGGGATCATCCGCCAGACGGAGTTCTTCGTCTACAGTGAGAAAGACCGCGAGGCTATCCGCCGCTGCCAGGACCTGGGCTACCGCTTCCCGGAGATCACAACGTGGATCCGCGCGAAGCGCGAGGACTTCAGGCTGGTGCGCGACTTCGGCATCCGCGAGACGGGCATCCTGGTCTCCTGCAGCGACTACCACATCTTCAAGAAGCTGAAGATGAGCCGCAGCCAGGCCATGGAGCATTACCTGGCTACCGTCAAGGACGCCTTTGAGGCCGGCGTCATGCCGCGCTGCCACCTGGAGGATATCACCAGGGCGGACTTTTACGGTTTTGTGGTGCCCTTCGTCAACGAGCTGATGAAGCTCTCGGACGAGGCGGGCATCCCCGTACGAATCCGGGCCTGTGACACCATGGGCTACGGGGTACCCTATACGGAGGTGGCTCTGCCCCGCAGCGTTCCCGGTATCATCTACGGTCTGCAGCAGTATTCCGGCGTGGCCAGCGAATACCTGGAGTGGCATGGGCACAATGATTTTTACAAGGCCGTGGCCAATGCCTCCACCGCCTGGCTGTACGGAGCCAGCGGCGTCAACTGCTCCATGCTGGGCATCGGCGAGCGCACAGGCAACGTGCCGCTGGAGGCCATGGTCTTCGAGTACGCTTCCCTGCGCGGCTCTCTGGACGGCATGGATCCCACGGTCATCACCGAGATCGGAGAGTATTTCAAGAACGAGATCGGCTATACCATCCCGCCCATGACCCCCTTCGTGGGCCGCAACTTCAATGTGACCCGGGCCGGCATCCACGCCGACGGGCTGCTGAAGGACGAGGAGATCTACAATATCTTCAACACCGAAAAGCTGCTGGACCGCCCGGCCATGGTGGCCATCAGCAAGACCTCGGGCCTCGCGGGCATCGCCTACTGGATCAACCAGAACTACCGGCTGAAGGGCGACCGGCAGCTGGATAAGCAGACGCCGCTGGTGGTGGCCATGAAGGAATGGGTAGACAAGGAGTACGCGGATGGCCGTACCACCGCCCTGGGCACAGAGGAGCTGGAAGCCAAGATCGCGGAGCTGTCCGGCGGCGTGCTCGGGCGGATGCGCTAAGGAGGGAACATCATGAGAGAACATAAAAGTATTTCCATTGCGGACCAGATTTTTGAGCAGCTGGAGCATGACATCCTGTCCGGCAAATATGCCAGGGGAGAGACGCTCAGCGAGCTGCGCCTGTCCAACGAACTGGGCGTCAGCCGCACGCCGGTGCGTGAGGCCATCCGCCGCCTGGAGCAGGAGAATATCCTGGAGGAATCCGGCCGCGGCATGATCGTGGTAGGCATCACCCATGAGGATATGATGGATATGTACGAGATCCGCATGGAGGTGGAGAGCCTGGCGGCCCGCCGCGCTGCCGAGCGGATCACAGATGCGGAGCTGAAGGAGATGCGCAACATCCTGGACCTCCAGCAATTTTACGCGGGCAAAGGCGGAGTCGACAGCTCCAACCAGATCCGGAACCTGGACTCCCAGTTCCACGATCTGCTGTACCGCTGCAGCGGCAGCAAAGTCTATTATAATGTGCTGCACTCCCTGCACAAGAAGATCACAAAGTTCCGCATGGCCTCTGTCAGCAGACAGAGCCGGGCGAAGAAGTCCATCGAGGAGCACGAGGCTATCTATGAGGCTCTGGCGGCCCACGACGGGGATCGGGCATACGCCGCCGCCGTGCAGCATATGAACAATGCCAGAGACAGCATGGCGGGAATGGAGCTGTGAGCATGGGACTGAATCTTGTACAGAAAATCATCGGGGCGCATCTGGTGGGCGGCAGCATGGAGCCGGGCGCCGAGGCGGCCCTGCGCATCGATCAGACCTTGACCCAGGACGCCACCGGCACCATGGCCTATCTGGAGTTCGAGGCCATGGGCATCGACCGGGTACGCACGGAGCGCTCGGTGGCCTATATTGATCACAACACTCTGCAGTCAGGCTTTGAGAATGCGGACGATCACCGCTATATCCAGAGTGTGGCCCGGAAGCACGGTATCTGGTTTTCCCGCCCCGGCAACGGGATCTGCCATCAGGTGCACCTGGAGCGCTTCGGCGTCCCGGGCAAGACCCTGGTGGGATCGGACAGTCACACGCCCACGGCCGGCGGCCTGGGTATGCTGGCCTTCGGCGCCGGCGGTCTGGACGTGGCCGTGGCTATGGGCGGCGGAGCGTACTATATCAACATGCCAAAGGTCATCAAGGTGGAGCTGACGGGGGCTCTGCGGCCCTTCGTCACCGCCAAAGACGTGAGCCTGGAGATCCTGCGGCTCCTCTCGGTCAAGGGCGGCGTGGGCCGGATCATCGAATGGGGCGGCGAGGGCGTCAAGACGCTCAGTGTCCCGGAGCGGGCAACCATCACCAATATGGGCGCGGAGCTGGGCGCCACCAGTTCCATCTTTCCCTCCGACGAGGTGACCAGGGCTTTCCTGAAGGCCCAGGGCCGTGAGCGGGATTATACCCCCCTGGCCCCGGATGCCGACGCGGAATACGAACGGGTGATCACGATCGACCTGTCCGCCCTGGAGCCGCTGATCGCCTGTCCCCATATGCCGGACAATGTGGTGCCGGTCAGCAGCCTGAAGGGAACCAGGGTGGACCAGGTCTGCATCGGCTCCTGTACCAATTCTTCCCTGTACGATATGCTTAAGGCGGCGGCCCTGCTGAAGGGCAGAACGGTCGCCCCCTCCGTCAGCATGTCCGTATCGCCCGGCTCTCGCCAGGTGCTGACCATGCTGGCCGACTGCGGCGCGCTGACGGATATCCTCAGCTCCGGCGCGCGGCTGCTGGAATGCGCCTGCGGCCCCTGCATCGGCATGGGCTTTTCGCCCAATTCCGGCGGCGTCAGCCTGCGGACCTTCAACCGGAACTTTGAGGGGCGCAGCGGCACCCGGGACGCTATGGTCTATCTGGTCTCACCGGAGACCGCGGTAGCTTCGGCTTTGACCGGAGAGATCACCGATCCCCGCAGTCTGGGCCTGCCTCCGCTGGAGGTGCAGCTGCCCGCGGCATTCCGGGTGGACGACAGCGCCATCCTGGCTCCGGCGCAGCCCGAAGAGGCCGGACAGGTGGAAGTCCTGCGCGGGCCCAACATCAAGGCGGTCCCGGAGGGGCGGCCGGTGGAAGACAGTCTGACGGCGGCGCTGACGCTGAAAGTAGGGGACAATATCACCACCGACCACATCATGCCCGCCGGCTCCAAGATCCTGCCTTACCGCTCCAATGTGCCCAAGCTGTCCCAGTTTTGCTTTGAGGTCTGCGACAAGTCCTTCCCGGAGCGGGCAAAGGCGGCAGGGCAGAGCCTCATCGTGGGCGGCGCCAACTACGGCCAGGGCTCGTCCCGTGAGCATGCGGCCCTGGTGCCCCTGTATCTGGGGGTGCGAGCCGTTGTGGCCAAGAGCTTTGCCCGCATCCATGCGGCCAATCTCATCAACGCCGGGATCATGCCGCTGACCTTCGCGGATCCGGCGGATTACGATAAGCTCAGTGAGGGCATGCAGCTGCAGCTGCATGGTATCCATGCGGGTATGGACAGCGGTGAGCTGACCCTGGAAGCGGAGGACTTGCGCATCCCGCTCCGCTGTGCCTTTACCCAGCGGCAGAAAGCCATTTTGAAAGCCGGCGGCCTGCTCAATTATACCCGGGAGGAGAACCGATGATGGAAGAGATAATCGCCGCCGCGGCGGCGCAGTTTGAAACCCTGCTGCGCCAGCAGCTGGCCCGGCAGGAACGCATGGAAAAGGGGGCCTTTACCCGGGATTTCGCCGGGGCGGAAAAGATCGTGATCGGCGTCATCGGAGGCGACGGCATCGGGCCCATCATCGTAAAAGAGGCGCGCCGCGTACTGGAAAAGCTGTTGGCGGATGAGATCGGGAGCGGCCGCGTGGCGCTGAAGGACATTGAGGGGCTTACCCTGGAAAACCGTCTGGCCACCGGGGAGGCGGTACCGGCGGAGGTGCTGGCTGCCATCAAGGACTGCGACGTGCTGCTGAAGGGGCCCACCACCACGCCCAAGGGCGGAACGCTGGAGAGCGCCAATGTGACGCTGCGGCGGGAGCTGGATCTGTACGCCAACGTGCGGCCGGTCACCGTGCCGGAGGAGGGGATCGACTGGATCTTTTTCCGGGAAAACACGGAAGGTGAATATGCTCTGGGCAGCCGTGGGATCGAGATCCCCGGCAAGCTGAGCATGGATTTCAAGGTGACCACCGACGCGGGGACCAGGCGCATCGCCCGGGCGGCTTTCGACTATGCCCGGGTCAACGGCAAGACAGAGCTTGCCATCGTCACCAAGGCCAACATTATGAAAAAGACCGACGGGATGTTTTCCCGTATCGCCCATGAGGTGGCGGCGGAGTACCCTGAGATCCATGCTGAAGATTGGTATATCGACATCATGGCCGCGAATCTGGTCAATCCTGACATCCGCGGCAGGTTCCAGGTTTTCCTGCTGCCGAATCTGTACGGGGACATCATCACCGATGAGGCGGCCCAGATCCAGGGCGGTGTGGGCACCGCGGGCAGCGCCAACATCGGCGGCAGCTGCGCCATGTTCGAGGCCATACACGGCTCGGCGCCCCGGAAGATCGAGCGCGGGGAAGGAGACTACGCAAATCCCGCCAGCATCCTCAAGGCGACGGAAATGCTGCTGCGGCACATCGCTATGCCGGACAAGGCGGACCGATTGGCGCAGGCCATGAAGCTCTGCACCGAGACCGAGCGGCGCGTGGTGATCACAGGCCACCGGGATGGGGCCACCTGCCGGGCTTTCGGCGATTACCTGATGGAAAAACTGTAAATGAGAAAGCACCGGGCGGTCTGAATGACCGCCCGGTGCTTACTTGAGCAGACGTTTATTTTGCGTAGATCAGGCCGATGATCCAGTTAGAGAGGCGCCGCGGCAGCAGCTTTGCCAGAACGGCGGCGCCCTTGTAGGGGAGTCCCAGGGCAACAAGGGGCTTGCTGCTTTCCTTGAGAGCCATTTTGGCCACATAGGCCCCGGCATCCTCGGGACGCATTCCGCCCCGTTCATCCTTCTCCATTACGGCCACAGACCGCTCGATGCGTCCGGCGTAGACGTCGTCTCCCATGGAGGACTTCCTCCGGGCGTCGGTAAAGCCGGAGGCGATATCACCGGGCATGACCGCGCAGACGGAGATGCCGAAGGGACGCACCTCGTTCTGCAGGGCCAGCACATAGGCGTTGATGGCCGCCTTGCTGACGGAATACCAGAGCTGGAAGGGGATGGGCAGGATTCCGGCGATGGAGCTCATGCAGACGATGCGTCCGCTGCCCTGTCTGCGCATGGCGGGCAGCACCGCGCGGGTAGCGTTGTCCATGCCGTAAAGGTTCAGCTCCAGCTGATCATGGGCGTCCCGGGAGTCAGTCAGCTCCGCGGCGCCGGAAATACCGAAGCCGGCATTGTTGACCAGAATATCGATCCGGCCTTCCCTGGCCAGGACTTCCTGGACTGCGGCCTTCACCTGACCTTCATCGGTCATATCCGCCGTCAGGTGGGTGATGCCGTCGGCGGGCTTTTCATGGCGGGAGAACTCATATACCTTGCAGCCTGCGTCCCGCAGAGCTGCCGCCGTGCAGCGGCCGATCCCGCCGCTTCCACCGGTGACGATCGCGATCTTTTCCATGCGCATCCCTCATTTCTCTGTGTTTGTCCCAATTCTATACCGCGAACGAGGGCGCGTCAAGGAAAATCCTTAAAATACTTTAAGTATCTTCAAACAAATGGACCATTGCGGAATGAAAACTTGTATGATACAATCAAGCAGAAATACAGTTGCGGAGCAGGACAATGATCGAGTGGCTTACGGGAACGACACTGGGAAAGTTCATAACGACCTTCTTCATCTCCATGGTCCCGGTGGTGGAGCTTCGGGCCGGGCTGCCCTACGGCATTGCCCTTGGCCTGGATTATCCCCTGGCCCTGATGGCTGCCGTGGTGGGGAATATGGTCCCGGTACCGTTTATCATTGTATACATCCGGCGGATCTTTGCCTGGCTGCGCAGGCACTGGGCCAGACTGGACGGCCTGATCACCCGACTGGAAAAACGTGCCGACGGCAAGAGCGAGACTGTCATTAAGTACGGCTCCTGGGGCTTGCTGATCCTGGTGGCCATCCCGCTGCCGGGGACCGGCGCCTGGACCGGCGCTTTGGTCGCGGCGCTGCTGGATATGCGCCTGCGGCGGGCGGTACCGGTGATTTTTGCCGGCGTATGCATTGCGGCAGCCATTATGACCGCCTTCACCTTCGGGGTCATCCATTTTACCTGAACAGGATACAGAAAACAGGACCCTCTTTCCCGGGAAAGAGGGTCCTGTTTTTTTTGCCTTATTGCAGAGCCGCCTGCCATTCCGACTCGCGGAAGCCCACCAGAACGGTGTCGTCCGTAATCAGCAGGGGCCGCTTCACCAGCATGCCGTCGGCGGCCAGCAGGGAGAGCATCTCTTCCTCGCCCATGCCCGGCAGCCGGTCCTTCAGCTGCAGCTCCTTATAGAGCAGACCGCTGGTGTTGAAGAAGCGCCGCAGCGGCAGCCCGCTTTTCTGCTGCCAGAAGCGCAGTTCCTCCGCGCTCGGGTTTTCTTCCTTGATGGGACGTTTTTCATAAAGGACGCCTTGCGCCTGGAGCCAGGCCTCGGCCTTTTTGCAGGTGCTGCAGCGGTCATAGCAGATAAAAAGATTCATGCGGTCAATTCTCCTTTCCTCAAAGACTCCGGGCTTTGCGGCCCGGCGCCGTCTCAAGAGGGGTGGACGGGATCGGCGGACAGGCTGTCATAATAGGCATACCAGACCGGCTGGCCTTCCGTGAGACCGGAGACGATCTCCACCAGGCTTCCGTCGGAAGAGCCGGTGACCACATCCACCGGCGCGCTCAGCTGCTTGGTCTTCGCATCGCAGGCAGTATAGACAAAGGTGCGGGAGCCGATGTTGTTCAGTGCCGCAGCGGGGATCAGCAAGCCGGTAATGGAGTCCTTGTACACGACCACCGAGCTGTTCATCCCTTCCAGCATGTCCGGACTGCGGTCCAGGGTCAGCTCCACATCGTACTTGCTGCTACCGCCGGAATTGGCGCCCACACCGCCGATCTCCGTGACCACACCGCGGAAGGTCTGGCCGGGAAGGGCGTCCACGGTGATCTCCGCCTCCATGCCGGTGCTGTATTGGAGAATGTCCAGCTCATCCACCGAGATGGTGATGGTCATGGTCTCATTGGGGGTGATGGAGCAGAGCGTGCTGCCGTCCAGATCAAACAGCTCTTCTTCCTCCTCGGGGGCGGCGCCGGGGAAAGCAAAGCCGGAAAAATCAAAAGAGGGGATCGTGAAGATATCGGGAATCGTGATGTCAGTGGGCAGGAGCGAAGAGATGTCGCCCACGTTTCCCACATAAATGGTCTGGCTCTCCTCACCGTTGGAGGAGATAACGAACAGATCGCCCGGCTGGGGCTGGCCCGCAAGTCCTTCCGCGCCGCTGACGCTTACGGGCACTTCTTCTGCGCTCTGCAGAAAAGTGCTGGCGGAGGCCAGCAGGATGCTCAGCTGGGTCGGGTCGTTGATGTCGTTGGGCCACGGACTGGTCCTGCCCAAGAGATTGCCCTTCTCATCCACACGGGTGACCAAAACGATCTCGTAGGTGAAGGCGGGCTCCTCCTCTTCCTCGGCCAACAATCGGATCGTATAGCTGCTCTGGGCACTCATGTTGGTGGCGATCTCCTTATCCACCCCGGATACGTAGCCGGTGCAGGGGGCCTTGATGACGCCGTCCTGATACATCCGAAACAGATCGGTCAGCAGCTCCTCATAGTCCCGGTGCTGCACGGCAAGCTGCTGATACTCGGCGGAGTGCTCCATCTCGCTGAGCGTGAACAGACCGTAGTCCTTATACACACGTCCGCCCTCCTGTGCATTGACGGAGACCACCGTGCCGCTGGAAGCGATCACGTCCCAGGCGTTATGCACGTAGAGCTGCCCGCTGCCCAGGAGCTGCCCGTCCAGGTCGGTGACGACAGCGGTATCGCCCAGGCACGGGCCGTCGTCCGTGAGGGTGACAACGGTCTTGTCCACCTGGACGGTGTCCACCCGTCCGGGATATTCAGAGCCGTCCGAGAGCCGGACTGTCACGCTCTGACCCACCGTGAGGTCCGCGTCATCGCTCAGATCCAGGGCCATCAGACCATCCAGGGAGAGTACGGCCAGAGAGCCGCTTCGGAGCATGACGGTTTTCACGTCGTCGCCCCGTTGGGCGTAGACCGCCTTGATCCGGCCCGCGGTAGGGGCTGTGATGGTCAGCGCCAGCTCCTCCTGGGCGGCGGTGGTCAGATCCTGGGCGAGACTGTCCAGCGCATCCTGGACCTGGATCGCGGCGGCCATGGCGGAGACCCGGTCGATCTCCGCGAGTGGGTCGCCCTCCCGCACCAGATCCCCGTTGGAGACGAGAAAGCGCGTGACCTCCACGTCGGTGGGCAGACGCACGTCCTCCGCCTCCTGGGCAGCCAGCGTGCCGCCGCCGGCCAGGGTGTTGACCAAGTCCCCGGTCTCGGCGTTGGCGGAAAGGATGCTGACCTTTGCCTCTTCCGCGCGGGAGCGGGCGATGGCGGGCAGGACCGCCAGGAATACGGCGACCAGGGCGAGGATGGCCCAGGGGAGATACTTTTTGATTCTTTTTGACTTCATGGTTCTCCTCCCCTCAACCGCCATAGTGCAGCGCGTCGATGGGCTTCATCTTTGCCGCCTTGTTGGCGGGGTACAGGCCGAAGACCACGCCGATAATGAAACAAAACAGAACGGAAAGAATGACCACGGTACCCTGCAGGCGGAAGGTCATGGCGGTGCCGGCCACGATGGCGGAGCCGATCTGGAGGATGCCCCAGGAGATGAAGATCCCAAGTGCGCAGCCCAGCATGCACAGCACCACCGCTTCGATCAGAAACTGCCGCAGAATGGTGTGCCTGCTGGCGCCGATGGCTTTCCGGATGCCGATCTCCCGCGTGCGCTCGGTGACGGTGACCAGCATGATGTTCATGATGCCGATGCCGCCTACGATCAGGGAGATGGCGGCGATGCCGCCCAGCAGGATGGACAGCACGTTGGAGATGCTGCTCATGGCCTCTTCGATCAGGTTTACGGAGGAGATGCTGAAGGCGTCCTCATCCTCATCGAAGCGCTCCAGCAGCAGCTGCTTCATGTCCCTCTCCGCATCCGCGACCACATAGCCGTCGGCCGCGCCGATATAAAAGCTGCCGATGGTGGTGCCGGTATCGTCGGACAGGCGGATCAGAGAGGTATATGGGATATAGGCAGTCATGGTGCCGCCCAGAAACAGAGAGGTTATGGACATCTCCTCGGTCTCGATGACGCCCACCACGGTGTATTTCTGCCCATCCAGGGAGAGCACTTCGCCTACGCAGTCGGCATAGCCGATCAGATCCTCCGCGGTCTGCTCGTCGATGACGCAGACACGGCTGCTGTTGTCGATATCGGTATTTTTCAGAAAGCGGCCCATGAGCAGCTGCAGGCCGTTGATCTGATAATAATCGGGAGTGGTGCCGTAAACGGTAAAGCTGCCGTTGTTCAGCGCATACTTGCCTGTGACGCTGGCGGTGGCATAAGGGGCGATGGCGGCGACACTGTCCTCCTTATCCACCCAGCGGCGCAGATCCTCCAGCTTAACGGGCTTCCCCTTGTCGTCGGAGACGGTGACCGTGAGCAGGCTGCTGCCCAGACTGGAGACCTTGTCGGTGACGGTACTTGTGGCGCTGGTGACCAGGCTGACCAGGACCACAAGGGCCATGACGCCGATGATGATGCCCAGCATGGTCAAAACGGCGCGCATCTTGTTGGCGCCGATGCTGCGCAGCGCCATTTTCAGAGATAACATCAGAGATTCACCTCCGTCAATCTGCCGTCCAGGATGTGGATAACGCGCCTGGCCTGCTTGGCAATGTCGTTGTCGTGGGTGATCAGCACGATGGTGTTGCCCTGCTCGTGCATTTCCTTGAACATATCCATGATCTCCTGGCTGGTGTGAGAGTCCAGGTTGCCGGTGGGCTCGTCAGCCAGGATCAGGGAGGGCCGGGTGACCAGTGCCCGGGCAATGGCCACCCGCTGCTGCTGGCCGCCGGAGAGCTCCGTGGGCAGGTGCTTTGCCCGGTTTTCCAGCCCCACGCGCTCCAGCGCCTCCTTGACCCGGGCCTGGCGCTCTCCGCGCTTGACGCCCTGGTAGATCAGAGGCAGCTCCACATTTTCCTCCGCAGAGAGTTTGGGGATCAGGTTGAAGCTCTGAAACACAAAGCCGATCTTCTTATTGCGGACCTGGGCCAGGTCGTTTTCGGAATAGGCCTCGATGGGCATGCCGTCCAGCAGATACTGGCCGGCGTCCGCCACGTCCAGACAGCCGATGATGTTCATCAGTGTGGATTTGCCGCTGCCCGAGGGCCCGATCACGCTGACAAATTCGTGCGGATGGACATGCAGATTCACGTGATCCAGCGCCCGGACCCGTTCGTCCCCGATCTGATAGATCTTGGAAACGTCTCGTAATTCGATCATGGCAGTCTCCCTCAGCGTCTGTAATTGCCGGGACCGCCGTAACTGCCGCCCGCACCGGGGAAACCGAAGAAGAAGCCGGTCTCCCGCTCGGTATAGTAGACCACATCGCCAAGCTCCAGCCCGGAAGTGACTGCCGTGAAGTCATCGTTGGAGATGCCCGTCTCGATGGTTTTCATACCGCCATATGTATCGGTGCTGGCGTCGTACTCGGTATAGACATAGGAGATGGCGCTGGTACGGTGGACTGCGTCGGTGGGTACGATCAGCACGTCCTCCGTTCCCTCGATACGGATGACCACTTCCGCGGTCATGCCGCTGAGCATGTTGGGCCCCTTGTCAAAGCTGATCTCGGCGGAATAGGAGGTGACGCCGGAGGAACTGTTGGCGGTCTTATCCACCTCGGTTACGGTGCCCGTGTACTTCTGATCGCCGATGGACTCGATGCTGACCTCCGCCGCCTGTCCATTCTGCAGAGCCAGGATATCGGATTCATCCACACTGATGACCACGCTCATCCGTTCATCGTGGGACATGGTGACGATGGTGACGCCGTCGGTATCGCTGTCTGCTGTTGTGGAAGGGGCAGCGCCGGCGGAGGGAGAACCATAGAAGGAAGACCAATCGGAAGAGAAGCCCCAGAGGCCCATCCCCATGGAGCTGTTAGACTGCGAGGTGTCGGTCTCGGCGCTCTCGTCCTTGCCGTAATCCACGGTCAATACCGTCCCGTCGAAGGGGGCGCGCAGGGCGCCGCTCTGCCGGAGCGCCAGCAGCTGCCGCAGATCGTCCTCTTTCTCCCGCCGCTGCTTGAGGATGGTGTCATAGCGGGCACTGTAAGAGGTATCCTTCAAGCTGCAGATGAGACCGCCCGCATAGACGGACTGATTCTCCCGGACAGCCACATGACTGACGGTGCCGTTAAAGCCGGTGACAGCCAATGCGTTGTGGATATAGAGCGCACCGCTGCCCAACTCCTCGCCCTCGGCGCTGCAGACCGTGACGATCTCATCCAGCTCCGGCCCGTTGTCGGTGACAAGGATCGTGGCCTGCAGGTCCGAGCGGGTGTCCACCCGGCCGTTGAGCTCCTTGCCGTCGGCACGGATCACCTTTACGGCATCCCCTGCGGAGAGGGAAGAGGCGTCGATATCAACGGCCATATAGCCGTCCAGAGACAGGAGGGCGATGGCGCCGTGCTCATACATGACGGCGGCCACATCAGAGCCGTTTTCCGCGTAGATCCGCTTGACGCGACCCGTGGCACCCGTGGTAACGGAGGCATTGGTGGCAGCATTGCTGGCTTCCTGGAGCTGGGTATCCAGCTCCGCAATCGCGTCCTGCACATCCGCCATGGTACTCAGTACGGAGGGGATATCCACGGTGGCCAGGACGTCGCCCTGACTCACATGGGTGTTGGTTTTGGCCAGGACCTCGTCGATCTCCACGCCCTCGGGCACGGTGATCGTCTCGGTGTCCACATCGCTGATGGTGCCGGAGCCGCTGACCGTGGTGCTGACGCTGCCGTATTCGACCTCGTAGCGAAGCACTTCGTCCGCATCGGCGGCGATGTTTGCCTCAACGCGCTTACGCAGATTGGCAAACACGATCAGCAAAATGATCACGATCACCGCCGTGATCGCCAATGCCGTCAGCAAACGCTTGCGGCGCTTCTGCTTCTTGGAGCGGTTCAGCGCGGCAAATAATTCATCGTCTCTTCTTTTCTGCTCGTCCATGGGGGATCCTCCTGCTCTGGTGGGATGCTGGGAAATAGAATTAACAATATATTTTACACTGTTTCCCTGCGTCGGGCATTAACGGTTGATGGAAATATTATGAACTGCTTGTAAACAAATAAATTGCGGGCAAAGGCCGGCGCCTGTAAGCTGCCGGACAGACCCGGGGGCCGTGCGTTGCCGGGTGACATTGTACCACAGAGAGGGGCGTTTGCAAAGCGGAAAAGCTGTGGTACAATGGACCCGAAGGGAGGGCTGATATGGAGATCGTATATCAGGATGCGGACCTGATCGTATGCATCAAGCCTGCCGGTGTACTGTCCACCGATGAACCCGGGGGACTGCCGTCTCTTGTGCGGGAAACTCTCGGCGACGAGAAGGCCGACGTGCGCACGGTGCATCGCCTGGACCGGGTGGTCAGCGGGCTGATGGTCCTGGCCCGGAATGCGTCCGCCGCCGCAGCTCTGTCCGCCCAGATCCGGGAGGGACGCTTTCAGAAAGAATACCTGGCCGTGGTCCACGGACGGACCGAGGACCGGGGCAGCATGCGGGATCTGCTCTATCGGGACAAGGCACGGAAAATGACCTTTGTGGCAGAACAGCCCGGCAAGGGCGTCCAGGAGGCGCTGCTGGACTATGAGACCTTGGACAGGACCGGGGAGCTGAGCCTTGTAAAGATCCTGCTGCACACAGGCCGCACGCACCAGATCCGCTGCCAGTTTGCCCACCGGGGGCTTCCGCTGGCGGGGGAACGAAAGTACAGTATGCTGGAAGATCCCTGCCCCCTGGCTCTGTGGTCCTGGAGACTGCGGTTTTTCCATCCGGGTACGGAACAGGCCATGGACTTTACCCGACAGCCGCCGGAGCAGTACCCCTGGACGGAAATGAAGAACCTGGCAAGTATGAAGAAACTATAAACTGTTGGCCGTTTCCCTTGCATTCTGCCTTTCAGTGGGATATAATATCTGGCAACAACTTCAAAAAATTGTAGTATTTCGCGAGGTGCGAAATGAACATTTTGAAATACTTGCTTGTGATCGTTGTGGGCTACCTGCTGGGGTCCCTGAGTATATCGGTTATTCTGTCGCGAAATGTGATGGGCAGCGACGTGCGTTCCCATGGCAGCGGAAACGCGGGCGCCACCAATATGGCCCGGGTCTTCGGCATGAAAGCAGGGGTGATGACCCTGGCCGGGGATATGCTGAAGGCCTTGATCGCCATGTGGTTGGGCAAACTGCTGCTGGGAGACATCGGCCTGGCGGTATCCGGCATCGCGTGCATCGTAGGGCATTGCTTCCCGGTGTTCCATGACTTCAAAGGCGGCAAAGGGATCTCCGTGGGCGCGGCCATTGGCATCGCCATTGACTGGCGCGTATTCGTTTTTATCGTTGTGGTGTTTTTGATCGCGGCCTTCCTGACCAAAAAGGTCTCTTTCGGTTCCCTGTGCGCGTCTGTAGCGATCACAGTAGCCTGCCTGATCTTCCACGTGAGCACGCCGAAACTGATCCTGGCGATCTGCGCCATGGTGCTGGCGATCTATCAGCACAGAGCGAACATCAAGCGGCTGCGCGACGGCACAGAAGCGGATTTCAAGGCGGCCAAAGACAAATAAACAAAAACAGTGTGAGCACCGGCGGTCTCAGGACCGCCGGTTTGTCGTCTGCGTCGGACTGCTTGCAAAAGAACGGGGAGAATGATATAGTGCATAGGAGCAAAAACAGCTCAATATATTGCTTCCGCGGCGGATTTGCGGCGGGGGGAGGAGAACGTGTATGAACGAGGAACTTCGTAGAGATATCGAGCGCTTTGTACAGGAGAACGAGCAGAGGATTTTCCGGGATATTGCCCGGCTGGTGGCCGTCAACAGCGTGGAGGGGGGGCCTGGACCTGGCGCGCCCTTCGGCAAGGGACCGGCTGAAGCCCTGGAGCTGGGTCTGCAGATCGCCCGGGAGTTGGGTTTGGACGCTGTGGACTGTGAGGGCATGATCGGCTATGCCGCCCTGGGACAGGGCGAAAAGTATCTTGCCACCATCACTCATCTGGACGTGGTCCCCACCGGCGAGGGCTGGACCGAAGACCCCTTTGTCATGCGGGAGCGAGAGGGATACATCATCGGGCGCGGGGTCATGGATGACAAAGGCCCCAGTGTGCTCTGCCTGTACGCGCTGAAATATCTGCTGGACCGGCAGGTCCCTCTGCGCTACCCGGTGCGGGCGCTGCTGGGTGTCAACGAAGAGACCCATATGAACGATGTGCGGTACTATCTGAGCCATTATCCCGCACCGCTGTTCTGCTTCAGCCCGGACGCCAATTTCCCACTGTGCAACGGGGAGAAGGGCATCTGCCACGGCAGGATCCTGTCCGACAGCATGCAGGGGAACATCCTGCAGTTGAAGGGCGGTGTGGCTGCCAACGCCGTTCCGGACAAGGCGGAGGCCCTGGTGAAAGCAGATCGGCTTTCTTCTACAGAGAGGGTCACGGCGGAGGAGACCGGGCAGGGGCTTTGGAAGCTGACGGCCAACGGCGTCGGCGGTCACGCCTCTGCCCCGGCAGGGACCGTCAACGCGGTGGGACTGTTGGTGGAGTATCTTCTGGAAAACCAGGTGGGGAATGAAAGGGAAGAACGCTTCCTGCGCCTGCTCTCCAGACTCCACGCGGCCAGCGACGGCAGCGCCGTCGGGGCCGCCGCTTCGGACTCTGTGTTTGAGCCGCTGACCATCGTGGGTACGGTAATCGGCATTGAGGAGGGACGGCTGTATCAGGTCTTTGATTGCCGTTACCCCACTACCATGAGCGCGGAAAACCTCAGGACCATCCTGCTTCAGCAGGCGGAAGGCGCAGCCCAGGTCGTGATCGACAGCGACAAAACGCCCTTCTACATGCCACTGGACAATCCCGCAGTGCAGGTGTGCATCGACGCCTATAATGCCATCACCGGCGAGCAGGCGGTGCCCTATACCATCGGCGGCGGCACCTATGCCCGTATGTTCCCCAACGCGGTCTCCTTCGGACCGGAGCACCCGGAACGGCCCCAGCCGGATTTTGCCGGGCCCATCCACGGCGTGGATGAGGCCGCCAGCAAGGCGTATTTCCTGGAGGCGCTGCAGGTGTATATCCTGGCGCTGCTTGAGCTGGAGAAGCTGGATTTTCAATAATCGGTTTTACAAAATATTCACCTTTTGGGTAGGGCATGCAGTATAATGATTTCATTGAGATCATTGAGAAAAAAGGAGAGATACGGATGAGCAAACGCGCTCTGATCGTGGAAGACGACCCCAATATCGCGGAGCTTCTGCGCTTGTATTTGGGAAAAGACGGTTTTGAGATCATGATCGCAGCGGACGGCGGCAAGGCGGAGTCCATGTTTGACCTGTTCCAGCCGGACGTGGTGCTGCTGGATATCATGCTGCCGGTGAAGGATGGCTGGCAGGTCTGCCGGGATATCCGGAAAAAGTCCTCCACTCCCATCATCATGCTGACAGCCAAGGGTGAGACAAGCGACAAGGTCAACGGCCTGGAGATGGGCGCGGACGATTATGTCACGAAACCCTTTGAGGTCAAGGAACTGCTGGCCCGGGTGCACGCGGTCATGCGCCGCACCGACGCGGACGCGCCCGTGGAGAAGAAGCTGAGCTTTGATAAGCTGGTGATCAACCTGGACTCCTATGAACTGATCGTGGACGGGAAAAAGGTGGACACGCCGCCCAAGGAGATGGAGCTTCTTTACCATCTGGCCTCCTCACCCAACCGGGTCTTTACCCGCAACCAGCTGTTGGATGAAGTCTGGGGCTTCGATTATTTCGGGGACTCCCGGACGGTGGACGTGCATGTGAAGCGCCTGCGGGAAAAGCTGGAGGGCGTTTCCGAGAAATGGAGCCTCAAGACGGTTTGGGGCGTGGGCTACAAATTCGAACTGCTGGACTGAGATGAAGAGCATCTATCTGCGCAACTTCGTGGCGACGGCGGCGCTGGTCACCATCTGCTTTCTGGTCGTGGCTTTCTCCTTTATGGCCATCGGCAGGAGCTATGTGATCACCGAGTACCGCAGCAATATGGAGGACAGCGCCCACGAGGTGGCCCGTACGGCTTCCGCCGTGGCCCAGAACGATTCGCTGACCAGCTGGGTGCTGAGCATGTCCATCAGCTCCATCGGCAAGTCTACGGGAAACCATGTGTTTATTACGGACCCCTCAGGAAAGATCGTGTCCTGCTCGGATCAGGCGCCCGTGTGCGGCCATCTGGGTATGATCGTCCCGGAAGAGGTCATCCAACAGGTGACGGAAGAAAACTATGATGAGCTCAGCACCTTGGGCGGCATGTACAAGGGACAGCGCTATGTGGCGGCGGTCCCCATCGAGGCGGTGGGAGACGGTACGGTCCTGGGCTTTGCCTTTGTTACCAACGAGATCCAAAACATGCTGGGCGGCTGGAGCACCTTCCTGATGATGGCGCTGATCATCTCCGCCGGCGTGTTCGGCGCGGCGCTGATCGCCAGCCTTGTGTATACCAAGCATATGGCCCGTCCTCTGGACGAGATGGCGGCGGCGTCCCGGAAATTTGCCCGGGGGGATTTCTCTGTGCGCGTCAAGCAGACCGAGGACCCTGAGGACGAGATGGGCGCGCTGATTGACTCCTTCAACAAGATGGCCGACTCCCTGGAGCAGGCCGAAAAGCGCAGGAGCGAATTCATCGCCAATATCTCCCATGAGCTGCGAACCCCCATGACCACCATCGCGGGCTTTGCAGATGGGATCCTGGACGGGACCATCCCGCCGGAGAACCAGGAAAAATACCTGCGTTCCATCCGGGATGAGACCCGGCGGCTGTCCCGCCTGGTGCGGGATATGCTGGGTGTCTCCCAGGCGAGGGCCCGGGCGGCTGACCCCAGTCGGCGGAATGTGTTCGATGTGACGGAGCTGATTTTGCAGACGCTTTTGAGCTTTGAGAGCAGAGCCACCAAAAAGAACCTGGATGTGGATCCCCAGCTGCCGGACAACCACATTATGGTCCGGGCGGATAAGGACGCCATTACCCAGGTCATCTACAATCTGCTGGACAATGCGGTGAAGTTCGCCGCGCCCGGCAGCTGCCTGACGCTGCGCCTTTACAAGGACGACGGCAAGGCCTACGTGTCCATCAAGGACTATGGCGAGACGATACCGGCGGATGATCTGCCCTTTATCTTTGACCGTTTCCACAAGTCGGACCGGTCCCGCAGCCTGGACAAGGACGGCGTGGGGCTCGGTTTGTATCTGGTCAAGGAGATCATCAACAGCCACGATGAGGATATCGCCGTGCGCAGCGAGGACGGCATGACGGAATTTGTGTTCACGCTGACGTTGGCGGAGTAAACGACAGGGGATAAAGAATGAACAAAAACGACTGGTACAATACGGAAAGCTGGTACGCTCCGATTCAGCAGGAACCTGAACGGAGCACCGCGGCTGCGCCGATAAAGAAAAAGAAAAAGGCTTGGAAGTCCTGGCATATCCTGGCGATCGTCGGCTTGGTGGCGCTGCTGATCGTGGGCAGCTCGCTGATCTTCGGCGGCTCCGGGAAGGGGAAACTCCCGGACGATCCCCAGGATTGGGGAGACGAACAGCTGCCTGACGACTGGAAAGACTTCTTTGAAAACTTCTATACCGGGATCGAGACCGATATCGCCCGGATCGACATCCCCCGTTCCGAGCTGTTCCCGGACTTCACACTGTCACTGGAGAAAGCCGAGGGCGAAGAACTGGATCTGCAGCAGCTGTATGAGCGCTGCGCGGACTCTATTGTGGCCATCTCCGGCTATCGGGAGGGAAGAGCCGGCTACTATTGGGGCACCGGCGTGATCGTTTCCGAGGACGGCCTGATCCTGACCAATACCCATGTGATCGATGACTGTGACAGTGCCACCGTCATGCTCTATGACGACAGCGAGTATGAGGCAAAGCTGGTGGGGGCGGATTCTATCAATGATATCGCCCTGCTGAAGATCGACGCGAAGGGCTTGCCCGCCGCGGTCTTCGGCGACAGCAGCAGTCTGATGGTGGGCGATCGGGTGGCGGCCATCGGCAATCCCCTCGGACAGACCTTCCGCGGCACTCTGACCGACGGTATCATTTCCGCCATTGAGCGGGGCATCGGATACAACGGCCACAGCATGACCCTGCTGCAGACCAACACCGCGATCAATGAGGGCAACTCCGGCGGCGCGCTGTTCAACATGTACGGCCAGGTCATCGGCATCACCAATATGAAGATGCTCTCCTCCTATTCCAGTATTGAGGGCATCGGCTTCGCGATTCCCTCCACCATCGTGCAGAGCGTAGTCAATTCCATCGCACGCTATGGGGAGATGCGCGGCCGTCCGGCCATTGGCATCACGGTCGGCGCCATCCCGGAAAACGCGGCAAATCACTACAAACTCCCGGAGGGCGTCTATGTTTCCGATGTGAGCAAGGGCTCCGACGCGGAGGCCAAGGGGATCCAGATCGGCGATATCATTCTGGAAGTCAACCACACCCCGGTCAAGACCACTGGGGAGATCAATGATATCAAGAACGAGCTGCAGGTGGGCGATACCATGCTG
>JAEEGL017376062.1_pt1 | contig 18974 bp, 14 predicted proteins | sample 9134231 | NCBI WGS metagenome assembly JAEEGL01 (sample SAMN16246548, study PRJNA631951) | gut metagenome | biome: gut microbiome; feature: rumen; material: fiber-attached | host: Bos | place: Iran: Karaj | collected 2018-10 | reverse complement strand
CTGTTTTATCCGAGCATAACGGAGCGAATAATCAATGTAGGTGAGACAATAACAAGGCGAGCATTGTCTGAGAATACGAAGTATTCGAGTTTGTGAGCCTATGGTCGAACCGTACAATTGATTAATGAGTGAAGTTCCGCTCGGGAGGTCCTTTGCGGCACTTTCTTGCCGGTACAAGAAAGTGCCAATAAAAAATTAATCTATTAAAATATAGTATTAATAAAATATTTTATGTAAAAAATAAAAAAGGATGATTTTTTATTCATCCTTTTAATAACTCCCATAATCTCCTACCCAAAATCTTAAAACTTTAATTTTTTGTTAATTGATTTGTTTTTTGTTTTTCATATATTGATTTGCAACTCTCCCCAAATCTTGCAGCCATCACTCCTTTCGTCTGTATTATTATAATATTTCTTACAAATTTTTATATCAAGTAAACAATTTTGAAAAAAAATTTACAATTGCCCATGCCGCCCATGCCTATTAGAAAAAATTTATATTTACAAAAATTTACTTTAATAATGTTAAAAAACCTGTTGACAAATGGCTTTGCAGGTATCTTTTTATTGATTAGCGGCTTACGGCATGGTAAACTTAGGTTATGAAAAAAATTGCTCTTATAAGTCACGGCTGTGCTAAGAATTTGGTTGATTCCGAACTCATACTGGGTATTCTTGCAAATAACGGCTGCGAAATAACTCTTGATGAAAATGAAACGGATATTGTTATTGTAAATACCTGTTCTTTCATTTGTGATGCGGAAAAAGAATCAATAAAAACCATATTAGGCTTGGTTCAGCAAGGGAAAAAAGTTATTGTAACAGGATGTTTAGCTCAAAAATATCCGGAGGAACTAAAAAAAGAAATTCCTGAAATCTCTGCAGTAGTCGGAACGACTGATTTTGGTAAAATAATTGATGTCATTAAAAATATTGATAAATCGTTTATTTCGGAAGTCAGTCAAAAACCGAATTATGTTTATCCTGAAAATGTAAAACGCAAACAAATAACAATGGGAGCAAGTTCATATATAAAAATAGCTGACGGATGCAACTACAGATGCGGATATTGTATAATTCCTTATTTGCGTGGTGACTACCATTCAAGAAAAATGGAAGATATTATATCCGAAGCTAATGAAATGGTTAAAAACGGTGTCAGCGAGATTATACTTATTGCGCAAGATACGACAGGTTACGGACTTGATATCTATAAAAAACCTATGCTTGCCGAGCTTATTAAAAATTTAAATAAAATTGAAAACCTAAATTGGCTCAGAATTATGTATGCTTATCCTACCCAGATGACAGATGAGCTTTTAAAGACAATTGCCGAATGTGATAAAGTTGTTAAATATATTGATATCCCGCTTCAGCATTCACATCCCGAAATGCTGAAACTTATGAACAGACCGGCTTTTGATTACAGGCCGATGATAGAAAAAATAAGAAAAATCATCCCGAATGTTTGTATAAGAACGGCCTTTATCGTAGGATATCCGGGAGAAACTGAAGAACATTTTGACCACTTGTGTGAATTTGTAAAAGATATGAAATTCGACAGAATGGGCGTATTTTGTTATTCGAGAGAAAAAGGAACGCCTTCCTATTCAATGAAACCGAGAGTCCCTGCAAAAGTTGCGAAAGCAAGATACAAAAAACTTATGGAAATTCAGCAAAAGATTTCCGCAGACAGAAATAAAAGTCTTGTAGGGAAGATTATGCCGTGTATGATTGAGTATTACACGGATGACGGTCAGGTTGTTGCAAGAACCCAATTTGACGCACCGGAAATTGACGGAATGGTGTATATAGAGACTGATAAGCCGGTTGTTCCGGGGGATATTGAGCAGGTTAAAATAACGGGCTGTACGGAATACGACTTAGTCGGGGAAATCCTGTAATAATCATTGCACTCGGAAGGCTATATTTATTCTATTTCTGTTTCTACAGTTTTGCGTTTCCCGTCTTCGTACTCTACGGACAAAACAATGTAATCATCTTCATTTAGTTACCAGAACTCTATTAAATCACCGTTCGAATTACGATTTATATATCTTTCTCCACCGTCATCATAATATTCAACGTCCCAAAAATCTTTTACAGAACCATCCTTGTTGTAATCTATTTGTCTTTATATGTTGTAAAGTTATGTAAATGTAAATTTTCCCTTAATATATCAGCATTTTATGTGATTTTAAAATATTTTTATTATATCGTAAATATATAGTAGCAAATTTTTTTTTCAGACGTTTTTATATATGTGCGTGAAGGAGTTTTGTCTGTGCTAATAAATAAAATCAACAATATCTCATTTGAAGGCTATCGACACTTAATCAATAATGTCGGTGAGCATGTTTACGAATTTTATCCCAAAAGTGCAGAACAAGATGTTACACTTTCTTTATACAGATTTAACTCAGGTGAAGAAAAACCCCCCGTTAAAACAATAATGCTTAAAGATTCCGGTATTGTAAACATTGACGCACTTACTGAATTTGATAAAAATGAAAATATCTCTTATAAGCTTTTATCGAACGGTCAAATTATAGAATCCGGAACAATCAACAGAAATGCAACATATCCTCTTGTTCGAGGACAAGGTATTTTAACCATGCCTGACAGTCACAGACCGGGAGCATATTATGCAGACTTTAATGCACCGGATACCGGAAAAGTTCATTATGATATAAACAAACAAAGAATCTCTGAGGAAACTATTCGCACATTTTCAAACAGGGGCGGCGGTTCGCTTGCCGGAATTGAATACGATATCGACGAATGGAAACAAATGGGCGTAAAAAAAGTATTTATGACACCTATCTGGGCATACGATACCGTATCAGGTCATCATTACTGGAATAAGAATGATATGCAGATTCCTGACAGCGCCGGAAGCATTGAAAACTATGAAACAATGCTCCGAAAATTCTACAAAAACGGAATACAATATGTAGATGACATAGCCATAACTTCAGAAGGCATAGAGGGCTTACATGTACAGTATGCTTTACGCTGGGCTAATCAAAAACCGCAAACATATCATTGGTTTCGTCTGAACGGACTTGAAAACGAACCGTTAGGCTTGGGAGTCGTTCCAAAAAACAAGAACAATTTAAGGCACAGGATTGTTAACCCGAGTGTAATTTATAATCCGCAGGCAAATAAAATTGAAAAGAATCCGAATTATGATTCAAATAAAGAAACTTATTTCCAAATTTATGACATATCGCAAGTAACAGATGAACAATTAAAACAAACAGATAAATTGATTGATAAATATGAAAATACCGTTTCCGAGAATAAACTCGCAATAAACAATTCCAACGATACAATTGTTCCTTATGCGTTTGAAATAAAACCGTCTGAATATGAAAATCGCCTTAATGAGCTTGTAAAAATAAACAAAAATGCAGAAAATAAAATTAACCTTGATTCTCCTGAAGGAACATTATTTATAGGACAGTTTACAAACTTCAAAATAGAAGAAGATGCCACGGGAGCAGTATTTTGGGATGCAAATAAGGACATATTTAAACGTAACTATTATACCTCGGGATATGATGAAAAACTTATTAATGCAATACCTAACCATGCTCAACGTGACAATATGAGAGAAATTTTAAAGCGTGCAAACTGTGAAGTTCAGGATATTGCAATTCAGGCAGGAATATACAGAACACAACTCGTAAAAGATGTTCAAACACTTTATACCGCACAAGCACTTAAAAATGCTCATACAAAAGATGAAATTGATTTATTAATCGGAAAGTCGCTCCCTGAGGAAGCAAAACTTGATTCGGAAACAATAGAAAATATTCTTGACGGTTGGTACAATTTGGAAAGAAAACAAGTTGAACCTAAAGAAGATGTTACATTGAGAGCTTTGATGAAACTTCCGCTTGATGCATTGGAATTGGGTGATAATACTGTAGGAGTTTTGGCAACTTCCTTCTTTACAAACAGAGCTACAAATGAGGAAAATATAGGAATTTCACGTTACGAATTTTATAAACAGGGAGCCGGTGTTTATGCCCCATATCACAAAACATATCACGATATAGATAACCTATATGCTACAAAATTAAAAGATTTTACTTATGAAGTTATAAATAAAGTTAATCAAACATCTCCTGAAAAATTACTCGATTCAAACGGAAACTATACCGAATACGGTGAATATGTAATTGACTTATTGGGAAAAGATATTGCTAAGTATGCGTTTTTGAAAGCTGTTGCAGGAAAAAACCTACAGGCAAAAATCATGCCGGATGATGTTTTAAGGGGGAAACTCACTTACAATTATTCGAATTTGAGAGAAAAAACAACATTAAAAGCACTTGGAATTAATGCAACTTCTCCGGAAGAAGAAGCAAAAGCATTGGAAAAAATTATTTCTAACGGATTAAGCAAGCTCAATATGGAAGATATTGAACTTGTTGCAGAATCAATATCAAAGCAAATTGAGGGTACAACGACAAAAAGCTTCAGGCTTGCGGAAGCTATGGTAGGAAAAGCAAGTTTAGGACTGGATTTCAGACTTGATGCAGCAAAAGATGTTGTTGATATGGATGCCGTAAGAAACGGAACAATGTCTTTTGATGAGGCTTGGGACCAGGTAATAGATTTTTGGAAAAAATATGTTTCGGCTATAAAAAAAGTTAATCCGAACGCATACATAGTAGCGGAAATTACGGATTTAGATGATTTAATGAGACGAATATACGGACAAAACGCAAATGTTTGGGATATGGATTTATCTCAAGCAGGCGGGAAATATAAAAACGTGCCGGATGCTTTGAGAGCGTTTTTTGAAGAAACAGGTATTACAAGTGAAGCAAGTTATTCCTACACATTTACTGATTTATTAAAAGTTTTCTCTGCCGATGGTGAGCACGGAGATATTTCAAATAATGGCATAAATAATATCAAGTGGAGAATGGAAGCCCTTATAAATTCCAATAATCTTGATTATATAAGGAATCTTTGGACTTTTGCAGATAACCACGATAAACCGAGCGTACATCATGTTATGGCTCTCGATATGGAACTTTTCCATACCAACAACTTAGAGCCGAATTTCAGAGAAAGTATTGAAAAATTCAATGATGAATCTTATGAACAAAGAAGCAGAAATTCAAGAATCTCAGTTTTGCAAGAACTTACCAATTCAGATAAGTTTGAAGATTTGCCTCTTGAAGCAATGATGAATATTGATAATAAAGAATATTTTAAAACCGTAAATACTCGTTCCGCAGCAATGAGCAAATTAATCCGAAATGCTATAAATGATACAATCCCAAATTCTTTCAGCAAGAAAGACCTTTTGAAATCGGCGCTTGTAGATTTAACAAACGGAAATTACCTAAAAGATGCGAAAAATTTAGATATTCGGACAATAAATATTCCTGCATTAAATTCGCTTGAAAGTTCTCTTGATGAAATACTATCTAAATCAGGTTTAAATTTGAGCGTAACAGAGAAGAAAGCTATAATTAACAATGCTAAACAAAGAAAAAATGCAGAGAGGTTTGCCGTCAGAGGTGATTTTGATTGGGAAAACGGTAATCATTGGACGGCAAAAGAACTTCAAGAAAGAGCCAAGACTGTTTTGGGAAATGATGAGTTCGATTTTATGAAATACAGTCCTTATACGGTAAGCGTTGCGGCTTTACTTTTGGATTCTTATAAAGAAATTATCGGAGATAAAAATACCGCAAACTTTGTAAACGGAACAAGGGAATTTGTACATAAATACCAAAGAAGTGTGGTAGAAGCATCGAGAACCCCGTTGCCATATACTTCTGATTCTTCAACCGTTCGGCTTCAGAATGCTTATGCGGCTAGAGATATAGAAACCGTGATTAATATGGTTATTCAACAGGCGGAATATAAGTCAGGAAAGAAATTTTCAAAATATGAACACGATTATATTATGAAAGAAGTTTTCCAATCCGCAACAGAACCTGCCGTTCAAAAAGCTCTGATGTATTCATCATTTTTATCAGCACTCCCCGGAATTCCGTCAGTATTTTACAGAGATATTCTGGGTGGTTTAGGTTATGATGAAAAAGCCAAAAATATCTATCTTCAAAGCAGAAATACGGTGAAATATTCACAAATTGAAGAAGATGGGCCCTTAAAGGAATACAGGACAAAAATATTTAATGCCTTCAGAGAAATCCTGCAGATTAGAAATGCTGACGGTTTGAATGCAATAAACGACGGCACTCCTTATGTTTTGGATACAAAGCTACCGGATACAATGGCTATGCTATATCAAGACGGGGATGACATAGCGATAACCGTATTAAATGCAAAAGGAATCAATCCTCGTAACAGAATTGAATATGATAAAAATTCTGACAGTGTTTCAATAAATAACAATAATAAATATGTTCCCGTTGAAGAAGAAGTAGAGCTTGATGAAATAATTATCCCCGCAACTATAGCTCTGGCGGCCGGAACCGTTTTTGTATGTGCAATCGGAAACGACAAAGCCGAGTATATAATAGAAAAAGCAGAGAACGGATTATATAAACTGGTAAGAAAAGACGGCAAGAAAATAAAACTGAACGGAAAAACCACAAAATGGGGTGCAATGTTCTTAAAGAAAATATCAAAAAATTTCCCGAAATTTAAGGGCAAAAATATAAATCAACAATATAACATTGTTTCAAATCCTTACAAACAAACAAATAAATCCGAAATGGGCAAGAATTTATCGGTTATTTCGGGGTAGATTTTAAAGTGAATCATAAACCTTTCTTATTTCTTTAATATCCTGCCACATGAGCCATTTCGGGCTTCCTTTTTCACGGGAATCGTTTCTCAAAAGGTAAGACGGATGAAATATAGGCATCAATTTTGCACCGTGGACATTTTCTCCTCCGTCAAACCATTTACCCCTTATATGTGTAATTCCGCCGACATTCCCCAGTATTGATTGCACGGCAACATTACCGCAAAGCAGTATAATTTTAGGCCGAATAATGTCAATTTGTGCTTTCAAATATTCCCAACAGGCTTCTTTTTCCTCGGGTAAAGGGTTTCTGTTTTCGGGCGGACGGCATTTTAGAGTGTTGCAGATGTAGACATGTTCCTGTCTTGAAAGGCCGACAGATGCAAAAATTCTGTCCAAAAGTTGTCCGGCCTTTCCTACAAAAGGTTTTCCCTGCATATCTTCATTATATCCCGGAGCTTCGCCTATAAGCATTAATTTCGAATTCGGAACACCGTCAGAAAATACTGTATGATGCTTTGTTTTGTACAAATTGCATTTTGTACAAACGGAACACTTATTATGAATTATTTCCAATTCTTCATACATAAATTAAACCCTGAGAAGCTCTTTAACCTCTCTGCGTTTAATCTTATTGGTTGCAGTTCTTGGAAGTGCCTGATTAAGAATAGTTATATTTAAAGGTCTCTTATATGGTGCAAGATTTTTAGATAATCTTTTAACCTCTTCTCTGACTTCCTTTTCAAGTTCTTGACCTTGGAATTTGGATTTCATTTCTTCCGTCGGAACTACAACGACTGCAATATCCTCTGTACCGTCTTTCGCACCGCCTTCTCTTGAAACACCAAAAACGCAAAGTTCGGAAAACATTTCACTTTTGCCTAAAACTGCTTCAACTTCTTCCGGAAATACTTTTTTACCACCGGAAAGTACAATCATATTTTTTATTCTTCCCGTTATGTAAACATTTCCTTTTTTATCAATTCTTGCGACATCACCTGTATGGAAGAAACCGTCTTTATCTATTGCTTGTGCGGTTAATTCCGGTTGATTATGATAACCCTTCATAATTGAAGGACCTTTAAGCAAAAGTTCTCCCGTAAGCGGGTCAATTTTTGCCTCATAACTCGGTAAAATTTTTCCTACGGAATGTAAATCCCTCTTTTTCTCAACGTTTATCGTTGCTACAGGACTTGTTTCGGTCAAACCGTAACCCTCATAAACATCTATACCTATTCTTTTGAAAAATATCGCCGTTTCAACATCAAATGGAGCACCGCCTGACAAACATGCCTTAAAACTTCCTCCAAATAAATTATGAAGTTTTCTGAACATAAGTTTTTTAAACCACCTGAAAGGAATAAATTTTGCAAGAAAATATTTTATCGGAAATGTTTTTTGATAAATTTTTGATGAATTCTTAATTTCAGCTTCCATAACATTTTTCAGAAGTCTTAAAAATGCAGGAACAAGTATCATAAAGTTTATCTGTTTATCCTGTATTGTGTTTAAAATATCTTTAGGTTTAAGGCTTTTTGTATAATAAACTGAAAATCCGAAATTAAGAAATGTTGCCAAACCTACAGTCATTTCAAATAAATGATTCATGGGAAGTATTGATAAAATTCTGACATCTCCACGCTTGGGAAAAATTTTTCTCAAAACCACTTTTAAATCTGCAAGCTGTGCAAGAATATTACCAAAAGTTGTTTCAACCCCTTTAGGAGCACCGGTAGTTCCAGATGTATAAATTATAAACATAACTGATTTTCTTGAACGATGCCGCCATTTACATTTGTAATTATTAGGAGTTGTATAAATACTCTGCAAATCATTGGTTATCGGAATTTCATCCATTACCAAAATGTGTTTTATTGAAGGAATAGCCTTTTGAAGCTCCAAGGCTTTATCAATGTAACTGTTTGAAACCAAAAGTACGGAAGGCAAACAATCCGAGAGTATTGATGTAAGTTCATATATAGTAAGTTTTATATCCAAAGGTACGGTTGTCATGCCTGCCATAACGGAAGCAAATACACAAGCTCCGTATTCAGGTTTTGATTCAGAGAGAATTGCTATTCTCTCATCACGTTTAACACCAATATCATTAATAAGGTAGGAGGCTAATCTCCTTGATAGCAAGCCTAAACCATCAAATGTCAACTCTCTCCAGCCGAGAGCGGTCTTCATTCCCAATGCAACTTTTCGTGCATACATATTAGATTTGTCTTCCAAAAGCGAAAGAGCATTTCCCTCTCTGCCGTTCAATATATTATCTATGATAGCCAAAAGTTTTATTTGCTTCTTATTTTTTTTCATTATAATGCTCCGAAGTTAATCGTAACTTTGAGTATTATACTTGATAGTATCGGGGTTTGCAATCAGCCGTTAAGAATTGTGAAGTACAACAGTTCCCGTTTCCAAAGATTTTTTCACGTCCATAACTCTTTGGTTTGAACTTCCAACCCAGTGTAATCTGTTATCCAAAAGTTCTTCGACAAATTTACCTTCACAAATTACATCAATTAGCGACATTTCAGGAAGATCTTTAACTTCTTCCCACAGAAAACCGGTATATAACCAAATCGTTTTATCCGGAAGCTCGTCACGCACTCTCTTAGCTAATCTGAATACTTCTTCTCTATTAAAAGGATGCAAGGGGTCACCGCCGGAAAAAGTTATACCCGAACAATATGGTTTTCTTAAATCTTCAAAAAGTTCTTCTTCCGCTTGTTCATCAAACGGAATTCCTCCGGCAACATCCCATGTTATCGGATTTTGGCAATTATGACAATGGTGAGTGCATCCTGCAACCCAAAGTACTGTTCTCAAACCGTCTCCATTGAGCATATCGTCTTTAGTTATATTGTGATAATTCATTTCTCCCCTACTTTTCCAAACAATTACATTTAAAAATGTAATTTTGCTCCCTTTTAATATTCTAACTTGAATTTTAATTTAATTCAAAGTGTTTACAAATTTTAAGAATTAAATCTGAATACCCGTATTAACGGGTATTCAGATGTTAAATTTATTAAACGTCAGCTTCTTCGCTTTCTTCTGCTTCTTCAACTTCCTCTTGTTGCAGGTCCTCTTCGTCGTAAGCTTGCTGATTCATTTCTTCTTCTATTTCTTCCTGAATTTCATCAGATTCTACAGCCTGTTCATCTTCAGTATCATCATTATATTCATAATTACGCATGCTTGAACCGCCGTTAGCTTCCTCTTCTTCCATTTGAGAAACTGATTTAATATCTATCTTCCAACCTGTTAATCTGTGAGCAAGTCTTACGTTCTGCCCTTCTCTACCGATGGCAAGAGAAAGCTGATCATCCGGAACTACAACTAAAGCATCTTTAGTTTCTTCATCATCAGTCATAATATCAACAGACACAACCCTTGCAGGAGCAATAGCGTTAACTATATATTCTACAGGATCCGGAGACCATCTTACAATATCAATTTTTTCATTCTTAAGTTCACCGACAATAGTTTGAATTCTTGAACCTCTTGGTCCGATACAAGCTCCGACAGAATCTACTTCAGGGTCATTTGACCAAACTGCGATTTTTGTTCTGAAACCTGCCTCACGGGCAATTGATTTTATTTCTACAATTCCGTCTTCAATTTCAGGAACCTCAAGTTCAAACAACTCTTTTACGATTTCGGCATGGGCATGAGATACAATGACCTGCGGAAGTCTGTTAGTTTCTTTGACGTTTAAAACGAATACCCTGATTCTGTTTCCGGGTTTATAGTATTCTCTCGGGATTTGTTCTTTTTGAGGCATTATAGCATCAGTCTTGCCTATATTTACTATAACATTTTTATTTTCAACTCTTTGAATTATACCTGTTGTCAAAGTCCCTTTCTTTTCTAAGAACTCATTGAGAATATTGTTTCTTTCAGCATCTCTTATTCTTTGAGTAATAACCTGCTTAGCCGATTGTGCGGCAATTCTCCCGAACTGGTCAGGCGTAACTTCAATTTTAACTTCGTCATCCAATTCAACTTCATCATCTATTTCTTTTGCTTCTTCAAGAGAAATTTGTGTATCAGGGTCTTCAACTTCTTTTACAACCAATTTTGTTGAAAATACACCGATTTCTCCGGATTGTTCATCCAAAATAGCTTCAATATTTGCAGCTTCTTTAACATGCATATGTTTTTTATATGCAGCAACCATAGCATCACACAGAGATGCGATAAGGACTTCTTTCGATATTCCTCTTTCTCTTTCAAGCTCTTCGCATGCTTCAAATAATGCTGTTCCGATTTTAATCATAGTTTATTTCCTTTCTAATCTATATATAGTTTCGCCGACTGAATGTTTGATTTCGGTATTTGTAATTCCATACCGTCATCAAACCTTAAAAATTTTAATCCTTCATTATCATCCCAATCTAATATCTCACCTTTAAAAATTCGTTCAGTTTCGCCTTCTAAAGATTCTTTGAGTTTTATACTTACCCTTCTGCCTTTAAAAATCAAAAACTCTTTATCAGATTTAAACTTGCGTTCAAGCCCCGGTGAAGAAACTTCCAAATAATACTTAACCGGAATTAACGTATCAAGAAAATCATTAAGACTGTGTGTCATATTTTCACAATCTTCAAGCGTTACATCTTTTTCATAAGAATAAATATAAATCCTGACATACCAACGGTGATTTTCTTTAACAAAATCAATCTCAACGGGAATAAGGTTATATCTCATCGCCGTATTTTCAATAAGCGGTGTAATTTTTTCCAATATTTCGTGTCTGTTTAATTCCTGTTTCATATTTTCCTTTCGTTTCGGGTGGATATTTTGTTCCGCAGGCGGATTTTATTTACTCCCTTTCCGTTTTAAATAAAAAAAGAACGGGAAAATGTTCCGTTCTTTTTTTAAAAGAAACTGATTGTAATTATATGATATCAAATTGATTCCTTTTTGTAAATCTTTTCGCAGATTTATTAAGATATGTAAAACTTATCCTCACCATTCAGTTTTTCAGGTCTTGTAAACACTTGAGTAATTTTACTTGCCGCAAACACTGATAAACCCGTGAGAACGGCATAACCGACATAACTTAAAAGTGCTTTGCCATAGAATTTTTTAAGATTTTTTACTAACGGTTCAGCTAAACCCGACTGTTTTGCTAACTGTATACCGTTATGACTTGCGAGCGCTTCTTCCGCAACGGTCGGCATCATCCCCGCAAAAGCTATCAACCCGCAATTATCCAATATTACGTCCTCAAGATTGCGTTTTGCTTCTTTGGGTTTGGGGCGTGAAAACAGTGCTACCGTACCCATCAAACCGGCTATCGTATATCCGGGGACTCTGCATTTCTGGAGAATTTTCCCGAATTTTCCTTTCAGATTGTTCATCGCATGACCAAGTTCATGAAATCCTGATATAGTTGCTTTTTCCGTATTCAATTTTATTACTTTTAAATCAGGTATATAACATGCATTCAGTCCGGCTTTTATTTGACCGTCAACAACATCTTTACCGGAATTAAATAATCGTTCCTCCATACTGTTGCGAAACTGTGTATCAACAATTGCCAAACCTTTATCTTGCAATCCGGACACTTCTACCGACTTATAAAATGCATCCTTATATAAATGATTATTTTGATGTTCTTTCTTCATTTGTTTTAAAAACGGATTTGAAAACGAAGGAAGCACGGACATAATAATACCGGATGCCAGAGAGGCCATAATAAAACCTGCACGAGCATCATTTTTAGTTCTACTGCGGTATTGATTACCGTTATATGTGTATGTATTTCCTACACCTTCTACCACACATGCTTCCTTTACATAGAATTCTATATTTATAATAAAACCGACAAGCGGCAAAAATTGCTTATTTGTTTCAAAATTGTTACAAAAAAATGATATTGATAATCTGATAATTGAGTTTATAATAATGTAAAGGGGTTAGTATAATGGCTGATAAAAAAATAATGTTATTAATAGGATTCTTGTTAATAACTGCAGGAATTGTCGGACTTCTTTTAATTGAACATGACAATGACACAAAACTTAACGAGAATAAGGCTGAAATTAATGCAGTGCAGCCTGAAAAAACTTCCGCAAATCATATTAAGCCTGTTGAAACAACTGCACAAAAAACAGATTTGTATTCTGAGGCTGCTTATTATACGCCATTATCTTCTATTGCTGAATTAGCAGAAATTCCGGCTGAAACAAAAAAAAAGATTGACCATATACTTGAAATTTCTTCCGGATGTTATTTTATAAAACAAAACCCCGCAACAAAGGATATATATATCTTTTTACAAAATCCGGTTACGGATATGAGTGAACGCTATACCAGACATAATCTGCAAATTGCACATATTGATGAAAATGGAAATGTTTCTTACGAAGATATCGGGTACTGCGGAGAATATGGGGAAATAACAAACGCCGTAATTTTAAATAAAAATGAAGAATGGGTTTTTGATGAAACTGTTGAACCCAATAGACCAATAAACCATGTTGCTTTTGATACTAAAAATAATATCTTATATTCTGAATCATGGAATTATGACGAAACAGAACCGTTAAAATATGAAATGAAAAACTCAGCCGGAAAAATTATATCTGTTATGAAAGAGTACACATCAGGCGATTCAGGATACAGACAGGAGCATATTTTCTATGATGATAACGGAAATACTGTAAAAAGTATAACAATAAGTTATGAAGGAGCAGATATTGTTTGGTTTACTTATTATGATTCCAATCTGCCTGACAACTCAATAACCATTGAATCTATATATAATAACGGAATTAAAACATCGGAAAAAATATATAATCAGGCTTATCAACTTGTAAAATCGTTTGCTCCGGAGTATACAAACGGAAGTCTGACATCTTTAAAAGTCTATAATTCGGACGGAAAAGAAGTAAGTCATTTTATAGAAAAATAAGATTTTATATAATATTTGCTACTTGTTATCATGCCAAAATAGTTGTAGAATTTTATGTATGGGAATTAAAAAAGTTTTATTGTGCGGTCTGGGAGCTGTCGGTCTTACTTATGCAAATAAGTTGAAAGATGTTTGCGAGTTGAAAATTCTCGCCGACTGTGCAAGAGTGGACAAATATAAAAAAAATCCGCTCGAATTGAACGGAAAAAAAATCACTCTCAAATACATAACCCCTGACAAAACTTGGACACCTGATTTAATAATGATTACAACGAAATCGAACGGACTTGATTCGGCTATAGAGTACATAAAAAATTATGTCAATGACAAAACAATTATTATTTCCTTGATTAATGGTGTTACAAGTGAAAGCCGAATTGCCGAAGTTTACGGATGGAATAAAGTTTTGCATTCATATTTTATCGGACACAGTGCAGTAAGAGAAGAAAATAAAGTATCTCAAGACGGAGTCGGAAAAATTATCTTTGGTTCGCCTCATAAAGAAAATGCCTATAAAGTCAAACAGCTTGCTGAATTTTTTAAAACAAGCGGTATTGATTACGAAATTCCGGAGGATATCATTTATTCACTCTGGCTGAAATTCACTCTGAACGTATTTTCTAATCAAGTATCCGCAATAACTAATATGACATTCGGAGAATTGAAAAACGGTTCAGTTGTTGATTTTGCAAAAGGTATTATCGCCGAAGTCGCTGAAATTGCCGAAGCAGAGGGCGTTAAAGGAATAGAAAACTTTGAAACCGACACTTTAAATGCGTTGTCCAAAATGACAGACAGCGGAAAAACCTCCATGTTACAGGACGTATTGGCAAAAAGAAAAACGGAAGTCGATATTTTTGCGGGAGAAATTATCCGTCTCGGAGAACTGCACGGAATACAAACTCCGTATAATCAGGTTATGCATGATATGATAAAAAATTTGGAGGAGACTTTTTAATTATGAATATAGCTTTTATACCCGTAAGAGGCGGGTCTAAATCAATACCTTTAAAAAACATAAAATTAATAAATGAAAAACCGCTTGTCTATTGGACTTTAAAAGCTGCAAATAATGCCAAGTGCGTGGATAGAGTCATAGTCGCAACCGACAGTAACGAAATAAAAGAAACCGTCTTAAATTTTAAATTCGACAAAGTTGAAGTATATGACAGAGACCCCAAAAACGCACAAGATACATCTTCCACAGAAAGTGTAATGCTTGAATATATTGAAAAAGCAAATTTAAATCCGAATGATAAATTTATACTTATACAAGCAACCTCGCCCCTTTTAAAACCCGAACATATTGATGGGATGTATGACAGGCTAATCACAAGCGGAGCTGATTCGATATTTTCTTGTGTAAGGGAAAAACAATTTCACTGGATTGAAACACCCAATGGCGTTAAACCGATTAACTATGACCCCAAAAATCGTCCGAGACGGCAAGATTTTAACGGATTAATTGTAGAAAACGGTGCTTGTTATATAAATTCTGTCGGGAATGTACAAAAAGACCAATGCAGATTATCGGGAAAAATTGATTTTTATGAACTTCCGCCGGAAACTGTGTGTGAAATTGACGAAAAACACGACTGGGTTATTGTGGAAAATTTATTGAAAAATTTCTATAAATAACTGTTATCCAACTCTTTCAATTTCTATTGCTCGCATAATTAATAAAATATTGCAAACAACCGCTCCAGCAGAGAGACTCTGCGTGGTGCATCTTGAATTAACTCTAGCTCCTGTTCCAGGTTATTAGAAATTTCAGATTCAGGCTCAGGTTCAATAATTCCGTTTTTTAATTTATTTGCATATTTGCATGCATCTTCCAAAAATTTTATTGCAGTTCCTTGAAAGGCATACACCCTTTGCTTGAACTCTTTCCCGCCTACAATAGCCTTTTGATACCATCTGTATGATTCCAAAGGAATCTCGCCTTTATCCTCCGGAAATACGTCCAAATGTATATCGTACGGATTTTCTTCCTGTGATTCAACTAATTCTTGAAATCTGTTCCAAAATTGAGGTTCACTGTCACGAAAATCATATTCAATTACCTCCGAAAGAGTATCCCCTAAAAATTGAAACTCATCAGGTTTAGCAGATTTAAGTTCTTTTAGCTTTGCCTTGGAATGCAATAATTTATTTGCGTGGATTTCGGTCTTAACAGGATATGTGCAATCAAGAATAATTTTCCCGAATGTTACGTTATTGCAACAGTTGTCGATTTTATGCACTTGCATTGTTTTCCCCTTAAAGTTCTGTTTTCTCAATTTCTTTTGTTGTAAAGAATTTTATAATATCGCCTTCCTGAATATCATTAAATTTGACAAACGAAATACCGCATTCAAACCCTTGAGCAACTTCCTTGACATCATCTTTGAATCGTTTGAGCTGGTCAACAGCACCTTTGAAGATTTCAGAACCGTCACGATAAATTGTCGCAGTGTCGTTTCTGTTAATTTTGCCTTCAGTAACGTAACAACCTGCAATTTTAAGAGTTTTTCCGATAGTAAATATTTGTCTGATTTCAGCCGTTCCGGTTGCAACTTCCTTAATTTCCGGAGAAAGCAGAGAAATCATAGTGTGTTCAATATCTTCAAGCACCTGATAAATAATATCGTATTTCTTAATTGTTACACCTTCTCTTTCGGAAGCGGCAAGAGCATTCGGGTCTTCTTTTACCGTAAATCCGAGAATTAATGCATTTGATGCAGATGCAAGCATAACATCAGCTTCTGAAATGTCACCTACGCCAACGTGAATAATCTTTGTAACAATTTCATCAGATTCCAATTGAGCAATTGCTTGTGAAACCGCTTCGGCAGAGCCGTGAGTATTAGCTTTAATAATAAGATTAAGATGCGGAATATCATCCTCACCAGAACCGGATTCTCTCCTCATATGAGCCGGAAGCATTGCATCAAGACGTTTGTTACGTTCTTTTTCTTTTCTCTTATCTACAATTGCTTTCATTGCCTTTTCATTTTGTACAACTTCAAAATATTCACCGGCATTAGGCACTTCTGTCAAACCTAAAATTTCAACAGGGGTGGAAGGTTCTGCTTTTTGGATTCTTTCACCTGAATCTGAAAGCAATGCTCTTACACGCCCGCAAGCTGTTCCAACTACTACACAGTTTCCGGCTCTAAGTGTTCCGTTTTGTACAAGAAGTGTAGCAACAGGTCCCTTACCTTTATCCAAATAAGCTTCTATAACAACACCCGAAGCTTCAGCTTTCGGATTAGCTTTCAAATCTTGAATTTCCGCAACAAGCAAGATATATTCCAAAAGTTCATCAATACCCAAACCTTGCAGTGCCGAAACTTTAACAGTAATCGTTGTTCCGCCCCATTCCTCAGGTACAAGTCCGTGTTCTGTCAATTGCTGTAAAACTTTATCGGGGTTTGCTCCCGGTTTATCAATTTTGTTAACGGCAACGATTATCGGAACATCAGCCGCTTTGGCATGGTTAATAGCTTCAATCGTTTGCGGCATAATACCGTCATCAGCCGCAACGACAAGGATTGCAATATCCGTTGCCTTTGCACCTCTTGCACGCATTTCCGTAAATGCTTCGTGACCGGGGGTATCAACAAAAACAATTTTCTTTTCCTGCTTGTTATCAAGATAAACTGTGTACGCACCGATAGATTGTGTAATTCCGCCGACTTCGGTTGCAACAATCTTATGTTTAGAAGCCCTTATACTATCAAGCAGTGTCGTTTTACCGTGGTCAACGTGGCCCATAATTGATACAACAGGAGCACGTTTTTTAAGTAATTTTTTATCAACTTCTGTCAGAGCTTTTTGTTTTTCTTCCTTCTCAAGCTCTTCTTCCATAAATGCTTCTATATCTTCCTCTAATACTTGAAGTTCATATTCTGCACAAACTTTTTTAATCGTATCAACATCAATAAGCTGGTTCACCGTCGCCATAACACCTTGGAACATAAGAAATCTGACAATTTCGGCAGGTGTTTTTCTTATTTTATCAGCCAACTCCTGAATTGTCATAGGTTGATTTACCACAATTGAGGTAACTGCCTCCTGCTCTTCTTCTTTATGTATACGTTTTTTGTGCTTTTGAGCAGCCGCTTTTTCAAGAGAAATCATCTCTTGGTCTTCTTTTTTAGAATTATAATCCTTATCTTTTTTTCTGTTATCGGATTTCTTTTTAGACTGACCTTTGCCCTCGTAAATTTCTTGCGGGATTATTCTCCGCTCAACAAGTTTTTTGTCACCCGACTCTTTTTTGAAAGGTTTTTTATCATTTTCGCCCGGTTTTACACCTTTATTTACAACACCTTCATTTCCGGTCTTGGGCGGAGCTTTTCTGACTATCTCAATCCTTGATTGATTTTTCGGATATTCAATTCTGGTTCTTTCAACTCTTACGACCGGTTTTTCGGGAGTTTGAGGCTTTTGTTCAGGCTTTTCCGTTGTTTCTTGTTCCGCCGATTTCTCTTCTTGTTTTGGTTTCGTTACAACTTCAACCTTTTGAATTTTTGTTTCCGGTTTTTCTACCCGTTTTACTCTCTCAATTCTTTCAACTTTCGGAGTTTCTTTAGGTGTAGTTTTTATAACTTCGGGTTCCTGAGTCGGAGTTTTTGCTTTTTTTACAATAAATGCTTTCTTTTGTGTTGCTTTTTTAGGTTCAACACCCAAATGTTCTTTTAACTTTTTTATCTGCTCTGACGTTACAGTGTTTGAATGGGATTTCACCGCAATTGAAATCTCTGCAAATTTTTCAATTACTTCTTTGCTTGTTAAATTGAGTTCTTTGGCTAATTCGCTAACTCTTAAACTGTTCATCCGTTGTCCCTTTCAAATCCTGAGTCAATAAATCATACACGTCCGATTTATTAATATCCGCCCCGGTTTTTAATGTTTTATTTATTCTGTTTTTCTTAAAAGCATTATCAATACAACTTTGATTATAGCAAAGATATACAGATCTGCCAAATGTCTTAGAATCCGGCATCAAAATAACATTTCCAGATGTTTTATCTTTAGTTATTTTAATTAATTCACTGCGTTTTTTTAAACTTCCGCAAGAAATGCATTTCCTAATTCTGTTCACATAATATTTATAACATAAAAGTGGGTATAAAGTCTTTTTTTACAAAAAGTCATAAAATAAACACATTAAAATATATATTTTGATGTATTAACCTTATTTTTATTTTTATTTTTTAACTTTATTTATACCCTTCTTTCTTTTTCTTTTTTGCAATCAAAAGAAAAAAGAAAGAAAGGCGAAGAAAGAAAAAAGAAAAACATGCAATTGTTTTCT
>JAEEGL016902813.1_pt1 | contig 18974 bp, 12 predicted proteins | sample 9134231 | NCBI WGS metagenome assembly JAEEGL01 (sample SAMN16246548, study PRJNA631951) | gut metagenome | biome: gut microbiome; feature: rumen; material: fiber-attached | host: Bos | place: Iran: Karaj | collected 2018-10 | reverse complement strand
CGTCGTCACACCAAGTCTTGCTAAGATTTTCTCCATTTTTTACTCCTTTTTGTGGGGGTGCTTTTCTTTCCTTTTTGCCAAAGGAAAGAAAATGACGCCCACACCCCCGTAAAGTAAGGAAATCTTTGTCTTGGGAGGTGTTGGTTGTGATGATTGGTTTGGTGGTGGAATTTCTTAAACACCCCCAATAAAATCGTGGGTTAACATATCACGCAATGATTGGGTGTTCAATCGCAAACGACAGGTATAATATGTATGTATTTTGGGTGGGGGCTCGCTTTGAACCGTGTCGCGACACGGCTCTACTCGCGCTTGCTCACAATAACTCGCCGAAACACATAAAGCGAGGATTTTTTGATTGGGGCTCGCTACGGGCGACCACACGGGGTCGCCCATAGCGAGCTCCAAAATATATAAACGCCCACGTATCCAAACTGGATAGCGGGCAAATAAGAGGTTAATTCAGTTATGGATTGCTGTAATTATATAAAATCCTACCCGTGCCCGTGGCATAATAATTTTTACCTTCGACGTAACATGTGAATGAGGTATTACCTGCCAAAGTCGAATTGTGACCATCGCATTTCAATGAACGGACGGTACCGGTTGTTGTTTTCCAATTGTCGGATTTTTCGAGTGAGAAAATCGTCATCGAGTAATAACTGTTTTTAGTTGTGTCATAATAGGAACTCGTTGCATTGAAATAGATATCTTCTGAATAACAATAGACGGTAAGCGAGTTTGTATTATTTGGAATAGAACTTTGCGCAGTGCTGTCGAGTTCTAGGGTACAATCGGAAGTGTTATCCGCATTGGTACAACGGGCAGTTCCAGAGCATTTGATTGTTAAATTTTGGGCATTATCGTTGTCCCGCACAGTGATTGTACCTGATTTAGCCGTCTTATTATTGTAGTTTTTATCATCGGATGTCGCTTTGATATTTACGTAAGTGTCGATATCACCATCGGCTTTTGAATTGTCGATTGGATAGACATAGACAGGGATAACCGAAGTACCTTTATCGGGGGTAATCGTGAGATTGAGCGGCTCTGATTTAGTCGCTGCCACAAGTTTGTTTTTTGAAAGCGCAATACGGTCGCTTGCCGGTGTGAGCGTGAGATTGACATTGCTGGATGGAATAGAGCTCAGATTCACATCGAGATACATATAATCCGACGGTTTTCTTTCGCGAAGGACATTGCCCAATACATGAAGAACATTGTCAAAACTCGTTTTGATAGCCGCTGTATCGGAATCGACGATGGTTATGACTTTTTCTTCTGACAGGTCATTGTACTTTATATCCGTAGAAACGGATGTAAGTGATAACTTCACCGCAACATCGCCGGTGATCCTTTTATCTCTTACAACCTGATAGGTAATATTCTGCGGTGAATTGTAATTATCTGGTGTGAATACAAGTGGTTCGGAAGTTACTTTGAGATGCGTATCGGTGTCTGTTTCGATACTGTTTGAAATTTGGGGCGTTATCGTCACATCGGCCAATGGCTTTGAATTAAGCTGAATCTGCCATGCACCTGTATCGGGTTGTGATGTGCTTTTGGTTTCGTACAATTTCGAATCATACTTTGCTGTCGTAATGCCGGATATATCGTCGTTAATTACTGTTTTCTTAATTACTTTGGTGACGCCGTTGTATGATGTTTCGGGATTTGTATCGGTAGACGAACCGGTGAGCAAAATATTACATTCAGCATCGCCATCATCGATATCATTGTCGATACTTTTTACAACGATCATTTGGGTGTTGTTGTAGTTATCGGTTGTATAGTTGAGCTGTATTTCGGATACCGGGGATCCCATACTCCCGTTCAAAAGTGTACAACGGTCAGTTTCGGGTTGAATTTTGGCAGTAATCGTCGTATCAGCTGTTGGCTGTAATTGTAGACTTATATAGAAAATAGCCTGTTGATTGTTTTCCTCCAGCGGAGTCGGCCAGTAATTAACAAAAATAGAGGGCTTCGTATTGTTGTCTTCATTCAGTGCGGAAATCCTGTAATCCGGAAGATTTTTCCATACTTCGGCACAGCTGCTGTCAGCCACGGGATGCAGGGTAATCGTGTAGGTATGTGGCGTCGTATTGTTGTTTGCGCCATCGGTTGTACCTTTGAGTTCCATCTTTTGTTTTACGTTCCAGTTATCTGCATTGAACGTAAACCCGGATGCTGCATGTTCTCCTGCTAATTCACCGTATGGTGCTGTCGTCCCGTCATCATTGGCAATAGAGGCTTCGATCTTAATTGTACATTCTGGATTTGCGGTAAGTTTGACTGCGATTTCGTTGTTAAAGAATGGCCATGCTTCCATGCCCAAATGTTGATAAATCTCGGCAAATGATCCTAACTCACTGGTTGTTGCCTGATTACATGACCAGATAGTTTTGTCACTATAGTCTTCACCAACTGTACCGCAGCCGACATCAAAACCGGCATGATCCGAATCCAGCACGTGAACTGTCAATTCGCCGGTTACGCCGTTCCAGACTGCATCATCGCTGGATGCTGTGAGTGACCGTGTGACTGTTTTATCGCTAATTATATGTTCATTGTCCGGTTCGACAACTTGACAGGTTAATGAGCAATCGTAGAGACCGTCCCATTTCTCGGGCGTTAAGGTACACGCATGATGGTCATCAGAATCGCCGTCATAACTTTTACAACTCACGCCGTCTTTGACCTCATCCCATGTGATGGTGACATTGGATGCCGGCGCCCTGTTGAGCATAAGCGAAGTGAAGCAAGGCAATTCGCCATCATCATGGCAGTTGGGTTCCTGGACGACGATAATGGCGGGTTCTGGTTGCTGGCAGCCGTTTTCGGCACAGATTTCTGTGCCGGTGCAGAGCTGCCCCTGACATCTGCAACCTTCATCCGTACAGGTTTCGAATTCACCGCAGATATTGTTATCATAACTGCATATACAACTGCCATCATCGGAACAATACTCTTTGGAACTGCAGAGATTGCCGTTGCAGCGACAGCCTTCGCTTGTGCAGGTTTCGGCGTAACCGCAAAGCTGTCCCAGGCAGTTGCATTCGCCGATCGTCGTGTCGCATGTGTAGCCGTCGGTGCAGGTTTCGGAACAGGTATAGCTGCAATTTTGCCATGTTCCGCCAATGCATTCGCAGGAGTCATCTGGTTTTGCGTCTGTGCATTCTTGCGTTGTGCTGCAGTTTTGCCATGTTCCGCTAATGCACTCGCAGGAATCATCTGGTTTTGCAGTGGTACATTCCGCATCTTGAATGGAGCCGTCAGAGGATTTATTGTCGCTGTTACAACCATTCGAGAGCAATGATAAAGCCGTAACGGCTATCGTCCAAATGGCATATTTTGATGTTCTTAGCATTGAGTGAGTCTCCTTTCGCAAAAAATTTCACAGACTTCTGTCCCGAAACAAAATGCGGGCGGCGAGCATTATAACGCATTTTACTGCGGATTTGCATGTGACTTTGTATGTGTTTTGGGGCTGCGAGCCTGTGCGCCTGTGGCGCATACGGCTCGCTTTGGGGCCGACCACACGGGGTCGCCCCTACCCGCCTATGCGCCTGCGGCGCATACGGCTTTTGGTTGCCTGCTATGCGCCTGCGGCGCATACGCAGGCAACTGGTTTAAGTAAGTGCTGACGTCACGGATTATCGTATAGATAATGAAGGTTTCCCTTGCCCAATGCGTAAAAACCACTGGCTTCTGCATGACATGTAAAATTATCCGTTGCCGTTTGGTTGGCATTCTGATTTGCGTTGCATTGTTTGGATACCAATGGAGAAATGGTTGTCTGGAAATTATTGGCTTTTGTGAGTTCGAATGTGCCTTGATCAGTTCCAAACGAAACATTGTCTGAGCTGCAGTAAACCATGACGGTATTAATCATATTTTGATCAAGGATGGATGTGATATCTGACTCTTGCAGCTTGAGTGTACATTTGGATGTATTGGTATAGTCATTATGGCAAATTGCAGTCCCGCTACACGAAATGTCCAGAGAATGTGGTTGATCATCGTCCCGTACTATGATTTGAGTTTCGGCTGTTAAATTATCATAGGATTTATCCCACTTAGAGGTTGCTTTCACATAAATACTAACCTCTGCATCTCCGTTTGGTCTATCGTCGTCGACGGGATAGATATAGACTGGTGTGTTAAACCCTGTTGTGGGAGTAAATATATTACGAATTACAGTTATCGTACCACCTATTGGGGACGCAGGTTCGGTGAGTTTTTTACTAGAAAGATTGATTCGGCGGCCTTCTGCTGTAATTTCGAGAGTGACCATATCGGTGGGAAACGTGGCAAGATACGCATGGAGTACAAAGTATGTCATCGGCTCGCGTTCTCTAAGAACATCTTCCGGACTATCATTGGTATCTATCCTTACATTGATACGATGCGTATCCGAGTTGTTGACGGTAAGATTGATTTCGCTTGAAAGCCCATCATATTTTGAATCGCTTGAACTTGCTTTGGCGTATAACACCACATTTGCTGCACTAGTAATTCTACGGTCGCTCAGAGCAATATAATCAATGCTTTGCGGGGTTTTGTAATTCTCCGGTGTAAACACGATCTGTTTGGATGTGATTTTAAGATGTGTATCCGTATCTGTTGCTGCAGTATTCTTTACTTCGGTGGTGATTCTGACATCGCCGGTTGGTTTGGAACCGAGCGCAATCTTCCAGGATCCTGAGTGAGGCAAAACAACAGATCCATTGTTACACGTTCCACCTTCTTCGCACAGTTCCGAATCATAAGGCTCACTGGTGATAATGCTACTGATATCATCGTTGATAATCGTGTAATTGATGTTTTTTTCCAATCCATCGTAGGACGTATCCGGATTTGTATCCGATGACGAAGCCGTGATCTGAATATTGCATTCGGTGTCACCGTCATCGAACTCGTTGTCAATGGGTTTTACAACAAGCATTTGCACTGTATTATAGTTTTCTTCCGTAAAGATGAGTTTGACTTCGGATACCGGCGTTCCAGAAGAGCTGCTCAAAAGCGTACAACGGTCTGTTGCAGGAGATATCTTTGCCGTAAGGGTCGTTTCTGCAGCCGGCTGTGATTCCAATTGGATATACGCGATGTTTTGCCCATCCGACTCCTTGAGTTCTCTACGGTACCGGTTAACAAAGACAGAAGGTCTGCTGGCATCTTCATTTATGCCAGAAATGGTATAATCCGAAAGGTTTTTCCAAACATCGGCACAATCGTTAGCCGGAACGGGATGCAGTGTGATGGTGTAGGTATGCGGCGTACTATTGATGTTCGCGCCATCGTCTGTACCTTTGAGGGCCATATTTTGCGGCATGTTCCAGTTTTCTGCATTGAACGTAAAACCGGTTTCGGCCAGTTCTCCGTACAATTCTGCATAGGGGGCCGACGTACCATCGTCGTTGGTGATGGAGGCTTCTATTTTAATTGTACATTCAGGATTTGCAGTCAGTCTGGTTTTAATATCACTAATAAAAAATGACGCAGCGCTCAAGCCCATACTTGTTATGATATTACTTAAAGAGCCCTTCTCGCTGGTGGTGGCCTGTGTACATGCCCAGATCGTTTTGTCGCTGTAATTGTCCGGATCGATTGTGCCACAACCGACATCAAACCCCGCATGATCTGAATCCAGAATGTCAATCGTCATCTCTGTGGTTACGCCATTCCATGCCTCATCCTCACTGGATGCCGTAAATGTCCGTGTGATTGTTCGATCATTACCGACGGTATGGTCGTCATCTGGTTTGGTTGATTTACATGCAATTCTACGCCCATCATTCCAGTTTTGGGGCGAAAAGACCAGCTCGTGTCCGCCAGTCATCGTGATGGAACAGTTTACGTCGTTTTCATCTTCTGGCCATGAGATGGTCACATCGGACGTGGGGGCTCTATTCAGAAAGACATCGGTATGACCATTATCGTTGCCGTCTTCATGACATTTGATGTTATGTTCTTGCAGGAGAATGGCTGGATTTGGCAACAGGCATCCGTTCTCGGTACAGATTGCCGTGCTATCGCAGACTTGTCCCTGACATCGGCACCCCTTTTCCGTACAGGTCTCGAATTCACCGCAGACATTATTGTCACCGTTACATCGGCAGACATCTGAAGAACAGGTTTCGTTTGCATTGCAGACTTTGCTGCCGCACAAACATCCGGATTCCGTACAAGTTTCAGCCTCAGTACAAAGTCGCCCATTACAGTTGCATTCCCCGTTGGTCACATCGCATGTGTAGCTATCCGTGCATGTTTCGGTGCAAGTATGGGTACAATACTGCCATGAGCCATGGACGCATCTGCAATCGCTGGCATTTGCCGGCATTTCTGTGGGGCACGTTTCTGTATCACAGTTTTGCCATTCACCACCAATGCATTCACAGGATTCATCCGGTTTCGCGGTGGTACATTCCTCATTCGAGCCACAGTTTTTCCATTCGCCGCCAATGCATTCACAGGATTCATCCGGTTTCGCGGTGGTACATTCCTCATCCTGATTGGAGCCGCCAGAGGATTTACTGTCGCTATTACAACCAGTCAAGTGCAATGACAAAGCCGAAACGGCTATAATACAGATGGCATATTTTGATGTTCTCAACATTGAGTGAATCTCTTTTCGCAAAAAATCTTATAAACCTTTGTCCCGAAACCAATACGAGAGCATAATATTATAACGCTATCACTGCGAATTTGCACGCAAATTTGCATGCTTTTTTGTGGCTCGCTATCGCCCTGCGGCCGATACGCGAGCTTTACCGGGCGCGCCTGCGGCACCCCCGGTTATCCATGTGGTGCCCAGGCGCTCGCTTGAGACGTGCTATCGCACGTTTCTACGCTCGCCACCGTGCTATCCCTGCGGGATACGCACGGTAACGCCATGGATACGAATTTATCCAATCGGCATATCGGTTGGGCATAGGTTGTGTAAAATGCTATTCCCTCGGCGGTTTGAGATCACAACGATAAAACAGCTAAATCAATAAACCCTGCGTTATTGCTTGAAATGGTATCTCCTATGTTCGTTGGCACGAGGCATGCTTTTAGTGCGCGATCGTTGCGACAAATATGTTGCAACAGCACGATTCGATAAGTCGCATAGCAACGATATTTTGGAGTACATGGTATGGGTCAAAGATTCACATTACTAAAATATTTCATTCTGCTAATACTGATAATTCCCTCATTTGCGCATGCGCAGGACGAGGTGGCACCATCATTTGATGAAAAGTTCGGCGGATGGTATCTGTCGGCGGATGTTATGGTCGGTGCGGGGACTTTTCTGGATTGCAATGAATCATTCTATGATTGTTTTGGTACTGTAGAAGAGAACAGAAAAATATATGAAATGTTTGGTACGCAGAGGCATGCGGTGGCGCAAGATGAGCTGGATGATTTGGGGTTGCTCGCACATCTTCATGTGGGCTATCTCTTCGGATCGAGATTTTTTGTTGGTCCGGAGATCTCAGTATCTGGTGGTTTCCCAATGCTTTTAAGTGTTGATGCGCGAGTTCGTGTTGTCGCGCCAATTGTTGGCGGTCATGCGATAAATGCAGCTATCGGCGTGGGGTACAATATATTCGATATCGCGAGCAGGTCTAATGATAATATCTGGGACGGCCTGTATCTGCCTGCGCAAATTGGATATGATTATACATTTGATAATGGATTTGTGATCGGTGTGAGTGCTCAGGTCAATCTTCGTTTCTCAGAAAATAAAAAGCTCAAAAACTATCAGGCATGGAAAGATAGTAAGAGTGACAGCGAAATCTGGAAAAAAGATGGCATGTTTTCATACGCAGGATTTTGGGGCGCCGGTTTGTATCTGGGCTATCGGTTCGGGCATCACAAATAGTGGTCAATAGCCCCAAAAAAAGCCCCGCGTATTTGCCACAGGCAAATAGCAGGGGCTGGCGAGCCGTATCGCATAGCGATAGGCGAGCATATAAATCAACAGAATGGCGTATAGAGAAATCTACTATCTCATCTGTGCGATGAGGAATGCTGTCGCAGCACGGTTGTTGTCGCTCGCTTTTGTCTCTGCGTAAAGGGAATTTGTGCTCGCCATGCGCATTGTTCTGCATTGGAGCGCACACCTATATACCTTTTGCGCATACGGCTCGCTGAATGCGGTTTTGGCATTCAATCTATCTGACGCGTTTCCATTCGCGGTTGTTGAACGCGGCATTTTCGTTGGGGTTGAAGCTCGGGCTGTCCATGTACATAATTTCGTTATCGGAATTGATCCAGGCGTGATCATATCGATTGTCGATATACATTTCGCCGCCGTTGGGATTATCGACGCGATCGACGTCTTTGATATATTCATCCCATTTGTCGAGCATAGAACCGGAACCTGAGCTGCCGGAACCGCCGCCGCCCATGACGCGTTTGTGATCGCGGTCAGATTTTTCGAGGAACTCACCGAGACGTCTGTCACTGTCGCGCATATTCTGCAGATGGCGCTGACGGATGATATCCCATTTTTTGTTGGCTTCGGCGATCGATTGCTGGGTAAGGATTTGTGCGGTTTCCTGGCGCAGTTTGAGGAAATTCTGATTGAATTCGAGTGTTTGAAACGCTTCGGTAGCTAGCTTTTCAACTTTTGACTCAGTGCCCATCGGGCCGCCCCAGGAAACGACAGACAGCATTTCAGCCGTATGTACAAAGCCCATTCCCGGCTGAGTTTCTATAATATCCATCGGAGCCATGTAGAATACGTAGTATTCTTTACCATTGCGCGTTCCCTTAACTTTGAGTTTATAGTTCAGACAACGTACATCTGTAAAACGCATTCCCATGGCTGCACCTTGTTGTATATGATTTTGCTTTCTTTGGGCTGCATCCGGGGCTTGTTCATACAAAGCTTCTACAATTTGTACATTGTTCAGATTATAGTCTTTCTGAGCTGCGGGAACGAATAGCTTTTCTGCCAGTGTGTTGGGTTGAAGCAAAGGATTCTGATCGATTCTGCCCTGGCCGCCCAATTGCATATTTGAAGATGTGGCAAACTTCATCTCAGCATCCGGCGAAACCGCATAGACATAGAAGAAATGCGGAAGTGTGGGATTTTGGGGAATCCACTCAGATTTGCCGCCCGTCATCCAGCCTGCAGGCGGTTTGTATTGTAAAACCTGTTCCATCGTTTGTGGATCGACGAGTTTATATAAGGTTGCCGATTCTTTAACGGCTTTGTCTTTAGCTTCATCCGCCAAAGATGGAATACTATTTCCAATGATAGAAGTCGTATCTCCGGCATTGTCTGACGATTTGGGCGCATTACACCCCGGCACGGCAGAAAGAATTAGTAACATACCAGATAAATACAGAAGATGATGGTTTTTCAAAACTTGATCCTTATCTTGCGGCAATATGGTTTTAACCGGGAGCTCATTGAGCTGATAATCGCAGCGATAGATTTGGTGCGTACTTTTATTAGAATTTTATTCCGCCGCATTTTGGGCATTGTCCTGGCACACACCAAATTCTTCGAAGGCAGAATCTCCTTTGTCTTCGAATCGCTGAACACATTTTTCAAAACTGGCAGCTTCGCGGCAGCAACGTTCCATTTCTTCTGTGTGCTTGTAAGGCACAGGACCGTAGGCATCTGTGCATGATACAAAGAAAGAACTCGCAGCAACGCTGGTACCCGTGATTATGCCTATGAGTTTGAGAGTTTGGGTATAATCGTTTCGTCAAATATTTGGGGCAGCGCATAAGCGCTGCCCACTTTGCTTAATCGTCGTAGTGATATTCGTAAGTCTCGGGATATTTGACCATCTCGGCCCACAGACGATTGGCCTGTTCCTGAGCCTCTTTGCGGATTTGATCGATATCACCGCGAACGAGTTTGCCGTCTCGGACGACGACTTTGCCATCGACGACGGTGTGTCGGACGTGACCATCATCTTCGACGATGCGGAGATCAGCGGCGCTTGTTTTGATGGAACGGCGGCAGTTTTCGACGGAATTGAAGGGACCGCAGTCGATATCGAAGAAGTCGCCAATCAGACGCCAGCCGCTGTAGAGGCGGTGGATTTCGTTGATGGGATCATCGCCCTGTGCATCGGCTTCTTTCTTGGCGAAATCGAGCTCGACGTCCATATCGCCGCTCCAGCCATCGACGCCGAGGGCGACTTTCTGGGCATAGCGGAGATTGTACGGCCAGCCAACCGCATTGCCGTGATTCGAGCGCGGGTTCTGGACGAACCATGCACCGGCATTGGCGACGTGACGGGTTTCTTCGGCTGACATGTGGATGCAGTGAACCCAAATCGAGTGAGGAACGAGTGCACCGAGCTTTTCGATGCGATCGGCGGGGGATTTGTAGCCGCGATTGATGGCATCTTCGACATCTGCCGAACCTTCGGCAACGTGAACATGAATGCCGACGCCGAGTTCACGGGCTTTGTCACCGGCATATTTAATTGTATCGTTCGAGCAGGTGAACTGGGCATGCAGACCAACCAGACCTTTGACGAGCGGACGCTTGTTTTCTTTGATAAATCGGACGCATTCATCGATGCCGCGTTTGCCTTCGCTTTTGCCGAAATTGCGGTCGGTTGCGCCGTATGTCAAAAGGCCGCGGGCACCAAATTCTTCGTAGGCATCGGCCAGGGTATCGAGCGAACCTTCGATGTAGTTCGGGGATTCGTGGTGATCGACGATTGAGGTCGTACCGCGAAGCAGGCATTCAGCAACATAAACGCGTGCAGAAGCGCGGAGAATGTCTTTGTCAATTGCACGATCCAGACGCCACCAGATGCGTTCCAAAATCTGCGTGAAATTCTCGGGCTTGTTTTCGGGTGCCGGCATGCCATAGGGGCACAAAGCACTGTAAAGATGCGTATGCGAGCAAACCCAGCCCGGCAGAATTTCGGCGTTTTTGGCGTCCAGAACTTCATCCACCGCAACATCGGGTGCACTCGAAGCTGCACCATAAAAGATGACTTTTCCGCCTTCGCAAATGGCGACATTGCCGCGTTTATCCGGACCGATTTTCAGTTTTGCCATAGTCTTCTCCGTTAAAAAAACAAGGGATATGATCTATCCCATGATGAAATGAATCGGCAGCGGTTGTACTGCCGATAACTGCTAAAACTCTAGAATGGAATATCGTCATTCGAAATGCCGTCATCGCCGCCAAAGCTATCGGCGGGTGCTGCGGCAGGTGCCGAACTCGGTGCGCTGTACGAGCTGCCGCCGCCGTATGCCGGCGAATCGTAGACACTCGTATCAAAATTCCCGGCTGCGCCGCCGGAATCACCTTTTGAACTCAGGCTTTGCACGGTATTGGCGATGATCTCGGTGATATATTGCTTGGCACCGTCTTTTTCGTATTGGCGAGTGGATATGCGGCCCTCGACATAGACAAGCGAACCCTTGCGCATGTAATTGCGGCAGAACTCGGCCTGCTTGTCGAAGCAAACGATGTTATGCCAATCGGTGGTACGTTTGTCGCCGAATCCGGTATCTGTCGCCAGTGAAAAACGGCATACCGTTTTGCCGGCAGGTGTCGTGCGTGCTTCGGGATCTTTGCCAATACGTCCAACCAGTATTGCTTTGTTTACCATGATTCCTCCTGTTGCGTTTCGTTTGGATAGCCCAAACCTCTACCCAAAATACATGATTTCCTTTTATACCACAATCCTCATCATCCCCGCACTAAAATTGAATCTGCGGCGTTGGTGTGGGGTAATGTAGGTGTGTGTGGCGATATATTGTAAACCGTGCGTATCCCGCAGGGATAGCACGGTGGCGAGCGTATGGGCGCCCCGTGTGGTCGCCCAAAGCGAGTAGAGACGTTTCGTGGAACATAAAAAAACACCGGGCGTATCCCGCAGGGATAGCCCGGTGTGGCGAGCGTATGGGCGACCCGTGTGGTCGCCCAAAGCGAGTAGGGGCGACCCCGTGTGGTCGCCCCAAGACAAATCTATTCTTCAAAATTCCAGCCCAAGGCCAATCATGAACGTCGCTTTTTCGGTCAGGTCAAAGGCGCCGGATGCGCCGAAATTATCGAGCTGAACGTACATATATTCAGCAAAGATGTAGGAATTATTGATTCCCCATTCGACATCGAACGAAGTTGCCATATCGGGAGCCAGCCAATCCAGCACAAATGCGAGACCTGCGACAGCATGGAATCCGAAAGTCCCGCCGTATCCGTCTTTTCCGTCGGAGCTGGCGGTAGAATCGGCACCATTATAAATCCACCACAAGCAATAATCGAATCCGGCTTTCACATAAATGGTGAGGGGAAAATCGAAGCGCGTCCACAGATAATCGAATCGATAAACGAGGGACAGCCGGAGTGGGAGCCAATGAAGTTCGGTGGTATCGACGGATTTTTCGCCTGTTTTTTCCTCAACACCATTTCCCGAGACATTGCCATATCCCAGGTGAAAGCCAAGCCCGAGGCTTCCAACGCCGCGCCAGAACTGCCAGTCGTATTCGCCTTCCAGGATGAACGTCGCATTATCAGAGAAATGCTGTTTGTAAGCGTTTCCGAGGTTATCCGGTGTATAGGGGCCGGCTTTGAGCTCCACCATCATATTGACGGGGGATTCAGCCTGTGCGGAAGATTCAAAGCCCAGCATTCCGGCACCGAAAGCGCAGCTTGCAGCGAGCAGAATCGCAGCTTTGCTCAGGTTAAGCGCATTTTGATTTTTTTTTCGCCGATGCCGATAAATCGCATAGCCGATACCGCCCACCATCAAACTCAGCCCCATAAACAAGGCCATGGGGGCATACATCAACAAATAGGCGAATCCATATAACGGCCATAATGCGGCGCGAGTGACAGCTCGCAATGTAGGATGCTGGCCAATAAAATGCGCAGCAGGAGGGCTCAGGCGATAGTAAGTTTCGACGAACCATTTTCCTGCGTCAGACTGCATCAGCACCTGATCGCGGAACTGGCGCAGGATTCGAACGTGCGGCTCTTGCGTGGAGCCATATGCGGCGGTTGCGATAAAGCAGAACCCGCCATCGACATCCTGATTTTCCTCGCGATAGCTCTGCCAGAAATCCTTTGAAGCGACAGTATCAACGGTCACGACTTCGCCGATGAGGCTTTCATTGCCATCGGCATCGATTGCAGTCACACCGATCAAATAGGACGTATCGGCGCTGACTTTGTTTTTAATCGTGATCGACGTCGAAGATGAGGTCGCTGTACTAAATCCGCTCAAATCCTCGGGTTTATCACCGGAGCTAATGGAAACGCCCTCGGCACCATAATAGATTTTATAGGATTCTGCGCCAGAAACGCCGCTCCACGAAACTTTAATCGATTCGCCACCAGCACTTGCAGAAATGCCTTCGGGAGCCGATGGACGCGTCGTTCTAAAATCGATTGCATATTTAACCGTGTAAATATTATCGAGCGTTTCGATGCCGCTAGTCGTCGAATCTTTCACGATCAGATAGAGGTACGAGGTTTCGTTCATATTCTCGCAATCTTCGGCCGACTGTGCAGAACTCAGCTCATTCGCATTCAGCCGAATCTCTATGGGAGACGTCGAAGACGACAGCGCGCGGGAACTAATCAGACTCTCGCAGCTCTCTTCTGTTTCTTTTTCGAGCACGTCCTTGGAGCACGACTCGTTACCGCGAGCGAATTTCACGGAATACGATGCGCCAGAGGATGGTATTTTGCCCCCTGTCAGCGTAAAGATAACCGACAATTCCTTTGATCCGTCCAGCAGCTCAATACAGCGCCCCGAATTTACGGCCAGCTTGTCGTCCGTATCGTAAGAATTTTTTGTCAATGAGGTCGTCATTGTCCAATCATCTTCTGTCGTATCAGCCAGTGCGCCAGCGGGCACCATCAATCCGGCAGCCATGATCAAACCAGACCAAAATCTTGATAACCTAGTATTCATGCGATTTACCCATTCTTTCCCTGCGCCCACGCCATGCAGGCTATCTGCACAGCATTGAGTGCAGCTCCTTTTAGCAGGTTATCGCTCACGATCCAAAAGATTAGACCTTTTGGTGTCACAGGATCTTTTCTGACCCTTCCGACAAGCGTGTCGAATATGCCTTCAGCCTGTGTTGCAGTTGGATATGATCCGGCATTTCCCCTGTCAGTGACGCGCAATCCCGGCATATCATCCAAAATTGCTTCGCACTCTGCGACTGAGATCTCGCGTTTGGTTACGACGCTTACGACCTCACTGTGGCTTCTCATCACGGGAACCCGAACACATGTTGCGCACACGCGCAAATCCTCACGACCAAGGATTTTGCGTGTTTCAAACATCATTTTTTCTTCTTCTTCGGTGAATCCGGATGGCAAAAGCGGCCCAATCTGCGGGACGACATCAAACGCGATACCGCGTGCGTGTACCGCCGAAACCGCATCGCGCTTGCCCTCAAGTGCATGCTTTGTCTCGGTAATCAGCGCATCAATGCCTTTTTGTCCCGCACCGCTGCACGACTGATAGGTCGCCACGCGCACATCGTCAATGCCGACCGCATCTTCCAGTGCTTTCAGCGCAAGCACCATCTGAATCGTCGAACAATTTGGATTTGCGATGATGCCACTTTCCAAACGCACCAAATCGCCGTTGACCTCTGGCACGACCAGTGGCCATGCGGGATCCCGGCGATACGCCGACGTATTATCAATCATCAGCGCCCCGGCATCCAAAACGCGTTGTGAGAGCGCAAGACTCACCGATTTTCCCGCGCTGAACAGCGCAATATCCACGCCCGAAAAATCAAACGCATCCGCATCGATAATGGTTTTCATCCCCCATGGCGTATCCAGTTGCTTCCCCGCACTCCGTGACGATGCCAGCAAATCGATTTCTCGCACGGGAAACTTCAATGCATCCAGACAATGCACCATCTCGCGCCCAACCGCACCGGTCGCGCCCACAACTGCAACATGCGCCCCGCGCGCATCCCATCTTATTTTCCGTCTTTCCATGACCGCTCCTTATTCAGGCACAACTCTGCCAAATGACCTTTTTACCCTATATTTACAACGATCAATATCAAAAAAGCATTTCATCAAAAAGAATCCTGTTTTATCATCTTTGTATTCATGGTGTGCGCGGGCTATTTCGCTACGCTCAATACACCCGCGGGCGGCGCTTTTCGCTGCGCTCAATACGCACCGCCATTCATAAGGAGATTTCGCATGTCAGAGTCCATTCAGTCACTCATCGAAGCCATCAAATCTTCCAGGGATACAGCCGTGTTCACCGGCGCCGGCGTCTCTACACTCTCAGGTATCAAGGATTTCCGCAGTCCGGATGGTGTCTATTCTCGTCCGTGGCAAGGCTATTCGGTCGAAGATATCCTGTCGCTCCATTTCTTCAAACGCGATCCGGCGATATTTTACCAATGGGCCCGCGAATTCTGTTATTGCCTGGACAGGTACAGCCCCAGCATCGTCCACAATCTGCTCGCCAAACTCGAAGAACAGCATTTAATCGGTGGTGTTATGACCCAGAACATCGACGTGCTGCATCAAAAAGCCGGATCGAAAAATGTCCTCGAAGTTCACGGTTCCCCCTCAAATCATCATTGTCTCAAATGCCGCAAAACATTCGGTTATGACGATATCGCGCCTACGGTGATGAAAGGAGATGTCCCCAAATGCCCCGATTGCGGCGGTATCATCAAGCCAGATATCATTTTTTACGGCGAATCGCTGGACCAGAAAACGCTCGAAGCCTGCTTCGACTGGGCTGAACGATGCCAGATCATGATCGTTCTCGGCAGCTCACTCACCGTTCAACCAGCAGCATCAATTCCGCTTGCAGCCTATCAATCCCGCGCAAAAGTATGCATTGTCAACGCCCAGGATACCCCGCTCGATCGCATTGCGACCTGGCACTTCCGCGATCTCAAAACGTTTTCCGAAGAACTCGGCAAGGCGCTGATTCCTGGTTGGGAAAACTAGGGATTTGGTTATTTTTGTAGAGCTACAGCATTTATTATCTTTTCTGAAGCGCTTTTCTCAGTAATGCGCGCAGCGCGCCGCCGGCGTATGCGCGCAGCCAATGGCGAGCACATAGCCGGCGGAAAAAGCGGCGTATGCAATAGCCGCGAAAAAAAAGCGACGCCGTATGCGAAAGCATAGGCGGCGGCACTTGCACCTGACGCGCCCACGTTATAAGATAGCATGGGGGAGTTTACTGGCCAGGAGGTGAATATGCAGTGGACACGGCGGCATTTTTTACAAATCACTGGCAGCGCGGCAGCTGCAATGGGTCTGGGTGTGGCAGGCATCGCGATTGACCGGATTCTGAGTGGTTGTGTATCGTTCAGTGAATGGCGGGCTTTGCCGGGCATGGCTTTGGACCTGACACTGGATGTGGCGCATCCCGAGGAAACATCGGTCGATATCGTTGCACAAACCGATCGTGGCTATTTCAGGCTGGATACGCTGAAGGGCGCGAAAAAGCTGAAGATTGACGTACCCTATATCGATACGGCGAAAGAATCTTATATGTTGGTCGCGGTTGTGCGCGATGGAGAGGGCCGCAGTCGTCAGAGTGATCCGGTTGAAGTGCTTACGGAACCATTTATGTTTGGGATGTAGGTGATGACCATGCCGGGAACCTGGAAAACCATTCTGAAACTGATGGCAATACTGTCGTTTGCGCTGTTGTGTTCGCAGGCCTGGGCGCAGAACGGCGATTATGTGCCACAGGAATACCGCGTCAAAATCGATGCTGTAGATGTGTCGAATGCGCCGGATATCCGTATCCGTGCGACGTTTTTGGATAAGAAAACGCTGCCGGTTTCGCCAAAAAAGATCTCATATGTCGACGTCTATGCCGATGACGACCTGGTGACGAACAAACCGACGATTTCGACGCTGAAAGACTCGGATTTGCCGCTGGATTTGGCGCTGATTGTGCCGATTTCAAAGCGATTTACGAAAGCTGAGCTCGAAAAAATGAAAGACAGCATGTCGCATGTCATCGAGCAGGCTCGCAAAAATGACCGTGTCGCGGGATTTTTTGATGACGGGCGAGCAATAAACGTTGTGCCGCTGGGCAAAGCCGAGGATGTGACGAATGTTCTCAAGAATGTGGAGCCTCAGGGAACGCCATCATTTTTGTACAGCAGCCTTGATAAGGCCATCGAAGAAATGACTGATCCTGCCAAGACACGGACGGCACGGCGTGCGATCATTCTGGTGACGGATGCGTTCGATACTTATACTTTCAGGGCGGCGGATGTTCAGAAAGAGATTTTCAACGCCTACCGCATGGCAAAGGCAAACGATATCCATATTTATGTCGTGATGTATCGGCCGTTTATCCGTGGGCTGATTCCATTGTTCGAGGGATTGAGCCGAAAAACGGGCGGTACTTATCGATATGCAGATTTTGCCGAGCAAATCTCGACAGGAATCGATTATGCGTGGGGCGAAATATACGGCGAGCTGATTTTGGATTTTCGCCAGAACGTGAGAAAAGGCGAAATACTGGAGTACCGCATTGAGGTCGGGCGTGAAGGCGGTGTGACGGCAAAATCCGAGAAATCGGCAGAAGTTACCGTCGTCAAAGTCAAGTTCAACTGGCGGAAATTCCTAATCATCATGGGGATTATCACGGCTTTGGCAATTACTGCGCTTGTCGTATTTTTGATTGTACGACGCCGACGCAAAAAGAAAGCCGAAGAAGAGGCTGCGCTGCAAGAACAAATCATTCAGGAAAAAATTGAACGCGGTGAAGTCTGTCCCAAATGCCGGCGATCAATGCTGCCGGAATGGAAAGAGTGCATGTTTTGTGCGCGTGAGGCCGCCGAAGAAATTAACAAACAAAAAGCTGAGCAACGAAAAGAGGCGCTTGCCGAGGCCGAGAAAAAAGGCACTAAACCCGAAGGTCGCGTTTGTCCTAAATGCGGCCGCACCATGATGCCACAGTGGAAAGACTGTTTGTTCTGCAAGGCCGGAATTGGGTCTGATAATGCCAAGCCGCAACAAGGCATGGCGCCGACCAAATCGACCAAAGAAAAGCCCAAAGAAACAGGTGAACGCGTTTGTCCCAATTGCGGTCGACCGATGAAACCGCACTGGACGACATGTTTGTATTGTGAAGCCGATGCCGGACAACGTCCTGCGCCATCTTTGCAGCAACCAGCCGAAGAAAAACCGCAGGATGCAGGCATTCGTATGTGTCCAACCTGCGGTCGCCCAATGAAAGCTCACTGGACGATCTGCTTATATTGCGAAGCCAATAAGGCTCACTAAATCTGTCGTGGAGGCATATTATGGATAAATTCATTATGTTTGCGGGACGGCAGATTCCAATCGCCATTCCCTATCCCGTGTTTTCGTATGTCAATAATACGGGACCGAGTTTCTACAAGCCTGGTGAAACACTCACAGAAGACCGGGTGATGCAGATGTCGCTTTTGCGCCCGGATCTCCGCAACTATAGCTGGCGCGCGCGACTGACGCGCACACCCGAACAGCTCTTTAATGTACCTCAGGATGAAGTCGCTCTGCTTGGTGAAGCGATTTGGCAGATTGCGCTTCATCACGATGTCACGACGGATGCTGCGACGACGTTCAACGTTCTGTGTACGCGCGGTTTATCAACGCATTTCGTCGTCAATTACGACGGTGCACTCTATCAGTTTATGGATTGCTACCATGTCGCATGGGCTACCGGCGAAAATAATGCCCACAGCATTGCCATCGATATGAACAATCCCGTTTATCCCGAGATGCGTGACAGCGATCCCGCTGCTGGTTTGCGCGAGATTTATCAGGGAAAGGTCAACGGATCTGTCAAAACGATGCTTGGCTATACCGAAGCACAGTACGATACGATTATTGCGTTGATCAAAGCACTGACCTCGCCGGTGAGACAGGAGAATGGGGAAAGCTGGATTCCACTTCCGGAAGTTGCAAAAAATTGCTTCCCGCCGATTTCGCAATCTGGCGAAGTGATCAACGGATTGCTGAACAACTCCGTCGGATTTCATGG